>Ga0056121_1000163_pt1 | contig 27549 bp, 24 predicted proteins | sample WorMetHEROISLAND_FD_83872 | JGI IMG/M metagenome (GOLD analysis project Ga0056121, IMG submission 83872) | Marine gutless worms symbiont microbial communities from Max Planck institute for Marine Microbiology, Germany - Olavius sp. 1 HERON ISLAND ...
AAAGCCCATTGACGATCCGTAATTACAAAACGCTCCGTCGTCATCTAAACCTCCTTCGAAAGGTAGCTTGAATCACAAATCTCGACGGTTGGGAATCCTGAATCTCAACAGACCCTAGTCGATCACCAGATCCGGGATCGCCGTGGGGGTACAGGAACCTACCGTAGGTAAAATATCCGGCTTGCCGTATCCATCGGTCCCCAGCCGATACATGAGCAGGACCCGGTCAGTCGGATGGACCAGCCAATATTCCCGAACGCCGTGGCGCTCGTAGAGCGCACGTCTCCGGATCTGATCCTTGGCGGCGGTGGTGGGGAAGAGTATTTCGATAATCCAGTCCGGGGCGCCGCGGTATCCTTTTTCGTCCAACTTGGATGGGTCGCAGATCACCGCGATGTCGGGCTGGACGACCATCTCCACCGCGGCGTCGGCCTCATCTCGGTACGGCAGGCGGATGTCGAAGGGGGCGATATAGACCCGGCGCCCGGCGGCGGTCGCCTTGGAGGCCACCCTGGAGAAAGTTACCGATCTGGCGAATCAACTCGACCACCACCTCTTGATGGGTCCGAGTGGGCGCGGGCGACAACATAGCATAGGGCTCGCCATCGATCAGCTCTTAGCGTTCCTCATCAGGCCAGGTGCAATAGCCCGCGTAGGTGAAGCAGCTAGGTTTGTATGCTGGTTGGGCCATGCTCATTGCTCGGAGATCTTAGAAGCTGTCTGGTTAAAAGCAATCCTGAGGATTCGGCGCCGTTTGGGGGAAAGATCCCTCCTGGGTCGGGACAAGCGTGTTGGGTTACGGCGCGTTCAAGGGTGTTTGTTTCCTTCGGGATCGGGCAGCGCGCCTAACCCAACCTACTCCAGATTGTTTTTGCCATCCATGGCACCTGGATTCCGGCTATCCCTGCCGGAATGACGGGGTAGGAGCTGGCAGATTTCACCACTTAAAATTTAGCCATTACCCAAGGGTTTAGTTATCCTTCCCTACCTGCAGCACCGCAAGGAATGCCTCCTGGGGGATCTCCACCTTTCCCACCTGCTTCATGCGCCGTTTGCCCGCCTTCTGCTTCTCCAGCAGCTTGCGCTTGCGGGTCACGTCGCCGCCGTAGCACTTAGCGGTCACATTCTTACGCAGGGCCTTGACCGTGGTGCGGGCGATGATCTTGCTGCCGATGGCGGCCTGGATAGCGACCTCAAACATCTGCCGGGGAATGAGCGCTTTCATGCGCACAGTCACCTCGTGGCCGCGGAGCTGGGCATTGTCCCGATGCACGATGGTGGCCAGGGCATCCACCCGCTCCCCGTTGATCAGGACCTCGAGCTTGACCAGGTCGGAGGCCTGAAAACGCTTGAAATTATACTCGAAAGAGGCATAGCCGCGGCTGATGGATTTCAGGCGGTCAAAGAAGTCCAGTACCACCTCGCTCAAGGGCAGCTCGTAGGTAGCCTGGACCTGGCCGCCCAGGTATCGGATATCCTTCTGCACACCGCGTTTCTCGATGCACAGGTTGATGACCCCGCCGAGCAGGTCCTGAGGTACCAGGATATGGGCCTCGATGATGGGCTCTCGGATCTCGCCGATCTTACCCGCCTCGGGCAGGTCGGCCGGATTGTCTATCCGCACGATCTCGCCGTCGGAACGCAGGACCTCATAGACGACCGTAGGCGCCGTCGTGATCAGGTCCAGGTCGTACTCGCGTTCCAGGCGTTCCTGGACGATCTCCATATGCAGCATCCCGAGAAAGCCGCAGCGGAATCCGAATCCCAGGGCCTGAGACACCTCTGGTTCATGGAACAGGGCGGCATCGTTGAGCCGCAGCTTGCGCAAGGCATCGCGCAGGTCCTCGTAGGCGTCGGAGCGCGTGGAGTAGAGTCCGGCGAACACCCGCGGTTGCAGCTGTTTGAATCCGGGCAATGACGCCGGCGCCGGGCGATCCGCATGGGTGATGGTGTCGCCGACCGGGGCCCCGTCGATCTCCTTGATGCCGGCGACCAGGAAGCCGACCTCCCCCGTTCCCAGGACTTGGCGTTCCACCTTCTTGGGGGTGAATACCCCGATGCTGTCCGCCTGGTGGGTACGCCCGGTGGACATGACGAGCAGCTTGTCGCGGCGTCTGATGGCGCCGTTGACGATCCGTACCAGGGAGACGACGCCCACATAGGGATCGAACCAGGAATCGACGATGAGGGCCTGCAAGGGACCATCGGGATCGCCTACCGGCGGTGGGATGTGGGCGATCAGGCGTTCGAGCAAATCGGAGATGCCCGCGCCCGTTTTGGCGCTCACCCGCAGGGCATCCTTGGCCTCGAGCCCGATGATCTCCTCGATCTGATTGATTACCCGCTCCGGTTCCGCCGCCGGCAGATCGATCTTGTTGAGCACCGGCAGGACCTCGAGGCCCTGCTCGATGGCAGTGTAGCAGTTGGCTACGCTCTGAGCCTCGACGCCTTGGGCCGCATCGACCACTAGCAGGGCTCCCTCGCAGGCGGCCAGCGAACGCGAGACCTCGTAGGAAAAGTCCACGTGGCCCGGGGTGTCGATGAAGCTGAGCCGATAGGTCTCGCCGTCCTTGGCCACATAGTCGAGGGTGACGCTCTGGGCCTTGATGGTGATCCCGCGTTCCCGCTCCAGGTCCATCGAGTCCAGCACCTGGTCGGCCATCTCGCGGTCGCTTAAGGTACCGCTGAGCTGGATGAACCGATCCGCGATGGTGGATTTTCCGTGATCGATATGGGCAATGATGGAGAAGTTGCGGATGTGACTGAGCTCAAACATCGAACACGCTTAGAGGCTGTCTAAAAACTAAACCATTGATTTTCATAGAACCGTACCCGTAGGGTAGGCTGTGCCCACCGGTCAGGCATAGTATTTGGTGGACACAGCCCACCCTACAGGTTAGTTCTTATACGGTCTCCTATTCCTCGGGGATGCGCACTGCGAGGAACATGCGCCTGTCACCACGTTGGATCAGGGTGGCAACCGAACGGCCCAGCTCAATGTCCGCAAGTAATTCCCGAAACTGCTTGGCACCCTCCACCAGCTTACCGTCGAACATCAGGACCACGTCGCCGGGATCGATGCCAGCGCGTTCGGCTGCACCGGGCTCGACCTCCCGAATGATCACTCCGCCCTGCTCCAACCCGAGCTGATCGCGCTGCTCCGCATTCAGATCCCCGACCACCAGGCCGATACTATTCGCCGTCGTGGATTCCGGCTTCGCGGCGGCGGCCAGCTCACCCTCGTCCGGCAGCTCACCGATGACCACTGTGATCTCCTTGATCCGGCCCCCCCGCAGCACTTCCAGTTGCGCAGGCTCGTTCACCCGAGTCGCGCCGACCAAGGGCGGCAGCACACTGTGGGTGGCAACCGCTTTGCCGTTGAAGCGCAGGATCACATCCCCCGCCTGCAGATCCGCCGCCGTCGCCGGGCTATTCGGAAGCAGTTCCGCAACCAGCGCCCCCCGCGGCTGATCCATACCGAAGGTCTCTGCCAGCTCGCTGGTCACTTCCTGAATCCTTACGCCGAGCCAGCCCCGGCTGACCTTTCCTGTGGCTTTGAGCTGTTCGACCACATTTATGGCCACATCGATGGGGATGGTGAAAGACAGTCCCATAAAACCGCCGGTGCGACTATAGATCTGGGAGTTCACCCCCACGACCTTGCCGTCCAGATTGAACAGCGGGCCACCGGAGTTGCCCGGATTGATCGCCACATCGGTCTGGATGAAGGGGACGTAATTCTCGCTCGGTAGGCTACGGCCCTTGGCGCTGACGATACCGGCGGTAGCCGAGTGGTCGAAGCCGAAGGGGGAACCAATGGCAAGCACCCATTCGCCGACCTTGAGGTCCTTGGCGGTGCCCAGCTTGACGGGTGGTAGGTCCTGCGCTTCCACCTTGAGCAAGGCGATGTCGCTACGCTTGTCGGTCCCTATGAGTTTGGCGAGAAACTCCCGGCGATCGCTGGTGCGAACGATGATCTCATCGGCGCCCTCGACTACGTGGGAATTGGTGAGCAGATACCCGTCTGAGGAGATGAAGAAACCGGAGCCCAATGACCGGGACTGACTATCTTCGCCGTGGGGCAGGCCCTCCTCGCCGAAGAAGCGGCGCAAGAACTCGTGGAGGGGGCTGCCTTCGGGCAGGTCGGGTACCGAAAAACCATGGAATCTGCGGGTGTCGCGGCGGGACTGCTTGGTGCTGATGTTGACCACGGACGGCCCATAGGTCTCGACCAGCCCGCTGAACTCCGGCAACGCACTGGCCAGCGCCCACGAGGGTAGCGCGAATAAGCTATGGACCAGGCAGATTGCTGCTACGATAAGCGCGTTCTTTTTCATGGATACCCCCTGTTTCGGCTTTAGCGCCGAGCTTGCCATATTACCGGATTTCTTCTCTGATGAAGGACACCGATCACAACGGTGTCTGATTTGCGTTCGAAGAAGTAAATCAAATAAGGGAAACGACTGCACAACACACGGCGAACATCCTTAATACCTTGGCATACAGTTGCGGATTTTTCTCTTATGATCTCAAATGCGGATTCAACCTCATAGACGAATTCCACTCCCAGACGCGCACGCTTCTCTTCATACCATTCATACGCTTTCTTCAGGTCGTCTTCGGCTTCCTTACGCAGGATAAGCATGACGACTTCAACCGATTATCCGTTTTTTGACTTCCGACAAGGGCGAACCTTCATTCGGGTTTGCATGGTATTCTTGAAGTCGCTGTTCCAATTCCGCCTTATGCCATGCCAGAATCTCCACTGCTTCAGGGGACCCGGTAATCGAATCCCACAGGTCTTCAACCAAGCGAATACGCTGGTCGATGGGTATTGCTGCCAGATCCGATACCGATATGGTTTTCATCTTGGATTTGTGCTCCGTTGCGATTATCCCGAGCACCGGCATTGTAAGCCTCGGAACATCGTGCCCGACAGATTTTGCGTACACATTGTAAAGAGCTACCGCTTGATAAGGATAGATCTGAAAAAAATTAGACGGAAGGACCCCAACTATCTACTGAAGCACCTGGTACGGTGGATTGGCCGATTCCCACCCGCGAATCGCATGGCCGAATGCGCCCCGATGGAGCTCACTCCCATCGAAGGCCGTCCGAAGCAGTGCGGCAACGTCTGCAATGCCCTTGTTCGGCTTCAGATCCCCAAATACCTGTTGCAGCCCGATCCGCAGCAGGCCGATGAGGTCGTGTCCCCGGCAGATCGACCAGGGATCGGCGTCGGGTAGCTCCGAGACGGCCGCATGGATGGCATCGATGCTCCCTAGCCCCCCCCGGCCGCTACGGCAGCGGCATAGAGTCCGTCCCGATCCACCTCCCAGGTTTTGCGATCAGCGAAACGTTCGGGACCCAGCTTGTGGAACGGCAGATCCCAGTACCGGCGCAACGCGAGCCAGCGTAACCGACCGAAGACTAGGCCGCGCGCAAGCAGGGCATCCCTGACCGTGCCGCCGTAGTCGGCTTCGAAGCGTCGGATCTTGTCTCGATCGCCGTATTCAGCCAGTACGCCATCCAGGGCTGGCGACCGCAACAACACGCATTCCAGGTCGTGGGCGTCGGTGGCGAGCAGATTCGGCGAGGGCAAGGCCTGACCCTGGAGGCGGTCGAAGTCGTCGTCGACGATACTCAAAGCCCCTGAGAATCTGCGGGTGTCGAGCCGCATGATGGCACCTTCGACATTCGGTTTGCCGTCGCCGATGACCAGCTCGCATTCTTGCGAGACCCGACGATCCCAGAACCGGTGGTTGTCCTCCCCTTCCAGGATCAGGAAGCTCCCGCGGTGCGCTTGGTGGCCCATGATAACTTCGTTCTCGACAAAGGCTGCATTCTTTGTCCAATTCGACGGCTTCATACCGGCTCTTCACCCAATCCGATCATCAGGTCCGAGCGTTCGCCGACGATGTAGGGCGAATGGGTCATGATCAGCACGTCGAATTGGGCCGTGGCGACGATCTCCAGCAGATCCGGCAGGAAGCGCTTATGCCAGACGACGTGCAGGGATAGCTCCGGCTCGTCGATCAGCACCAGCGTGTTGGGCCGGACCCGAAACAAGAGGTCATAGTGCTGCAGGACCAGCTCGTGTTGCTCGCCGGAGGACAGGGCCTCCAATTTGAGTGGGGTTCCATCCTCGCGCTCGGCGACCAGACCGGCCTCGCGGTCGATCCTGATCCGCTTGTGTTGGAACTTGCGGTTGACATTGTCCAGCAACAGGTGGATACGGCGGGCAAGATCGGCCAAAACCTCCAACTTTTCGGACGTATCCTGTACATAGAGACTCATCACCTTCTGCGATTCTGAATCATCGAGGAGCTTGTCCAAGGCCGCTGTATCAAACGGATGACCTGCCGGTTTATCGAGGAGACCGATTTCTTTCAGCTCTGCCCGCTTGGCATCCAGCCCCCCATGCGTGTCTTGAGATCCTCCGCGCTCAAGGCCGGCGGTGGGGAGGTCAAGAGGCGTTTTGGAAAGGACTGATCCAGACGCTGGGATTGCTGACCATAGCGGGCCATGGTGTCGTTGATCCGGGTACGCAGATCGCTCGCATATTCCAATACCCTATGGACGTTGCGGGGTCTAGCTGGATAACCGCTCGAACAAGGTATACTCAAGCGCAGCAACCGTTGTGCCTCGATCAGATGGGCAGCGACACTGCCATGCAGCGCTTGTAACCATTTAGGCTCCAGGTGTATGCGAGGATCTCTTGCTCCTCCTGGGTGTGTTTCATCCGCGTAGAGATCGACAAACCGCTCGGAAGTCATTAGGTCGCCATCTCTCTCGTCGAACCATTCGTCCTCTCCGACACGACCTATCCAGGGAAATTGCCGTGCCAATGCCTCCGCACGCGACAGGGTGGCTTCACTACTGGAAACCTCATGGGCTTCCTTTTGCTTACCGTCCTTCAGCAAGCTCAGCCTCAGTGTCTTGAGTGATTCGGAGCTCGCCTGGCTCGGGTGAGGATTGATCGTCAGCTCAATCTTGGAACCGTCGGTAAGTGTCAATGCAAAGCGCCGAAAGGGTATCTGCATGAACAGGTCGTATCTTCCGCTCAGCAGGTCATTGACCATCCGCAACAGCATGGTCTTGCCGACCCCGTTCGGACCATGGAGGATGGTGACCCGGTCGTCCGATTGCAGATCGACCTGGTGGTCGAAGAGCTCGAATAGACCTTCCGCTTGGATGCTGAAAATGCGCAGCGGAGGTTCGGTGCTCATTGTATTTGCTCCGGAAGTCGGATTTTGCTTACAACCATCCTTAAGCTCTAACGAAACAATCGTCTCTGGAGCGTGGGAACGAGCCGACATCGTGTCCGACAGACGTCTCTAGCGCCTTGCCGACACGCTCGTGGTTACTCAGTGCCATGGCTCAAGATCCCACCGGTGTCCTTAGCGGAATCGATGTGTGTCCGTGCTTGCGGTAAATGGGACAGCAAGAACATAACTTCGGTCAAAACCGGTTCACACACGAACAGCGGCGCATTGAGTTCGCGTATCTGCTCAACCGCCCAGGTGTGATGCCGCTCCCGTCGGTCCAGGAATGCCACCAGCGGCCCGGTGTCAACGATGGCCCATGGAGTCACACCCGAGTCCCTCCAAGTGTTTCGGATTGCCGGCCAGATCGTCGAAAAAGTCCTTTTTAGAAAAGTTGGCATTAATGATATCAACGGGTTATATGTTATAAAATCTGGAAAATTGGACTTTTGCGACATCCGCCCTCCAGGAGAGGGCGGGGGTGAGGGGGAAATTCAAAAGCTCGGATTGTGCTGTGTGGCAGTATAAAGGGATCAGGGGGAAACCTCCGGCGGTTCACCCACACCGGCTCCAAGGCGGCGCAAGATTCGCGGCCGGTAACGCTCATCCAAGGATTTGGCACGGATGAACCCGACGAGCCAGGTCAGCGCGGCGACAAGTCCTCCCAACCCGGTCACGGCGCTTAGTATCTGGGTGTACGCGGGGACCAGGCGTTCGGCGACGAAGACACCCGCCACCGCTCCACCGATCATCGCCAACAAGGGTACCAGATAGGCGAGGATCGACGCCTCCAGCAAGCTGCCTTCCGACAACCCGATGATCACGTGCTCGCCAGGCCTGGCCCCGATGGGATTATGGGCCTGCAACAGCAATCGCTTCGGGCCGAAGTAGCGGGCCAACAACGAGGTGCCGCAGGTCCCCTTGACGGCGCAACTCCCGCAGCCGCTACGCGGTTGCCCTTCCACCTCGGCCAGCTCACCCTGCACCGCGATGACTCGGCCCGTCTCTTCGATCACCGCCGTCCCCCTGGAACCTGTCGGATGCCTGCCAAAACCGTCTCCACCGTTTCGGGCGGTACCTCGCCTACGACTGTAACTTGATGATCGGATACCCGTTTACCGGTGGCATGAACGGCACCGATATGGGTACCACCCTCCAGGCCCTCCTGCGGATTGCCCGCCTCGACATAGACGGAAACCGATGCCAGGCCGTCCGAAAGTACGAAGTGATCCACCGGCTGCCCGCCGGCAGCACGCCAATCATTGTGCATCACCAGGCCGAAACCGGGGGGAAGGGCATCGAACCGCCAGGGCAGCAAGCCGGGAACCGGAGGTTCGGGTGCATACCGCCGTTGCCGCGGCACCGGACCGGCGGCGGGCGTCGATCCCTGCGACGGCAACAGGTTCAGCGACGTGAACATGGCCTGTTCGATGGGATCGGCCCGCTGTCCCATCAGGTCGGACTTGAGCGGTAAGCCACTCTCCCAATCCAGGTAGAATCGGTAGCCGTACCGCAGATGGTCCCGCGGTGTGACACCCACCGCTTCGGCACCCCCCCCCGCCACCCGGGCTCCACCCAGGGGGTGGACCCCATAGTGGTCCCGCAGTGTCCTAAGGTCCGGCATCCCCGCGGGAAACACATCCTTCCCCAGACCGTGCCCCGGCACCGAAACGGAATGGGAAGCGGACAACTGGCAGGTAACGCCGCCTTTACCCCTGGTCAGGGTACGGATCGGCCCATTGAGGGCAACCAGATGTTCCCGAATCTGACCGTCCTCGACCCGGTGCACGATCCGCAAGGATTCGAGCCGGTTGCCGTGCAGATAGACGAGCGTGCCCTCGTAGCTCAAGGAACGCAACGCAGCGGCCATCTGCGTCAGTTGCTTGACCGGTCCCAGTCCCGAAGAGGGCTCCGCAGCGGTGGCCTGGGTGAACCAGATCAGGGCGAGCGGTAACAGGTGGGGCATCAGCAATATAAGTCGAAATGCTACACTAGCGGCGTGCTGCATAGCCGACAAGCGTCGCATAGGGCAAGAAGCCTTGCATGTGGGATACTGGCGATTGTTCCCGGTGATTGACGAGAAATCGGTCCAGCTTGCCCTCCAGGGCCGGTTCGTCGACGTGCCAACGCCGGGCGGGATCGGCAAGCCGGAACTGTTCTGGCAGGGACGCGGTGGCATGACGGTTTGGGGGAGCTTCGGCGTCGCGTCCGAGATTGAAGAGCTGGGGCACGGCAAGGATGGCGGCAGAGACGGCGCAGACGGCCAACGCGGTGCCGGCCAGGAGGCCGAGGTGCAGGGTCCACCTCCAGCGTATCCTTGGTCTCTGTAGGGGAACCGGCTCTGCGGCAATACGCTCGCTCACGCGGGCCTTGATCAGGCGGTACTCAGGGTGAATCTGCTCCGACCGCATGGCGGCGCCGATGAGATGGTAACCCTCCCAAGCTGCAACCAGGCGCTCGTTCGATGCGAGCGCGGATAGGGTCGGATGTACCGACCCCGGATCGATTTCACCGTCCGCCAGGGCCGACAGGTGCCATCGTTGCTGTTCACTCATCGCTTTCCTCATGGATCGAGCAAGGGTCGTAAGCGTTTGTCGATCGCCTCGCGGGTGCGAAAGATACGCGAATGCACGGCGCCCATGGGGCATTCCATCGCCGTTTGCGATTTCCTCATAGCTCAGGCCCTCGAGCTCCCGCAATAGGATCGCCGTCCGCAGCTCCTCCGGCAGCTCATCGAGCGCCGCTTGCACCGTCTCGACGATCTCCACGCTCAACAGATAATGTTCCGGCGTAGCCAAGCTCCCGCAGGCGCCCTCCCGTCTTCATTTGCTCAGCCAGGTTCGCCTCCACATCGTCTCCGGGAGGACGGCGCCCCTGAGCAACCAGATGGTTCTTCACCGTATTGACCGCAATGCGATACAGCCAGGTGTAGAAGGTGCTCTCGCCACGGCCCCCCCCCCGGCAGCACCCGATAGGCCTTCAGGAACACCTCCTGGGCGATGTCCATGACCTCACCGGGATCGCGAATATACCGGGAGATGAGGCTCGCAACCTTGTGCTGATATTTGATCACCAACAGATCGAAGGCGCGCCGATCACCTTCCTGCACTCTGGCTACCAACTCCCGGTCGGAGCGCCGATCAGACATGACCCCGGCGTTCTCCGGCCAGTGACCTGAAATCCGATGGCATTGACAGCTCCCGGTAAACGAAAGTCCTTGGGTTTGGATCAGGAACTACGCATAGACGCGAATCCACATCAATTCATGTCCATGCGTAGTTCGTACTATGGGGCAAGACCCAGTCCCATCGGTACACTCATGCGGCGAGTATAGCGCGGTCCTGGATTATTTGGCGTTGGTTGTGGGATCCGGCCAGGGCGAGTGCGTATAAATTTGTTGTCGATTAACAGGTTGCTGCCAGCTTCGGGTTGTCAGCCGCACCTGCGGTGGTTCGCCATGTAATGGTAGGCGCCGGCCTGCTGGCGCTGGGCTGGAAGGCAACCAAGCTGGCAGGTCGAAGCTCAGGAAAGCGCGGGCAAGTCCCGCACCTATCGCTGCCGCCCGGTCGACGGCGATATGCGGGCTTGCCCGCGCCTACGCGTTCCAGCGCCGGGAAAACCAATCCGGCAACTTCATGTTTTCAGGAAGCTTTATACGCGCTCGCCCTGGGGATCCGGCGTGTTGGGTTACGGCGCGTTCGGTCCTGTTACTGTACTTTCTGGATCGGACAGCGCGTCTAAGAGGCTGACTAAAAACTAACCTATGTAACCTGCTGCTTGGCAAGGGGATCTGAATAGTTACCTTGGCTCTTTATGGTTCGGAAAAGATTGAACCGGATATAATTGTGAACCTTGGAGGAAAAGCCGATTCAGTCGGTTCTTTCCATCCCCTATGGGTCCCTCCATTTTTCAAGGTACCCCCTAACATAAATCCATGAGAGTCAACATTGATCACGAAACCGGAAGACCTCGTTACATTCCAGGATCTTATCTCCACCTTAGAGCGCTTCTGGGCCAAGCGCGGCTGTGTCATCATGCAACCCTACGACATGGAGGTCGGGGCTGGTACCTTCCATCCGGCAACCTTCCTCCGTTCCATCGGTCCGGAGCCTTGGAGGAGTGCCTACGTCCAGCCTTCACGACGTCCTACTGACGGTAGGTATGGGGAGAACCCGAATCGTCTACAGCATTACTATCAATACCAGGTCGTCCTGAAACCTTCGCCCCCGGATATCCAGGATCAGTATCTGGATTCACTTCACACCCTGGGAATCGATCCGCTCGTCCATGACATCCGTTTTGTCGAAGACAATTGGGAGTCACCATCTCTGGGTGCTTGGGGACTCGGGTGGGAGGTCTGGCTCAATGGTATGGAGATAACCCAATTTACTTATTTTCAGCAGGTGGGAGGACTCGACTGCCGGCCTGTCACAGGGGAGATAACCTACGGGCTCGAGCGCATCGCCATGTATCTACAGGAAACGGAGAGCGTATATGATCTCATCTGGACCAGTATCAACGGCCAGTCGGTGACCTACGGGGATGTCTACCACCAGAATGAGGTCGAACAGTCGGCATACAACTTCGAGCACGCCGATGTCGACTCCCTACTCCGACAATTCGACACCTGTGAGGAACAGAGCCAACGCCTGATCGATACCGGGCTCTCGCTTCCCGCGTATGAGCAGGTACTCAAGGCATCTCATACCTTCAATCTGCTCGATGCCCGTAACGCAATCTCCGTAACCGAACGACAGCGTTTCATCCTGCGCATCCGTACCCTGGCCCAGGCGGTAGCCCAGACCTACTACGACCGACGGGAGGCTCTGGGTTTCCCCATGGGATAGTGGTTAAATTTCAAGTAATTGAAGTTGCCGGCCCCTCCTGCGTTGTTCCGGCAGGGAGTGCTGGAATCCAGGTCCAGGGATGGCAAAAACAGTGGGGGTTCGAATCGTCAGGTCGCACAATCACGCCACCTTGAATTTAACCACTACCCCTATGGCACAAAAAAGCTGAATAACGGAGGTGATTTGTGGAAGAGACGCGTGATCTCCTGGTAGAGATCGGCACTGAAGAGCTCCCACCGAAATCCCTGCGGGTGCTGTCAGAGACCTTCAGGAAAGGGTTCGAGGATCAGCTGCGGAAACATCAACTCGGATTCTCACGGATTGAGCCCTTCGCCACACCACGCCGCCTGGGGCTGCTCGTCCGGGAGTTGGCAACACGCCAACCGGACTGGGAGGTTATGCGTAAGGGTCCGGCCTTGCAGGCAGCATTCGATACTCAAGGCCGGCCCACAAAAGCGGCTTCGGGCTTTGCCCGCTCTTGCGGCGTTCCGGTAGAGGAGCTCCAGCAGGAAGAAATGCCGAAGGGTGCCTGGCTGGTGTTTCATCAGGTCCAACAGGGTCAGAGCACCGCGGATCTGATCGTCGGTATGACAGAAAAGGCATTGGAGGCGTTGCCTATTTCCAAACGCATGCGCTGGAGTGAACGAGACGACGAGTTCGTCCGCCCGGTTCGCTGGGTAACCGTTATCTTCGGAGAAGACCCGGTAGAAGGACAGTTATTCGGTATCAATACCGGCCGCTTAACCCGAGGTCACCGTTTCCAGGCTCCGGCAGCTTTGCCTATTCCATCCGCCTCCCAATACACTGAGATCCTCCGCACCCAGGGAAAGGTCGAGCCGAGCTTCTCGACACGCCGGGAGACGGTATGCAACCAAGTACGAGCGTTGGCCGAAGGTGTTGGTGGTCAAGCCATTATGGAAGATGATCTACTCGACGAGGTCACTGCACTCTGTGAGTGGCCCTATGCAATCATAGGTGCCTTCGATGAGGGTTTCCTGAAGATGCCACCGGAAGTCCTCATAGAGACCATGCAGAGGAATCAAAAGTATTTCCCCATAGTCTCCTCCAGTGGCAGGCTGCTACCGCATTTTATCACCGTCAGTAATATTCAAAGCCAGGATCCCACTCAGGTACGGGCCGGAAACGAGCGTGTCATTCGACCCCGATTCTCGGATGCAGCCTTTTTCTGGCAACAGGATCTAAAGCAACCCCTCCAAGCGTTCGGACCTCGGCTGGAAAAGGTCATATTTCAGGAAAGGCTTGGGACATTAGCAGAAAAATCGGCACGTCTCAGCCGCACCTCCCAGCAGATCGCAAGTCTTTTGGGTATGGACCAAGGACCAGCAATCAGGGCCACTCAGCTCGCTAAGTGTGACCTGGTAACCCAAATGGTCCTCGAGTTCCCCAGTCTACAGGGTATCATAGGCCGGTACTATGCTCAGAAGGCCGGGGAAGACCCCTGCGTGGTTTCCGCCATGGAGCAACAATACCTACCACGCCACGCAGGCGACGCGCTTCCTCAATCGAACTGCGGCTTGGTCTTGTCGATTGCCGACAAGCTGGACACACTCGTGGGCATCTTCGCAATCGGTCAACGACCGACAGGTGTCAGAGATCCCTATGCACTGCGTCGAGCAGCAATTGGCCTGTTACGAATCCTCGTCGAGACTCCGTTGCCACTCGATCTAAGGAAGATCCTCGGCCTCTCGGCGGAAGCACTCAAGGACAAGGTCAATGTAAAGGGAGCAGTCGGAGAGGTCTTTGAATACTGTATGGAGCGTCTTAAGGGTTATTATCCGGACCGAAACATCAGGGCGGATAGTGTCGATTCGGTCTTGGCAGTGAATCCCACAGTACCGAGCGATATCCACCAGAGAATCCTCGCGGTGGAGGATTTCCGATCACTCCCTGAAGCAGCGGTCTTAACGGCCGCCAATAAGCGTATACGTAACATTCTGCGTAAGCACTCGGAGAACATACCTGAACAGGTTGATACCAACCTACTGCAAGACGATGCGGAACGACACCTGGCAGCAAGGATCAAGTCTCTGGCATCCAGCATCCCACCATTGCTCAAGACCCAAAACTACAAGCGTTGCCTGAAGATGCTATCAGAATTGCACACTGACATTGATGTCTTTTTCAACAGGGTCATGGTAATGACCGAGCAACCGGATTTAAGGCATAATCGGCTCGCACTCCTGCGAGATACCGAAACCCTCTTTCTAAAGGTCGCTGACATATCGTTCCTGAAGCAAGTTTGACGTGTCGTGCTTGATGTCTAAAGGCTCATTGATCGTCTACTAGGTCAATGCCGGTGTAATGACACAACCTACACCTACATTACCCCCACGTGGCCTGCCCACGCAGACACCTCACCATCACTTGTTCTAACCGGAAAGGAACAATCAATCGTTAGGGAGAATATACAGATAGCCTGGTCAGTATACCTATCCATAAGGACCTCTCCACCACCGCAGATACACTGCTGACTAGGTCATATTGACATTTAGACCAAAAACGCTTCTGAATCATCAAGTTAGCCTTTCCAGTCATGCGTCGAATTGTCTGTAAAATCAACGCAATAGTCGTAAATATCAACAGGACCTAGACGAACCTTAGATATGACTACACTGAGATCAATTCTGTACCTGTTATTCCTATCGCTCACTGTCATCCTGTATGCCTTTCCCATTAGTATCTTGGGATGGGTTTTACCCTATGGACTGATGTCGAGGGTAGGCCAACACTGGGGAAAGGTCAACCTTTGGGCACTGAGGTTGATTTGCGGGCTCGGTTATCATGTACAAGGGGAGGAAAACCTACCGTCGTCCACCTGTATCGTCCTCTGCAAACATCAATCAGCATGGGAAACCATCGCATTGCGTGCCCTCTTACCCCCGGAAAATACTTGGGTAATGAAACGTGAGCTACTATGGATACCCTTTTTCGGATGGGCCCTTGCAGTCTACCGGCCAATCGCAATCGATCGTACTAATGCCCGACGTTCGATCCAAAAATTGCTTGATCGAGGTAAACACTGGTTGGATAAGGGACGCTGGATCATTATCTTTCCGGAAGGCACACGGGTTACGTCAGGGCAAAGGCAGCACTATGGTCGGGGTGGTGCCATGTTGGCACAAAAGGCAAACTATCCGGTGTTACCTATCGCCCACAATGCAGGGGTATTCTGGCGCCGTAGGGATATAAAGAAGTATCCGGGAAAAGTCACCCTGGTTATCGGAAAACCCTTAGATCCCACAGGTCTTTCACTAACCGAGATAAGCCGACGCGTCGAAGAATGGATCGAGGAAACCATAGCGAAGTTACCAGGTAGAGATCTACACTAGGGCGTGTTGACATTTGATTAAGGAGTAAACATCAACCTCCGAGTTTGTCTCCTAATCGTACAGGATCATTTTTCCTAAATAACAATCGTAAGATCCTGTTAATCCTGTAAATCTTGTTAATTTTGTCCCATTAACGGTTGGCACGACGATTATGTCAACAGCCCTTAGTCGTGGTAGAAATCCGCGGTCTTCTGGCTGCGAACTTGCCTTCCCTGGCCACTGGGTCCCTGCTTTCCAGCCGGAATGACAATCTTCGGTTAGAGTTAAATATCAACATGACCTAATACCTCCGAAAATCAAATATCAACGTTCTCTGCATCCAACGCATACCTTTCGATAAACTCTCGGCGAGGTTCCACCTGATTTCCCATCAAGGTAGTAAAAATCTCATCCGCAGCGATTGCATCCTCAATGGTCACTTGCAAGAGCCTCCTTGTCTCAGCATTCATTGTTGTTTCCCACAGTTGATCAGGATTCATTTCGCCAAGACCTTTGTAACGCTGAATATGATAGCCACGTCTTACCTCCTCGATCAACCATTCAAGACCCTCACCAAAGCTTCCAATCATCCTACGCTTATCGCCACGCGAAACATAGGCCCCCCGCTCTACCAACCCATTGAATTCATCTCCGATGGTAGCAATTCGAATGTAATCCGCATTCCGAAAAAAATCGATCGATAAATAGCTCGTCTCCGGAATCCCATGGTACAAGCGGGTAAACACCAAACCAGGATAACCTGCTTCATCAGGTTCCAATCGCTTGACAGAGAAACTTTCACTGGAGTTGGACCGGGCATCCAGATACCCCTGAAGCTGAGATAGCCAACCGGTAACCCCCCCCACATCCGTCAAAGTTTCCACGCCAATCCGCTGCAAGGAAAACAATGACTCCAGAAGAGTCCGGTCATAACGTGTAGAAAGCCTTGTGATGATACCTTGGTAGACTTGATAGTCCTTTGCCAACCCCTCAAAAGCGATATCGGCCATGGGTAGGGCATCTTCAGAGACAAAGAGCCGAGCACCATCCAACGCTGCCTGCAGCAAGGCCTCGTCCAACTCTGCATCATCAAGTAGATAGAGCTCCTGTTTTCTTTTCTTGATCTTATAGAGCGGCGGCTGCGCAATATAGATATGTTCACGCTCTACTAATTCTGGCATTTGACGATAGAAAAACGTTAACAACAGTGTTCGGATATGGGCTCCATCCACATCTGCATCAGTCATTATAATTATCCGGTGATAGCGCAGCTTATCAGGGTCATACTCCTCCCGACCTATCCCACATCCCAAAGCAGTAATGAGTGTACCTACCTCCGTAGAAGACAGCATCTTGTCAAAACGCGCCTTCTCTACATTGAGGATTTTACCCCTGAGGGGAAGGATTGCCTGAAACGCCCGATCACGTCCCTGCTTAGCAGAACCGCCAGCAGAATCTCCCTCGACCAGATAGAGTTCAGACTTTGTAGGATCCTTCTCCTGGCAGTCCGCGAGCTTTCCCGGCAGTCCCGCAACATCCAGAATACCCTTGCGTCGCGTCATCTCTCGAGCCTTTCGCGCTGCCTCTCTCGCACGTGCTGCCTCGAGCATCTTATTTGCAACTGTCTTGGCCTCAGTTGGATGCTCTTCAAGAAATTCGGTCAGGTGCTCGATCAACAGCCCCTCAACAACGACTTTGACCTCGGAGGAAACGAGCTTTTCCTTTGTCTGGGAAGAGAACTTAGGGTCCGGAACCTTCACGGACACGATAGCCGTAAGCCCCTCGCGGGCATCATCACCAACTGCCCGAATCTTATGTTTTTTCGCCAACTCCTCTCGATCGATGTACTGGTTAAGCGTCCTGGTCAGACCAGATCGAAAACCAACCAAATGAGTTCCACCATCTCGTTGGGGAATGTTATTCGTATAGCAGAAGATCTTCTCTTGAAAAGATTCATTCCATTGCAATGCAGCCTCTACAAGAACGCCTTGACGTTCCGAAAGAAAAGAAAAAACCGTGGGATGGATTGAAACCTTGTTACGATTAAGATGCTCTATAAATGCCCGTATCCCGCCTCTATACTCAAAGCAATCTTCACGCCCCGTACTTTCTTCCACCAATGAAATCTTGACACTGGAATTGAGAAAAGAAAGCTCTCTCAGGCGTCTTGCAAGAATATCGTAGTGGAACTCCAGGTCCGAAAATACATCTCCGGATGGCAAAAACCGAATTTCCGTTCCTGTTTCATCACACTGGCCAATATTCTTCAAGGGATAGAGCGGTTCCCCTAGCTTGTATTCTTGTATATAGAGGTTACCACCACGGCATACGTGCATGGTAAGGTGCTCGGACAAGGCGTTAACAACAGATACACCAACCCCATGTAGACCACCGGAAACCTTGTAGGAGTCGGCATCGAATTTACCGCCGGCGTGGAGGACAGTCATGATTACTTCAGCGGCAGATCGATTTTCCTCAGGGTGAATATCCACTGGAATACCGCGTCCATTGTCCACGATGGAGACAGAATTATCTACATGGAGGGTAACAACAATATCACTGCAATGCCCTGCCAGGGCCTCATCGATGGAGTTATCGACCACCTCGAAAACCATATGATGGAGGCCAGTCCCATCATCCGTATCACCAATATACATGCCAGGCCTTTTTCGAACAGCGTCGAGGCCCCGTAGAACTTTTATGCTCGATGAATCGTAGCCCATATACAAAACCCTTATAAAAAATAGACCCTATAGGGCCCTAAGCATTGAAAAACCAAAGATGTCGGGACACTCTGTTCCACGTGGAACACCCAACCATAAGAGCAGAGTAAATGCGTATCGCCAATCATGGGCAGCATCAAGGGGACTGTGCCCATCGACAACCCATCTGGCTTCGACGACGATGTGGAACAGCTTAAACCACAAAGATACAGAGGGCAGATGCTCTATTTGATCTGCGGAGAAGTGATATCAAAGTCTCATCGGCATTACTACAAATGTTTCCTCTTCCTTACCTTTGTTTCGCAGAATTACACTACCGTCTGAATCTTTAAATCCAATCTCGACTTCACTCTCCTCCAGAACATTCAGTACATCGATCAGGTACCCAACATTGAATCCAATGACCGTCGGCTCTTGAGAATAGGTTACATCCAACTCTTCCTCTGCCTCTTCCTTTTCCGGATTCTGCGTCTGAAGCTTGAGTTCTCCCCGATCCAAACTAAACCTTACCCCTCGATACTTTTCGTTCGACAGAATCGACGTCCGAAACAGTGCCTGCTTCAGTGCATCTCTATCGACATAGGCAATCCGCTCCGGGGCTGGCGGCACTACCCGATCATAATCCGGATAGCGGCCATCAACGAGCTTTGAAGTCACCCACACATCTCCTATAACAGCTCGAAATAATTTCTCAGAGATTTCTATCTGAACTCTCGCGTTTGCATCCCCTCCACCAAGCAGCCGGTTCAGCTCCAACACTGTCTTCCTCGGAAGAATGATCTGCATCCCCTCTTCAACTCCCAGTGGTAGCATTTCTTCCACCTTGGCCAACCGATGACCATCGGTCGCAACCGCTACCAACCTATCCGGCTTCAACTCCAGAAAAAGACCATTCAAATAATAGCGAACATCCTGATGTGCCATTGCAAATGCCGTCTTCTCGAAGAGGTACTTCAACGTTCGTTGTTCGACGTCGACACTCTGCATCTCCTCATTTCTCTCCATAATTGGAAAATCACCTGCCGGCAAGGTACTTAACATAAAGCGACTTCTCCCTGCAACTAAGGATGCACGATCCTTTTCCACCCCCAACGTCATTTCTGTTCCCTCAGGCAATGCCCTGCAGATTTCGATCAGCTTTCTTGCCGGTAGTGTTATCTCCCCCGTCTGTTCAACCGTCGAGTCGGATTTTGCATGGATTTCTATTTCCAAATCGGTCCCGGCAAGTTGCATAGAATCATCTTCCGCCGATATCAGCAGATTACCGAGTATCGGAAGCGTTTGTCGTCGCTCTACAACCCCTCCCACCTTTGTGAGCACCGGCATCAGGGTCTCTCGGTTCACACGTATCTTCATTGTTAGGTTCTCTATATATTAATATATATATTTATAGTCAATCCTGTGAATAACTGAATAGATCCTTTTTTTCTTTTACTTTCAGGTTGTTATCAGTAGATATACGTTTAAAATCCCTCATGGTTTTCTGTTCATAATCTGTGGGTCTATATGCAAAATTTCGTCGCTAAAAGTTGTTCACCGATTATCCACATCAATCCGCCAAGATTCTCAACAGGTTTTTATAATCTTCTTCAATAGTTACGTTACTTTCACGCAACTCTTTGATTCTCTTATTTGCATGGAGCACTGTGGTGTGGTCTCTTCCTCCAAAGGCGCTACCGATTTCAGGTAGGCTGTGTTTGGTCAGTTCCTTGGCAAGTGTCATGGCAAGCTGGCGAGGCCTGGCGATTGATCTGCTGCGTTTGTTGGAGACCAGATCTACAGACCTGATTTTGTAGTATTCCGCGACTGTCTTTTGAATGTTCTCTATGGTTACCTGCCTGTCTTGGGCAGCAAGTATGTCTCGAAGTGCATCTTTGGCAAACTCGAGGTTTATTGGAATGCCGGTAAACTGTGAATTTGCTACTAAGCGTCGCAGCGCCCCCTCAAGGTCTCGGATATTCGAGCGGATATGTCTCCCGACAAAGAAGGCAACATCCTTTGGTAAGTCGATGCCGATATGGGTCGCCTTGCTTTGCAGGATAGCTACACGTGTCTCTAAGTCCGGGGATTCAATTGCAACGGTGAGACCCCAACCGAATCTCGACCTTAACCTTTCTTCCAGCCCACCGACTTCTTTTGGGAACCGATCACTTGATAGCACGATCTGCTGCTTAGATTCGAAAAGGGCATTGAAGGTGTGAAAGAATTCCTCCTGTGATCGTTCCTTGCCTGCGAAAAACTGAACATCATCGATAAGCAGCATGTTGACGGTCCGGTAGTGCCTCTTGAATTCATCGATCCAATTATGTTGTAGGGATTTCACCATCTCGGCGACAAACCGTTCTGAGTGAAGATAAGCTACACGTGCCACGGGATTGTTGTCCAACACCATATTTCCGATTGCATGCATCAGGTGGGTCTTTCCCAACCCGACGCCTCCATATACGAATAAGGGGTTGTATACGGTTCCAGGGTTGTTACCTATCTGGATCGACGCTGCCCTGGCTATTTGGTTCGATTTTCCTTCGACGAATGTATCGAAGGTGAATTCGGGGGTGAGGTTGCTTGTAAAGCGGCGTTCCCCGGACTTTATTTGGGGTGCGGACGTATTTCTTCCCCTGGTTTCTGTCGAATCGTCGGGTCGTTGTAAGGTGCCGATCTCAAATAGAACCGTATGGGTTTTCCCATCGCTCAGGTGGGAACAGACCTCTATGATCCGTTGCTCATAGTGTTGGACGACCCAATTCTTTACGAAGTGGTTAGGGGCATACAGCTTGAGTTCTCCGTTCTCTTCAGTTGCCTGAAGGGGGAGGATCCAGGTGTTGTACTCAGTTGTCGTCAGATCGCCTTTGAGGCGGGAGGCACATTGATTCCAGATTCCCACAGATATTCGATCTCTTTGTCTGTAAACCCTTTGTTGGCAGGAATCCGCAGCAGAAGCTATATCAGCTTCGAAGTATCGAAGACTCTGCGGACAGTATAGCTCGGTCGTAAGGATAGAAGTTTATATCGATTTCCGTTACTTATCCACAAGCATGGACCTCTCGGAAAAGGGTTGCGGAAGAAAGGAAACAAGGCACTGTGTCGCCAGCCGCAACTGTGGTGGTTCTCACCATGAATAGGCGCTGGGCTGGAAGGCAACCAAGCCGGCTGGTCGAACTTCAGGAAAGCGCGGGCAAGCCCGCGCCTATGCGTTCCAGCGGGGAAAACCGGTCCGGCAACATCATGTTTTCAGGAAGATTTATACGCGCTTACCCTGAGTTCGGTGAGCCCTTCGTTTCTGGCTTCGACCTTGCTGTGGAGGTCGTAGAGGGCCGCCTGTAGGGCCTCTTCGATGACCGGGTGGTAGAAGGGCATACGCAGCAGCTGCCCAACCGTCAACCTTTGCTCGATGCACCAGCACAGCAGGTGGGCCAGGTTTTCCCCTTTAGGCGCAATCATCTCCGCGCCTAGGATGAAGCCGCTGCGCTGGTCGGCATAGACCCGCAGTACGCCCTTGTTCTTGCCCATGATCAGGGCCCGACCCACGGGCCCTATGCGGATCTGGCCCACGGCAGTGGTCGCTTGGTCTAGGTCGTTCCAACGCTGACCCAGGGCGCAGATGTTGGGGTCGCAGAAGTTGATGAGCAGGGGGGTCTTGCGGCGGAAGGCGGTAACCTGGTCGCGGGCGGCGTTGTAGCCGGCGATCTTGCCCTCGTCACCTGCTTCGTGGAGGATCTGGCGTTCGCCGTCGATGTCGCCGGCGAGAAAGACCGGGAGGTCCCCCACCTGCATAGTGTTCGGGTTATGGGCTGGGAGGCCGCGGGCGTCCAGGTCCACGCCCAGATTTTCCAGACCCAGATTCTCCACATTCGGGACCCGGCCGATGCTGCACAGGACCTGATCCACCAGTACGCTGTGCTCACCGGCCGTCACGCGCAGCTTGTCGCCTGCCGCGGTGATCTGAGTGGCCTCTCCTAAGTGGATGGGAAACTCCTTGCCCATCAGGTCGATGGCGCTGGCCGACACCTCCGGGTCCTGGGTGCCGGCGATGGTCGTCAGCTGGTCGAAGCCCGTGACCTCCACGCCCAGGCGGTGCAGGCTCTGGCCCAGCTCAATACCAATGGTGCCGAGCCCGATGACCGCCAGGGAGGTCGGCAGGTCCTCTAGCTCGAAGAGGTCGTCGGTGGTGAGTATCCGATCACCGAAGGCCCGCCAGGTCTGGGGCACCAGGGGCCGTGAGCCAGTGGCGACAACCACGCGCCGGGCGCGGATACGCTGCCCTGTCACCTCCAGCAGGGTGGGCTCGACAAATCTGGCATAGTCCTGGATGAAACGGTCCGGGGGCATGTTGTCGGTGGATTTGCCGAGCACCCGGTCGACAAAGGTATCTCGCAGGTCTTGGATATGCTCCATGACCTGCTTGCCATCGAGGGTCAACTCCCGGTATCCGTCCACACCGTATTTGCCCAGTGACAGCCGGTGGTGATAGTCCTCAGCTACCTGGATCAGGGCCTTGGATGGCATGCAGCCGACCCGGGCACAGGTGGTTCCGGGCTCACCACCGTTGATAAGCACAAAGGACTTGCCGGCACGGCGGATCTGGCCGATGGCATTGAGGCCCGCGGTGCCCGACCCGATGACGGCGACGTCGACGCTTCTCTCTTCCACCTGAATCTCCTCGCTCGGGTGTTGATGACCGATGGATATTCTATACCCGTCCCGCTTGGATTTTCCGCTACGGTGTAAATTGTCGGGGCCATTGGTCTCCCCGGAGGGGGCTATGAATAGGCATGAGTGGGCGCGAATTTGTGTTCATTTCTACACCTTATAGAGGAGCCTATGGAGCGCAAGTGCCAGGACTGCCACAGTGAAATAGGAAGTCACAACATCACTCAGGAAGTGTCCCCCGGCAGCCATTCGCATCCATGAGACGGCGAGACTATACGCAATCGCAACGCCTAAGAGCCAAATTCGCCGCGGTGCGATCAGAAGCACAGCGATGATCCAGTACGCCGATGCGGCGGTATGTCCCGAGCTGAACGATCTGCCCTCCTGGTCGGACAGAACGAAAGCGGCCGTAAATCTGTCGCTACCCCCGAACTGTGCAAGATCGATCGGTCGGGCCCGCCCCCAGGTCCCCTTTAGCAATCCGTTGACGATCAAGCCAGGACCCAAGGTGAGGAGGAGGAGGAGGAACGCCAGCTCTTTGGCGGTGAACCGAATCCGCAACCGACTTACGAAGCGGGCGGACAACCACCATGCAACCAGGCCGATATTTCCGACCACGAGCAGGAAACCCACGGACCTGTAGATCACCCGTTCAATCCCGGTTCCTTTTGCCTCGAATCCGACATCTGGCGTAAAAAAGAACCGGGAAACCGCAAGATCGATTTCCGGAAAGCAAACAAACAGGGCGCTAATCAGGGTAACCGCGATCCACACCCAAAAAGGAACCCCGAGAAACCGCCCTTTCATGTTACTGCGCGCTGTCCATGGTGTAAGTGAAGAGCTGCCAGCGGTGGAGGGGCTTCGGGCATGGCTGGGGGGCATCCGTCGGTACCTTCATCAGACCGCCCTTCATACAGTAATAGAGGCTACTTTGCGAGCGCAGACTAAAGCCCGGTATCTCCATGGGTAGGACCCGGTAGCTCAGGTACCGGAAACCACCGGCCAGCTCAATCTGTTCCCGGGTCATAGTGGGCGCAATCATGCCCCGTAGATATTCTGAAGGGCGCGATATACCCGGCCATTGGGTTATCTGCCGGTGCGGCGTATAAAATCGCGTCATGGCGACTAGCTGATACCGATCAGAAAACAGGGGTCCGGGCAGGGTTGCTAGGCTTTGCGCCAACTCCGAATAGCCGTGGGTTTCCCGCAGGATCCGGTTGTAGCTGTCAGGTAGGGGCAGGATACCCGTTGAGCCATGTAGCACATACAGGCCCGCAAGTAAGAGATTCCCCCCAGCCGCCGCCATTACCCACATCCGCAGTCCGGCCGTGGCAAGCGCGATGAGCGGCGCAGCTGCCGATAAATACATGACTGGCCAGTTGGCCTCGACCTCGCTGGAGATTGCCACCAGTGCGAAGAAGGCGAGTGGGAACAGACTCCCGGCGATCAGGAGCGCCCGTGACGCTGGGTCGAGGACCGCTACCACCCGCTTGGGTCCGGCCCTACGCCTGCGAAACAAACCCGCGATCACGGGTAATGCCAGCAGCCCCCAAAGTGCGATCTGAGTGCCGAGGAAATCTAGCAGGCCGCTAAGACCTTCGGCCACTGAGCGTTGCTCGGAAGATAGGGCAGTTGCAACCTGATGATTCCCAATGGGGACAGGCAATGGATTGGTCACTAGGGTGCCGGTCTCGGTAGAAAAACCATGACCGAACTGAAACTGAATAGTCAGCCAATCGTTCTGCGCGTTCCAGAAGAGATTCGGACCGAAGACCAAGAGCGCCAGTAAACCGCCCAGATAAGGCCATGGTGTCCGCAGGGCCCTGGGGTCCGCCCACAGGATTGCCCATAGAAACACCGGGCCGATGAGCACTATAGTGTACTTGCCGAGCAGGCCGAGACCGGTAGCAATCCCTGCGCTCAACCAACGCCGCCGCTCGCCACGCAAGGCCGCCAGACCTTCATGCAGGGCGAGAACCCAGGCGAGCCCGAGCGCTGTATCCGGGGTAGCAAGCACCCCGGAGGCAAGACCCGGCAAGGTTGTACACACGATGAGCACGGCGACCACCAGCTCGTTGCCCCGCAGATTGCAGGCGCGATAGAAGCGAACCAGCACCACCAGCGAAAGCGTAGCGGCCAGGATAGTACCAAGGCGTCCGGCAAACGCCGACGTCGGGATGAGACGGTTGCCGATCCCGAGCAGGGCAACTGTGGGGGGGTGATCGAAGTAGCCCCATGCCAGGCTATGTGCCCAATCGAAATAATAGGCCTCGTCCTGAGTGACCGGGAGAATCCAGGCCGCCCAGACTCGCCAGAGTGTTACCAGGACCAGCGTCGCCCATAGCCAACCGGCGACGGCATCGGGCCTACCCTGTGGCCCCCTAGTACCCCATTTCGCCTTATTTTTCACTCTCAGAGCCCCTCCAGATGCGCCAAGGCACGGTGCGCAGGGAATAGCTCCCTCTATTGCCAAGCGCTGTAACGCCGCCTTGGCGCATTTGGGGGGGGGCTCCCTCCGGGCAAGGCGAGAAGCGACCAGCTGCGTTGTTGCGCAAGCTTGAAAGAGGAGGAACTATTCCTGCGCTCGCGCGCCTCGCATCTGGCCGCTTCTCGTCGCGCTGAGAGCAAAAAATAAGGCGAAATGGGGTACCAGATTGCATGGAGAGAAAGCACTTGATCGATCGGCCCCGGCGAAGTCTGACTCCAGGCAGGATATACTAGGGGCTGTTGACATTCATCATTCATTGCTTCAATAACTTTAGTGCGCGAAGCGCATCATAGTTGAAACTATGGACTTTAAGTCCCTTCACGTTCAGTCCGTAGCTTGTCCACGGATGAGGGCTTTAGTCCTCTAGACTATGGACTTTCAGTCCATAGTGGTTGATGGTCCGATTGTGGCCCTTTCCCGCGCTGACGGCGTTGCGGCTCGTCAAAATAGGCCGGCCATTCCTCCTCGCCGCGCTTGGTCAGCACGCAAAAATCCTCACAATCGCCCGCGCTCAGATAAATGTCAACAACCCCTAGTCTCGCATCCTGTGCAGGCCAGGTGTTGAACAACGTACCGATCCGTTCGGACTCCAGCAGAAAAGGGACCTAAAGGGAACATGTCCGAGTCCAATCGTCCACCGGAGAGCTGCCCGCCGCCCGAGCTGGCGGTGATCGTCCCCATCTACAACGAGGCCGGCAATATCGAGGCGCTCACGGAGCGGTTGCGGCGCAGCCTCCAGGGCTTGGATTGGGAGCTCATTTTCGTCGATGACGACTCCCCCGACGGTTCTGCCAACAAGGCCCAGGAGATCGCCCGGCACGACCGCAAGGTACGGGTGCTCAGGAGGATCGGCCGACGTGGACTCTCCTCGGCCTGCATCGAGGGTATGCTGGCCACGGTTGCACCCTATCTCGCGGTGCTCGACGGGGACCTGCAGCACGATGAGACCCTGTTGCCATCCATGTTGCAGACCCTCAAGCGCGAAGGGCTGGATATCGTCATCGGCAGCCGGTACCTGGCAGGTGGCGGCCTGGGAACCTGGAGCCAGCGGCGCCGGTCCATGAGCCGGTTCGCAGGTCGCTTGGCCCGGATTTTGGTCAACGTGGATCTCACCGATCCGATGAGCGGATTCTTCATGCTGAACGCAACCCTGTTGCACGGCTGTGTGCGCAACCTCAGCAGCATCGGGTTCAAGATCTTGCTCGACATCTTCGCCTCGTCGCCGCGCCCGTTGCGTTTCAAGGAAGTTCCCTATGTCTTTCGTGAGCGCAGGGCCGGTGAGAGCAAGCTCGATAACGCCGTGCTCTGGGAATACCTGCTGATGTTGGTACAGAAGACCATGGGGTCCATGGTCCCAGTGCGCTTCATTGGTTTTTCGCTAATCGGCGGCTCCGGCATTATCGTGCATATGGTTGTGCTTTGGGTCCTCTTTCGGCTGATGGGCGCCTCGTTCATAACCGGTCAAGCCGTAGCGGCACTGGTGGCGATGACCACCAACTTCTTTCTAAACAATCTGCTGACCTACCGCGATCTGCGCCTGCGCCGGTGGCAGCTGCTCCGGGGCTGGCTATCCTTCGTCCTCGCGTGCAGCATCGGTGCGATCGCAAATGTCGGAATCGCCACCTGTCTGTTTCAGGCCGAATCCTATTGGGTGATATCGGCGTTTGCCGGCATCCTGGTCGGGGCGGTTTGGAACTATGCCGTAACCGCGGTCTATACCTGGCGTCACAAAGCGGACTGAACGCGGCGTTCCGGTTGGATGTTCATCAGATGTAATTCGGTTATACTCATCGGGAGCTTGTAGCACTGTGCAGGCCTAAATGGGGTCTACCGACTACTTGATTCCCTTCGTGTTCACCTTGGCCCTCTCCTTGGCGAGCAGGGATAGAGATTCTCCGAGTTGCAGATGTTAACAGAACATATTCCTTGCCACCGGAAACAACGCCCTCACTTTTGAAGCAACACGCCCTGTTGAAGACACCTATTCGACTTTTGGAGATATATGCGATTGTGGTAGTTTACTCGATGCAGTATCGACCTTTCAGCCCGATCTGATACTTCACCTGGCAGCGCAACCTCTTGCACGACGCTCATATCGAGAGCCTGTTCGCACATTTGCCGTAAACGCTCTAGGGTCTGTTGAGATTCATCGTGAGTTGATGACTGCGGCGCAGGCATAGATCATGGCCTCGAAGCTTTCATCGGTTTTGTCGCTGCGCATGGCGATACGCTTGGACTCTTTGAGTT
>Ga0056121_1000164_pt1 | contig 27269 bp, 22 predicted proteins | sample WorMetHEROISLAND_FD_83872 | JGI IMG/M metagenome (GOLD analysis project Ga0056121, IMG submission 83872) | Marine gutless worms symbiont microbial communities from Max Planck institute for Marine Microbiology, Germany - Olavius sp. 1 HERON ISLAND ...
GAGGCAGGGCTGCGGGGCGCCTCCCTCGTTGGAGCAAACCTTGGCAAGGCGCGGCTTAACCAGTGTGATTTCTCGAATTCCGATTTGAGTCGGGCGAATTTGAGGAAGGCGAGCTTGAAGGACGTTGTTTTCACGGATTCCATTCCGAATGAAAACGATGGAATGAATTCTAAAGAAGCCGAAAGCATTTCCGATCCGGAGCCGGATGAGGCCAGCGCAAAGATGCGCCCCTGGATTTTGGCCCTAAGGGAAGAGAATCAGCGCAGGGAAATGCGGCTTGCAATGGAGAAAAGGCAGGCTGCCGCCAGGCGTAAAAGTCTCAACCGGAGGCTAGGCCGCCGAAAACCCCTGTTTCACAGAGTAAAATAGCTGGCGCGCCAGGAGGCGCGGTCCTAAATAGCTCTTAGGCAGTGCCGGATGATCCCGCGAACAATGTCCCCTCTCCGCGTTAATTTAAGATATTGCGCAAGTGGGGTGATTATAGGGCTCATGAGATCGGTATGAGGGTTTTTTGCTAAGAACTTGAGGATTCCTTCCAGGGAGCGTGATTTTTGCGCTTCCGATGACTGCGCTTTCATGTATCCTATCTTGCAGGATTGTAGATGACGGCGATGCCAATGCTGTCTTGATACAGGGTCCTGGAAACTGCAGCGGCGTTTTTTCGGCTAGCTCCTCCAGCGGCTCAGGCTTATGGAATCATACCCGGGCGGCGTTTGTGCGCTCCCATTAGGAGATGTATATTCAAGATGAAGGTGGGAAGATCGATTTACGGATTCCTTGCTCTTTCTTTACTCCTTCTGTGGGGTAGACCGGAATTTGCCGCGGGTGAACCAAGCGGCGCCAGCCTTCTTGTCGTGGGCCCTGGAGATGCTATGTATGAGTACTGGGGGCATATTGGAGTGATTATTGAGGATGACTCAGAGGGAGCCAGCCTCTTCTACGATTTCGGGAATTTTTCTTTCTATAAGGATAATTTTTACGGCAATTTTATCATGGGGCGCATGTTTTATTCCAGCTCGGTTACAACAGCGGGATTTTTTATCGATCAAACGATGCGGGAAGACAGGTGTCTGAGCCTCTACCCCTTGAATTTTGACACTGAGGAACTGCGCGAGTTGGATGCTGCCCTGCGCTGGCGGGTCCTTCCGGAGAATCGGGAGTACATGTACGACTATTTTCTGAACAACTGCTCAACCATCGTTCGTGATATCCTGGATGATGTGATGGGAGGGGCTTTGCGGGTATCCACCTCCTCTGTCCCCGACAGAACCTTTAGGCACTATGCAAGAACTGGGGCGCGGCCCTCGTTTTTTCACGAGGTTCTGCTTCACTTCCTGCTTGGTGAGAAGCAGGATGAGGAAATTAGCCTCTGGGATTTGATGTTCATTCCCCAGGCGGTGGGCGATACTGTGCTCAATTTCGAATATCCAGGACGCGACGGCGTAACTCGGGTGTTGGCCGATAAGGAAATTGTGCTCAAAGAGTCCACCCGCCTCCCAGTTCCACCGGAGCCGCGAATGCTATGGCCCTGGCTTTTGGCGCTCAGCATCGCTCTTGGCCTGCTATGGAACGTGGGTGGAAGGCCGCCGCGCGCATTGATCATTCTTCTTGCCGGTATTCCGGGGCTGATACTAGGATTTCTAATGCTCTTCACCGATCATGAGGCTGCCTACAGCAACATCAACATACTGCCGAGTATGCCGACGGTGCTCCTGGGTCTCATCTTCCTTGGGAGCAGGAAGAAGGGGATTGCCGGACGGGAGCTGGCGCTCAGTTGGATATGGACTCTCAACCTGGCGGGTGTATTGACGGCGTTTCTCCTGTGGGCGAGCGGAGCAAGTACACAGGATGCAGGCGCCATTTGGGCGCTCTACGGACCGCTTGCATTCATGGCTTCCCGTCCTGGGCAGTATTTAAGGGGAAAGCTCTATTCGCGATTGGGCAGACTCCGGAAAGGCGGCAGCGGCCGCGCTAAGGAGATTCGCCCCGCCGATAATGGTGATTGAACGGCTATCCCATTTGGCAAGGAGAGCCTCGGCCTCCCGTTTCAAATCCCCAGAGCCTGCCTCAAGCTGAATATCCCGCCGCGTTTGCCTAATTTCATCGGTGATCCCATATAACCGCCGCTTCAAGGCCACAAGGCCTCTCTCACCCGGGCCTAATGGCCGAAGTTCCTTGCCTATTGAGCCTATCACGGCCATATCCACCGTTCGGTTCTTCAACTCGGTAATCGCCCATTCAAGGGAGCCTTTGAAACTTTTTAGGGAGGGTAGAATCTGGGGATCCCTGTAGGTGCTGAAGGTGAAGGTTCCCTCGAGAGCCGCCAGGGCGGCAAAGACACCATAGGCTCCCCTAGCGCGAATGTTCTCCCACAGATAACCGGTTCTAAGAATATGCGCCAGGAGCCCTAGTTTGGCATGCTCCGGGCTGCCAAGCAGGGGGGCCGGCAGACTGAGGGATGAAAATGTTACCGAGGCGGCGGTTGAAATGGTTTCCACTAGGACATCATGCCGGAAAAGCCTAGGTTCGGCCGCCGGTGGAAAGGATGCGCCGGTTGGAAGGGCGCTGATCATGTCAAGGATATCCGACAGCCCCCCATCGGCAAAATCCTCGTCTGACGTGAAAACTGCCGACAGATTTCCCTGCCTAATTAGATGCTTCTGTATTTTACTTAGTGAAAATGCAGCCTCAGCAGCCTTCGCGCCGTCAAGGAAAAGGATTTGACCGATACCGTACCAGAGGTCTTCCCAGGAAGCGGCGAGCGAATGCCTTGCGGCGGCTCGATTTGAGCTGAATTCGTGGCCGGAAGGAACAAGAGAGGCGCGGTAGTCGTTCCTGAGTTCCAGAAGCAAATCGCTCAGGCGGTCTAAGTTGGAGAAATCGGCCGACACCAGCAGGCGCCGCGTGATTTCCAGCGCCTCCTCCCATTGGTGATTCAGAGCCTTTAGGCAAACAAAGAGATGGCGTTTCAAACCCCCTCCGACACTGGGATGCACGGAAGAGACCTCCAGTGAGCAGCTCAGTCCACCGGTTTTAAGGGAAAGCTCAACCGCTACATCCTGGTGAGGCATATCAGGCAGACCCACATCGGAGAGAGCTCGGCCAAATAGCGGCAGCCAGGGCTGCAGCCGTGCATCCAACCCGGCCAAATCAAATGCCAGGACGAGATAGCTCACCTTGTTTGTAAAAGTTCTGTGTATGTAGCACTCGCTCCGGTTTACCTTCTCCAAGGGCAGGATACGAACCTCCCGCGGCAGGTGACTCCGCTTCAGAAATGGTATTCTATTTAGAGCTTCCTCTGAGTCCGGGGTGTCCTGAAAGGTCTTCAATATTTCAAGTGACCTCTGAAGCGCCCTCTCATCAAGCTCCTGTTTTTGGAATCTGTCCAGTTCTTCGCGTTCTCTTGCAAGTCTGCGTGCGCTAAACTTGGAATCCGGTATGAGCGTCAGTGTTGAGCGGTGGGAATTCCGGATGAGCTCTCGGCTGATAATCTCTTCGAAGTATCCCCCGCGCACCTTGTCGCGAAGGGCCTTCATAGGGCCCTCCAGGGCCAGACCCTCTATTGGAGCCTTATCGTGCAGCCAGGTCTTCAGCGCCTCTTCCATAAGGCGCAGCCCAAAGGGCGAGCCGCCGCGGATTTCCCGCATCCGAAATTCCACCGCTCTCATGGCCCCCTCAACCAGCTTAGGGCTGAGCTTTTCCCCAACCATTTTCTTGAGGGTCCCCATCACCAATTTCTCGAAGTCACCACGCTTTGAGGGGTCTGTTCCCCTGATTCCCACCGAAAAGGTTAGCTGACGCAGGTTGGTGTCTACACCGCTAACAGGAGATAGATCTTCCCCTATTCCGCTGTCGATTATAGCTTTCTGCAGTGGGGCGCCGCCGTGGCCTAACAATATGAATGAGAGCACCCGGGCCTCAAGCGCGGATTGAGAGCCATTTTCGCCGCTTAAGAGCCAGCTTATGCTGATGGTGCTTCGTTTTTTGCTTGAATCGTCTTGGGACCAAGCCACCTCCACGCGCCGCGGCTTCTCCCAGCATCGCTGCAGCCCAATTCGTGAATCAATCTTCTTTTCCCCAAAGTGGGAGAAGAATTCTCCATCCAGTATCCGCAGGCATTCTTCTAAATCCGCATCCCCGTAGAGAAAGATACGGGTATTGGAGGGATGATAGTAGTCCTGATGAAATGCCTTGAGCTTCTCATGGTTAAGGGATGGGATGTGCGAGGGATTGCCGCCCGAATCCCACCCGTATGGAGAGTTCGGGAAAAGCAGACGCAGGGAGTAGTCATCCACAACCGATTCCAGGGAAGAATAAGCGCCCTTCATCTCATTCAGCACAATTCCCGCTCGGTTCAGCCTTCCCCCCTCATTGTATTCGAGCCGATGTCCCTCCTGCGCGAAGACTTCGGGGCGCAGTTGGGGGAAGAAAACCGCATCGGCGTAAACTCTAAGCAGATTAAAAAAGTCGGCCTTGATGGTGCTGGCCGCCGGATAGGCAGTTTTATCCGGATAAGTGATTGCGTTCAAGAAGGTATGGGCGCTTCCCTTCAACAAAACCAGAAAGGGATCCTTCAGTGGATAGCGCCTGGAACCACAGAGCACCGAGTGCTCAAGTATATGCGCCGCACCGCTGCTGTCTTTCGGCGGAGTTCTGAAAATGTATGATATCAGATTCTCCGAGTCATCGGCATTTATCTTGTAAACCTGAGCGCCAGTGGCGCAGTGGCGCAGCTGGATGCCGGTAGCGCGGTATTCACGCAGCAAGTCCACCGAAAGGGTTTCAAAACCGGGGTAGTTGTCCTTCATGGGTAGTCCGGTATTCGGTAGAGTACTAGTAGCGTGAATTATTGAGAGACTTGCGAATCCTCTTCAGCTGCTTGCGCTCCACGGCCTTTTTTTTTCGATTTCTGATCGCGGATGGTTTTTCGAAGTACTCCCGCTTTTTGAACTCTCGAATAATCCCTTCCTTTTCCACCATGCGCTTAAAGCGTCGAATGGCTTTCTCCAGGGGTTCGTCGTCGCCAATTTTTACGTAGGCAATCTGGAATCACCTCCTTCGCATGCACAGAATCCAGCCCAGTCGCAAAATGCCACTACATCTTACCGATCAAAGTATCTGTGTCAAGAAGGGGCTCTTCAAGAAAATGCTTGGGATTAACGGGTGTTGTTCCTATGCGGAGCTCCCAGTGCAGATGTCTTCCTGTTACAAAACCCGTATCACCTATCGTGCCTATGCGCTGATTTTGCGCCACAAGCTCGTTCTCGCTCACATCAATGGAATCCATATGGAAGTACACCGTGAAAACACCCGGCAGATGCTCGATTACCACGGTGTTTCCGGTTAGCAGCCGCTCAGCGGAGAGTATAACGCGGCCGCGGCCAGAGGCTTTCACCGGGGCGCCAATCTCTGCCCACAGATCCTCGCCATTATGTATGGAGGATGATTCGGATCCATCCGGCATATGATATCGCCGTCTATCACCAAAATATGCCGTGGGGACACCGTTGTTGATGGGGCTGGTAAGTGGTCCGATTTGATGAATCGCGGTTTTGTTGGGAGTGCTCAGGACTGCCCAAAGCCGCCTAGCTTCGGCCTTTTTTCGCTCTGATTCATCGGTGTAAAGGGCGTTCATCCTCTCATCCAGCTTGATTACCTCTTCGTGGTATATCACGGAGACAAGGTTGATGCCGCGCTCCAGGCGCCACTGGCTTTTACCAAGTGCGGCATTCACTACCAGACGATAAGGGCCCGGTTCCAGATTAGAGGGTATCCCCAAAAGAGCTGTTGAAACACGGCGGCCGGAAGGAGTCTTCCAGTTAAATCCTTCGTTGCGGCTTAGCGCTATGCCGTCTTGGCTGTTGAGTGTTACGACTAGGTTATTCATAGGATCGCCGGAAATCATTATTTGAACAACGGCTCCCGGCTCGGCGTAATCTGGGGCTATCAAAATTGGATCGGCGCCGCCAAGTATGGCTGGAATCAGGATGAGAAACCCCAGGGAGAGATGGTGCTTCTTTAGCTGCTGCATGGCAAGGCCTCCAGGACTGTGAGCCGGCGTGAGTCAGTGCCGCGCCAGGAGTCACGATCCAATTTATATATCAGATCCACCTTAGCATTATTTTTAATTAATGAACCATAGTTTTTTGCCCCATCCCACCAGAGGGCGGGCCATCGGTTCGAACCTAGTGAAACCAGGAATTTGAGATGCTTGTTTTCGGGTTTTCCTATCAGACTTGTCTGAGAGATTTTAACCTCGCGGGTTAGGAAAACCAGCGGAGGAAAGCCCTGACCATAAGGCTCTAGGCGCTCAAGGAGCCTTTCAATTCCCTCTGGCCTCAGGTTTGATATATCCTGGTGCGATAGCTCGACATCGACATCCGGCTTAATGGGCTCCGCTTTGCCGGATTCAATGCGGCTAACCCACTTTTGACTGATTCGAATCAACTGGTTAATCCTAACTCTTGGAAGGGAGAATCCGCCAGCCTGAGGGTGCCCGCCGAAATCGTCTAGAAGAGGAGAAGCCTCCTTGAGCCAATCAAGGGCGCTCATGGTGGAACGGCATCGGATTGAGCCGGATGCTTTTTCCCCCTTTATGGCAATCACAACGGCTGCCGGAGTGATGGCTTTTTGGAGGCGAGTGGCTATGATACCCGTAATCCCCCTGTGAATTTCGGAGTCTGCGAGTATCAGCATTTTGCCGGCAAAGTCATCCAATGACCGGTAGGCTCGCGGCAGCAGTTTCTCCCACAGACGATTGCCGAGAGCGCGGCGTTCCCTGTTAAGCTCAATTAATCTGGAGGCCAGAGAGGATATCTCTACTGGGCTGCTTTCGAAGAATAGCCTCACCGCTATGTCTGCCTGGCCCATGCGCCCGGCGGCATTGATAAGCGGGCAAATTTGCCAGGCGATTTCCGTGGTGCCGATTTGCTTCTCGTGCAGCCGGAGTTTTATCAGTAATTCACGCAGCGCCATTCTGAGCTTGCCGTCAGCCTGGTTTATTCTGTTTATACCCATTCGAACAAGAATTCTATTTTCATCACAGAGCGGCATCATGTCGGCCAGAGTTCCAAGAGCCGCAAGATCCAATCCTTTACGCCAAGCCTCAAGGTGGGGCCTTAGGGAATGTAACTGCCTGCTTATCATCAAATTTCTCAGAGTTGAGAGCGGCCCGATTTTTCGGGAGCTGTATCTGGCAAGGCGGCTGCCTTCCTCAAGCTCGGCGAGTGAGAGGTCCTTAAGAGCGGGAAAGGCGGCGGCTATCTCGGGCGCGGCGTCAAGGATGTGAATTTCAGCGCCGTTGAAGCCGTTGAAAAAGGCGGATATCAGTGGAATTTGGTCGGCGCAGTTGTAGGAGAAGACGGGGCGGGAGCCGATGTGGTTTCGGAGCTTGCTGCGGTCCGCCTCGCCAGCGGCGCTGTTAACGGCTATCCGGCTAATTTCGACCAGGTTGCGCATTAGCAGGGCCTCAATCTCGATTTCATCGGCATCCTGGCGGGCAATTAGCAGGCAGCAGTCCTGAGGCGAAGTTTGGGCCAGCGAGAGCGCCCAGTGAAATTTGGATACTATTGCCGCGGCGCAGAGCCCCTCGAAGGGATAGGAGCCGGGAATTTTGGAATTCACGATGGCATAGGCATTGGGCAGCTTATCCTCTCTCGGCATGTGATGATCAAACACAAGCACGTCCAACCCCAGCTCGCCTGCCAGCCTTATCTCGTCGAAATCGGTGGTGCCGCAGTCAACCGCTATCACGAGATTCACGCCCTTCTCTGCTCCCTTTCGCAGCGTCTCGGAATCCATTCCGTATTCCGCATCGCCCACTGGCACCTGCCACCCTGGTTCAATGCCCACCATTCTGAGGGCCTCGGCCATCAGCACCGTCGCGGTTACGCCGTCGACGTCCCTGTCACCAATAATGAGCACGCTTTCTCTCTTCTTGGCGGCCAGCATAACTCTATCCACCGCCTTTTCCATCTCTGGGAAGGAAAAGGGATTGTGAAGAAAGCGCTCATCTTCTTCCAGGAAATAGGCTATTTTCTCGGGCGATGCCATTTTGCGGCGGAGCAGTATGGAAGCAGTTAGGAAGTCTAGTTTATAGCGGTCCGCCAGGGTAGACACTTCCCTGTTTTCAATCATGGGTTTTACCAACTTCAGTCTGTGATTTCTTCGAGAATCAGGCTTGAGGTTTCTGTTGGCTTTTCAGACGTGATGATAGAAGCTCCGCGCAGCTTCGAGAAGCCGGCATCAAGTTTGGACTCTTCCTGAGCCCACAGCCTCATCAAAGGCTGACCCCTTTCAACCCTCTCTCCGGTTTTTTTCAGCAGCTCAATGCCGGCCAAGGCCTCAACGTTATCCTCTGCGATGTTCCGGCCCACACCCAGGGCGGAGGCCGCCATGCCCACTGCGAGGGCATCAATTTTGGAAAGGCAGCCGGACTGCGGCGCTAGCAGTTCCCTGGAGCACCTGGCCCGCGCCCTGCCGCGCATTTCCATAAGCTCCGAGAAATTTCCGCCTTGGAACTCCACATTGACCTTAAATGCCTCGAAGGCGGAGCCGTTTTCTATGGCCCTAAGACAGCGTTCTTCGGCCGCCTGGAGATTTTTTTCAAGCCCGCCGGTAATTAGCATCCAGGCGCCCAGGCGATAGCTAATCTCCATCACATCGGCCGGGCCCTCACCCTGGAGGCAGGCAATTGCCTCCTCAACTTCGAGAAAATTTCCCACGGTGAAACCCAGCGGTTCCGACATATCCGTCAGCACTGCCACTACTTTGCGCCCGAGACTTTTTCCGGTATTAACCAGGGACAGGGCAAGGGCCCTGGCCTCTTCCCTGGTTTTCATGAAGGCGCCTTGGCCGCATTTCACATCCATTATCAGCGATTGGGCGCCCTCCGAAAATTTTTTTGACAGGATGCTGGCCGTGATCAAGGGTATGGATTCCACGGTGGCGCTTACATCCCTAAGGGCATAGAGTTTGCGGTCGGCCGGAACCATCTTTTCGCTTTGCCCCGACATAACAAATCCAATTCTCTTGATCCCATCGCGGAAGCGGGAGGGGCTTAGATTCGTGCTGTACCCCGGGATGGAATCGAGTTTGTCCAGCGTTCCGCCAGTGTGCCCGAGCGCGCGCCCACTCATCATGGGAACCTTCAGACCGCATGCGGCAGCCATGGGGGCCAGAATCAGCGATATTTTATCGCCTACACCACCCGTGGAATGCTTATCTACAAGGGGAGCGGTAACTCCAGCAAAGTCTATCACCTCTCCGGAGGCTATCATAGCGCGGGTGAGATGTCCCGTTTCCTCGAAGCTCATCCCGTTGAGAAAGATTGCCATACAGAGTGCGGCAGCCTGGTAGTCGGGTATGTCTCCCGCCGCATAATCCCGAATGAAGCTATGTATCTGCCCTTCACTAAGTGCTCTTGAATCTCGTTTGGCAGCGATTATGTCAACTGCTCTATCACTCATATAGCCTCACATAGTGGACTCTATCGGTCCCTTAGTGCAATCCCACTGTCTTTGCAGGCTTTTTAAAGGCCGCTCAAGGAGGGTTTGCACTATGGAAAGGAGCCATCGCTCCATGGCCGCCGTGCTGCGATTAGGAAGACCTATTTTCGCCGCCCTGTCCAATTCGATGTTGGAAACTGCAAGCAGCCAGCGTATGGTTCCCAATGAGAGCTCATTCAAACCGTTTTCGACACAGTTGGGGCATATCAGCAGCCCGTTTGGAAGAAAATAGACTGCTCCGCCATCCATATCTCCGCTGCACCGGCTGCATTGGTTCAGCTCCGGCCTCACTCCTTCAATTTTGAGGAAATTCCAGAGAAATGCGCAATTTAATCTTGGGATTCCCCGCGGCATGCACTGTGACAGCAGCGCCAGAGCGCTGGCGACAAGTGAAAAAAGGGCTTCCGAATCCTCACCGGAGCCATAACTGCGCAGAAGTATTTCGGCCCAGGTTGAGGCTGTGTAGAAACGATCCAAATCTTCTCTGAGGCCATCGTAGGTGTTCACGGGATCGAAGCTGTGAAGCCGCCAGCGCCTTCTTGAGCCATCATAGTGCAATCCGGCTACACCGCGATTATAAGGCAGCGCTGTGTTTCGCAAACTGCTCCTTCGGCTCATGGCGCCGTAAGCCAAGGAATCCACCAGGCCTTTACCGCTGACTAACACCTGGAGGCCGCGATGATTCTCCCCCACCCTTCTGGCGCGAAGCACGATTGCCTGCGCTTTAATTTTATAGGTCATTCACTCGTGTCTTTTCCAATGCCATCCTCAGAAATGCGCTGCCTGGCAGCTCAGTATACACCAGGCCGCCAATTCGGAGGCGCTCATGAACATCATTTCTTACTTCCTAAGATGTTCGCCATCCGATTTCCATGTCACAAATCACATTCAAGGAGCCAACTTAGAAAGAAGTGTCATTGAGTTTTCCACAAAAATACAGGGGTATATTCGCATCTCGGCAGAGACAGGCTTATTCCGGCCCCATAATCGGCCATCAGCGATGAGGATGCAGTTCATCAGTTTTTCTGTCTCCCAGCGCATCTATCTTTAAGGTAAAAGGTTCGGCCTTTAGGGGCGTGTGACTTTGAGCCGGCGCAAAAGGGCATGGCTTAACAATGGGAGCGCTCGGGCGCTCTTGCGTTGGTATGGGGGATCACCGGAGGGGAATGTTGGCGAAAAGAAGCTTCGGATAAGCCGAAAGATGAAATCAAACTTCACTGAAAGAGTCAAACAGGGTTGAGTCTTGTTGCGGTTTTCGGCGATGTGCATCAGACTTGGTTTTTCTGCGCAGGTGGGGTTTTCCAAGTATGATGAAGGCAGTTGTTGTTAGCGAATATGGCGGGCCGGAGGTTTTGATTAATCGAGAGATTCGCATTCCGAAGGTGGAAGGGAGAAGAGTTTTGATTCGTCTGATGGCCGCGGGAGTGAACCCGGTCGATACCTATATGCGGGAGGGGTCAAATGGATATAGGCCAATTCTTCCCCTTACTCCAGGGATGGCAGGAGCCGGTATAATCGAAGATGTGGGAGAGGGGGTGACTGGTTATGGGGTTGGGGAGAGGGTCTATACCATGGGATCGGTCTCGGGAACCTACGCTGAGTACTGTATTTGCTCGCCAGATCAGATTTTCCCCGTGCCGGCGAAGCTTGGGTGGGTGGAGGCGGCCAGCCTTGGCGTACCCTATTTTACGGCCGCAAGGGCTCTGTTCACAAGGGGGGATATTGCGGGAAGCGGCTCCGTTTTGATTCATGGCGCTAGTGGAGGAGTCGGATTGGCCTGCCTGCAGCTGCTGGCAGGCAGGGGCCTGCGTGTTTTTGGAACCGCCGGTTCCAAGGCTGGGATGGACTTGGTTTTGAGAAGCGGGGCGGAGGCCTGTTTTAACCATAATGATGAGAAGCACTTTGAGGAGATTAAGAGAGCCAGCGGGGGGATTGATCTGGTTGTGGAAATGCTGGCCAATGTCAATTTGAACGGCGATATCACCACGCTGGCGCAGGGCGCCAGGATTGTTGTGGTTGGCAGCCGGGGGAAAATTGACTTCTCGCCACGGGATTTGATGAGTGGGGAGTATACTCTGACTGGCCTCCGAATAACTCGGGCAAGCCCGGAAGAAAGGGCCTCATATGCGAAGCTAATTGAGGATGGAGCTGAAAGGGGGAAGGTCAGGCCGCTTATAAGGGCCGAATTTGCGCTGGAGGATGCCTATCGGGCTCACAGGGAGCTGATGGAAAGCCCATCGGCCGGGGGCATGGCGCTGGTGATCAATAACTAGATAACCCCGTGTTTAGCGCAGTATGAAGGTGCGATTTTTGTGCACGAAAATTGAATGGCTCAGGTACAGCTTGAGAGCCTGTACGAGGGTTTGCCGCTCGACGTTTTTCCCTATCTGTACAAGATGGCTGATGGATGAGAGATCGCTAACATGGATGACCTCCTGGGCGATTATCGGGCCCAGGTCCAGGATCTCGTTGGCAAAATGGGCGGTTGCGCCGATTATTTTCACTCCCTTATGCCAGGCCTGGTGGTATGGTTTTGCGCCCGTGAATGAGGGCAGGAAACCATGGTGTATGTTGATGACCCTGTTTCTCCACCTTTCAACGAAGCTTGGGCTTAGAATCTGCATGAATCTGGCCATCACCACCAGGTCGATTTCATAACCCATCAGAAGCTGCTGAATTTTTTCTTCGGCCGCTGCCTTCCCGGGCCCATAATCAATATGATGGAAGGGGATTCCGAATTGTTCGGCAACTCCTCTGTTGTCGGGATGATTGGATATGATAAGCGGAATTTCACAGTTGATTTCCCCATCCTGGTGCTTTAACAGGAGCTCCCAGAGGCAGTGGTTTGTTTTGCTAACCAATATGGCCACACGTTCGTTTCGGTTGGTTTCGTAGAGCTCCCAGGACATCCTGAATTTGTCGGCGGTGCTTTTGAAGGCCTTTTCAAACAGTTTGCTATCAAAGGGATCCGGAGCCTCGAACAGCGCTTTAAGCATGAAAACATCAATGTCGGAGGCGGTGTGCTGGGTAAGATCGAGAACATTCGCATCGTTTGCCGCCATCATGGCGGTGACGGCGGCAACTATCCCCTTGCTATCCTGGCAGGATGCCTTCAAGACGTATTTGCCCATATCCTTAGGTCAGGTTAGTTGATAGGGAGAGGACAGGCAAGGCTTTTGATTTGCGGCGCCCTTGATCTCTTGCCGCGCGTGGAACAACCTTGAGGTTCCGGCCTGCATTGAAACGCGCCTAAGATTTTATGGAGATGATAACCTTGCCGCGGGAGTGCCCGCCCTTGTAGTGTAGAAGAGCAGCCTTGAGATCAGTTAGCTGATAACGCTTGTCAATTAGAGATTTAATATGTCCATCTTCAATAAGGTGACGGATGAAGTCCAAATCCGCGTTAGGTTTCACCAGCATGGTATGAAATTTCCTGCCCTTTTCCCTGGACAGCATGGGGCCCAGCAGAGCGCCCTGTAAGAACTGCCTAACTGAACCTCCGGTAAGCACAAAGCGTCCCCTAGGTTTCAAGACCCTCCGATAGTCATAGATTGAATAATCCCCCACACATGCGATAACCGCGTCGAATTGCCTTCCTGATCTGCTGAAGTTCTCCCTTGTGTAATCGATTACCTGAGCAGCGCCCAGCGAGTGGGCAAGTTCTATGTTGTCTGCAGAGCAAAGCCCGGTGACATTGGCCTGATAGTATTTGGCGAATTGAACGGCAAAGCTGCCGATTCCGCCGCAGGCTCCGATTATTAGAACCTCTTCTTCAGGTTTCACCCTGGCACAATCTCGAATGGCCTGTAGGGCTACATGGGCGGCCTCGGGAACAGCGGCGGCCTCTTCAAAGGATTGGTTGGCGGGTTTGATTGCAATCGCAGTTTCAGGGACAGATACGAACTCGGCGAATCCGCCGCGATTTATATCCGAAATGTCTCCGTAAACTTCGTCTCCAGGTTTGAATTTTTTCACCTCGCGCCCAACTTCTTCCACCCGTCCGGCAATGTCGGAGCCCGGTATTCTGTACTTGGGTTTGAAGAATCCCATAAATGGCCGTGTGATGAGGGGTTTGCCGGTAATAAGCGCCAGATCAGAGAAGGTGATAGACGATGCCTGTACGGCAACCAACACCTCTTTGCCGCCCACCTCCGGAACTGCCAACTCTTCCAACGCTATATTGTCAAAATTCCCATATTCCCTAATAACAGTTGCTTTCATGGGCTTATGCTATCACAAAACTAATCCTTTTCAAAGGCTTCCTTTTCGAGTTTCAATGTGCTTGTTAATTCCTCGCTGATTTTCTTATCGCCGTAGTACTGGATTGGGCCGGGGTACGCATAGCAGGTTTCAAGCGCCCACCTCTCCCTACTTTTCGCAAAGGCCTTAAAGGGAGCGCCGTTCAGTTCAACTAGGGCCTTTCGAATCACGGCCCTTAGCTCACCTCCGCGGCGTTCCATATTCATCATCATCGTAAGAGGGATGCCTCCCGGCATCCAATCGTCGGCGTCCAAATGGAGATTCCTAAGGTTGGCGATATAGCCGGTTAATCCGGCCGAAAGGAGGAGGTAGGCCGAAAAACCAAGCCCATAGCAGTAATTCGCATCGAAATTACTTGGGAAGGCGCAGCGCCCCTCGTAGCCGAAGAAATGTGCAAGAGCGCTGAATTTGCCGCCGTATTCCTTTGCAAGCGCCATTTTGGTCAGACGCGCGTCTATCAATTCGATTAGCAGCCTTTCGGTTTCAATTCGGGACACCTGAACATTGCCGTGGGGATCACGGTCATCAAGAAGCTGCATCTGAATTTGGCGCGGCAGGGAGGAGAAAACATAGGAAGAATCCTTCGACAGCTCGTGATTCACCCACTCCCTCGAATCCTCAAAGTCTTTGATGGTGGCAAAGTACTCTGCTTCCCTGGCCAGCAATCCGTTCAGTTCGGCGATTAGTCTGCCGATTTCCGGAATAAACTCTATTAATCCCTCGGGGATAAGGACAACTCCGAAATTTTCATCCCTTGCGGCGCGCGCCGCGATAACTCCGGCAATCGAATCCACCACCTGATCAAGAGACATGTTCCTTGCCCTGACTTCCTCGGAGATTATACAGATGTTGGAGTGTGTTTTTAAGGCGCATTCGAGGGCAATATGACTGGCGCTGCGCCCCATCAGTCTGATGAAGTGCCAGTATTTTTTGGCGCTGTTTGCATCCTTTGCGATGTTTCCAATCAATTCGGAGTAGGTTTTTGTGGCCGTATCGAAGCCAAACGAGGCTTCGATATACTGGTTTTTCAAATCGCCGTCGATGGTTTTCGGGCAGCCAATCACGCTGATATCGGAGCCCTTTTTCTTGAACCATTCGGCAAGAAAGGCGGCGTTTGTATTTGAATCATCGCCGCCAATTATCACAATGCCATCAAGGGCATGGGTTTTGCAGGTGGCGAGGCTCGCCTCGAATTGCTCTGCAGTCTCAATCTTTGTTCGGCCCGATCCAATAATGTCGAAGCCTCCTGTGTTGCGATGGGCGTCTATAAGCTCCGGAGTAATCTCCAGCAATCTGCCCTCGACTATTCCTATCGGGCCATTCCTGAAACCGAAGAGCCGGCTTTCCGGGTTGGCCCTTTTCGATGCATCGAAGATACCGGCTATCACATTATGCCCACCGGGAGCCTGACCGCCTGAGAGAACCACTCCGATTCTTCGGGATTTGGACGGCGAGGTATTTGCTCCCTCAATAAACCTGGCGATTGGCGCGCCGTAGGTGAGGGGAAAGAGCTCACGCAGCCTGCTCTGATCGGCTATTGGTTCGGCGGTCTCACTCAGGGCGACGCCGATGTTTTCTATTGGTATGCGGAACACCTCCGGCAACCTTGGCTTATAGCCGAGACGTGCTTGCTGGAGCGGCGATAGAATGGGCATAGTCTGAGAATTCCTTATGCAATTTGATGCCCCCAATAATGGGATGTCCGGAGGGGTGTAAGTCAAGCGGGGCTCATTGACCACAATCGTGCCAAGCCGCTGTCTTTATTGGAACTTGTTCGGAAGCAAGAGCGGAGGGTTAAATGGAGTATTGCTGCGCGGAGGAGCCTATCTTTAGTTCACCGGCCGGGCGCCGCCGAATAGAAAGCGGAATGAGAGAGCCCTTGCCAAAGTATCCCTCTATGAACTCTTTATAGCGCGAAAAGCTGCTGCTTGGCACAAGTGCTTGAATCGTACCGGCGAAACCGCCGCCGTGAACCCGAGCCGCCCCTGTTTCGCCCAAAAAACCCTCGCTGAGCGCCAGGGCCAGAGAGAGCGATTGGCTGGCAGGGTGATCAGGCGAGAACACATTTTGCAGAAGGCAGAAAGACGAGCGGCCGGATTGACGCATTCCTTCCAAATAGGCTCCAATATCGCCCCTTTCCAAGTTACTTGCCATGGAGTGGACACGGCGGTTCTCGTTGAAGAAGTGCAGGGCGCGCAGCACGGCGCGGTCACCGCATTTCTCCCTGATTCTTCCAATGCTTGACATGAAGCTCTTCTCATCTGCCTCCCCAAGGTTTTCGGCGCCGAGAACTGATGCTGCGGCACGCATCTCCGCAGGTATGGCTGAGTAGTCGGAGGTTAAATCCGCGTGGCTGCTGCCGGAATCGAGCACCGCGAGCGTGAAACCCGCGTCCGAGGGATTGAAGTCAACCCCATGTACAACGGGAGTGCCGGGCTGCGCGAAGTCAATAACTAGAGCTCCCCCCACGGAGCAGGAAATTTGATCCATAAGGCCGCAAGGCTTGCCAAAGTAGTTGTTTTCCGCCTCCTGTCCCATCTGCGCGAGCTCAATTGGGGTGAAACGCCCGCCGTTGAAGAGCTCGTTGAAAATTGAGCCTATCAAAATTTCCAGCGCGCTGGAGGAGCTTAGCCCCGATCCCTTTAGCACCCTGCTGGCTGTGCTCGCGATAAAACCTCCAATGCGGCCGCCTCGGCGCACTATGGAAGCAGCAATTCCCCTAAGGAGGGCATCGCTGGCGCCCTCCTCGGCCTCAATCCTTGCCAGATTGGAGAGATCGACGCTTACAGGCGGATATCCTTCGGAAATTACTTCGGCAAGGTTTTCGCCTTTCCTGTTTCCTTGGGTAACCGCAGCTATTGTGTCTAACTGTATCGCCGCACTGAGCACGGCGCCTCCATTATGATCGGTGTGATTGCCGGAGAGCTCGGTGCGCCCGGAGGCGGAGAAGAGTCTGGGTGAGGGATCGCCGCAGCGGTTTACGTGAATCTCAATTAGTCTCTCCCATCGCTCTAAGTGAAAATCCTTATCCTCGCTGCCGTAGATGTCATCGAAGATCGTTTCGATATGCCCTTCGAGAAAACTTGACTTGCTCATAGCTGCTCCATGCTGAAAACGGGCTCATATTTTAACCCCTAGTCCGTAAAATGTCTTTGCCGTTTCAGGTCTTGGGCGTTATACTCATAATCAATGACGAACAAATTCTCGCCGGTGATGAGACCGGAGACAGGGGTGGAGGGGATTGTGGATATTATCGCGGGCAGATGGAGCTCAAGGGCTATTGATGCCTCTGCGCCGATCACATTCGAGGTGCTTGGACGGCTCTTTGAGGCGGCTAGGTGGGCGCCTTCCTCCTTCAACAATCAGCCCTGGCGTTTTCTAGCCTTCGGGCAGGAAAATGCAGATGCGCTGGAGAGGGCTCGTAAAACCCTGACGCCAAAGAATGCCTGGGCCCTGGCGGCCCCAAGGCTGATATTTGCGCTCAGTCGAATCGACATATCCGGCACGGAGAGGGCAAATGGCCTGGCCATGTACGAGACCGGGATGGCTGTTATTCAGATGGCGCTTCAGGCAGCGCGGGAGGGCTTGGTATTCCACCAGATGATAGGATTCAATTCGCGGCTGTTTCGGGAAAATTTTGGGGTTCCCGAAGATTTCGCGATTCTCACTGCTGCGGCAGTCGGCTGGCCGGGCAATCCCGAGCTGATTCCGGAGGATGTTCGGCATATGGAAACAAGGGAGAGGACCAGGAAGGCCATTGCCGAGCTTGTATTCTTCGATGGCTCCCTTCCCTCCAAATGACTGTTGCGGCCGTGCTGGGAGCCAGCCCGAGGGAGGAGACCAGGTACAGCAGGCAATGCGCCGACTGTAGGAGGCCAATTATCGAGTGATCCCGGTGAATCCCGCCTACGAGAAGGTGTGGAGGGGCTTCAAACCTTTGCGGGGGCGCAGGATGCCGCTGGAGCAGTAGGTGTAATAGATACCCTGACTGCCTATTTGGGGCTGGCGCATTTGGATTTGGAGGGACATAATCGCCGCGCGGCCTCGGCTGAGTGATAGTTTAACCCGAGAATTCTAAGTCGGCGGCTGGACGGGGCCTTAGGATGAGGGCAATATCGCCTGGATTGAGACCTTGAGCCCTGGTGCTGCTGTAGACAGGGCAGCTCTGACATAGCGGATGGGAGTCGAATCAACTCTCTTACCGAATTTTCTCCATTGCGATTCTTAGCTTCCGAACACTGATGAATGTGGGAAGGATATGAGGTTTTTCCTCGTTTGGCCTATAGAGAACATACAGCGGCAGGCTGGCGCGTCCATAGCCTGCCAGAGCGCGGATGAGATTCTCATCGTATGCTGTAAGATCGGCTTTCATGTGGATTATTCCTTTTTGGGTTATCAAGCTGCGAATTTTCCTGTGCCTAATAACACGCTGATTGATTTTACACGTAGTGCACCAGTCGGCAGTAAATTCCAGGAAAACTGGTTTGCCGGCCGCTATGAGGGATTGAAGATATCCTTCGTTGAAGGCGATGGCGCTTATTGCCCTATCCGGGAGCTCTGCATTAGATCCATCCGGCCGCCGCGGGGTCTCCACCGCGCCCAGCCCAGTCTCCTTGGCGTCCGAAAGGTCTACGAGCAGAAATCCCGAACCAACGGCTATTGCGAGGGAGAGAATTTGCCCGGTAAACCTGAAAGCCTTTTTTACGAGGGGGCTTCTAGCCTTGCCCAGAAGCCATGCGGAGAAGCCAAGAAAAAGCAGCCACCAGAACGCGCCGCCAACGGCTTCCGGCGCAAGTTTGACAAAGGTTGTAAACAGGTAGACGGCAATGCCGATGAGCACGAAACCCATCGCCTCTTTAAAAGTATTCATCCAGGGCCCAGGTCTTGGGAGTTTTTCGCCTAGACCTATCCCAACCAGAACAAAGGGCAATCCGAAGCCCAGGCCGATTAGGCCAAAGATAGCGATTATCATCGGAGCTGTTTGGGAAAAAGCAAATCCCAAAACTGCGCCAAGCAATGGCGCGGTGCAGGGGGCGGCAAGTAAAACCGCGAACATTCCCGTAAGAAAGCTCCCCCCAAAGCCGCCCCTTTTATCCGCGTTGTTTTTTCCTCTTCCTCTTGGAGCCTCTATTACGAACACATTGAATAGGCTAAGGGCGAACACCCAGATTATGGCGATTAGAATCAATACGAATAGAGGGGATTGGAACTGGAACCCCCAGCCTAGAAGACGTCCCGAAGCCTGCAGCGCAATTACAATCGCAGCCAATGCGAGCAGAGAAACCTCAATTCCGGCAGTATAGAGAAGTGAATGCATGAATATGGTTTTTTTGCTCTGCCCGGCCCGGTTTACAAGATTAAGCGCTTTGATGGATAGAATTGGAAGGATGCATGGCATGATGTTTAGGAGAATGCCGCCGATTAGGGCCGACAGCAAGATTAATAGAGCCCTGCCTAGCGGCATTTCTGCCGGGATAGCCGTGCTTGTAAGCGCGGCTGCTGCCCCCTCCCTGCCTGCAGACCAGTCGAGTATGGCAAGGGCCCCCTCGTTGGGCTTGAGAGCTGGCGCTGCCGGATCGAAATGCACGTGATGAAGCTCTGAATCCGGCAGCAGACAGACTCCTTGGTAGTTGCAGATTTGGAATAGCGCGTTGATGGCAAGGTTTTGGGGCTGAACATTTCGAAACGCCCGAAACTCGATTAGTATCGAAGTTTCGCCGTAGTATTCGGCAATGCCATCCTTGAAGGAGGGTTTTGCCTTTAGAGGGGGGCCGAATATGATGCCTGGCGCGAGCTCGGGTTTGAGGGTGAAGTAAACTGGATCGTCGATTTGATGATACCCCTCGGGATACTCATAGTGAACGGCAATCAGCCCTTTTAGAGTTTTCGGATTCCAGGCAGCAAGAGCAGCCGAGGTTTTAGCGCGCATCACTGCGCCGGGGAAAAGTTTTGGGGATTCCGCGCCTATTTCTCCATCTCCGGCCGATTGAGCCTGGAGTTGGGGGATTGGGGATGAGATCATGAGCAAAAGGGTGGGTGGGAAGAGTATTCGGGCTAGCAGTTTTCGAGCTAATATCGCAGTCCGCATACCATACTTAATATAGCGCAAAAATTCCAAGATTAGGTAAAAAAATCAACTCGAGCGCGTCATCTTGTTTTTCTTCAAATCATTTGCCCCTTGTTCCCGGTGAATTCTCCGGGTAATATGTGCCTGCCAATCGGGCGGGTAGCTCAGCTGGCTAGAGCGTCGGTCTTACACACCGGATGTCCTGGGTTCGAGTCCCAGCTTGCCCATCAGTAAGCGCTGGATCCCACCGGAGCGCCGGATATTTTTTGGAGCAGTAGTGAAAATTGGTAATGCTACAGTTGCTTTCACTGGGGGCGGGAGCGCGGGACATGTTTTTCCTGCCTTTCCGGTAATCGATAGGCTCCGGGAGGGAGGATTCAGAATGATTTGGATTGGCTCTTCCCGCGGAATGGAGAGGGAATTGCTTTGCGGGATTGGAGTGAAGTACTTTGCGATTCCTTCAGGAAAGTTTCGCCGTTACTTTTCATTCAGGAATTTTGTTGACCTCTTTCGCATTGCCATAGGTTTTTTTACTTCCCTGGTGATTCTGCGCCGCGAAAAACCGATAGCGCTATTCTCCAAAGGCGGATTCGTTTCCGTTCCCCCGGTGGCAGCTGCCGCCGTGCTGAAAATTCCCGCGCTCACCCACGAGTCGGATGTTAGCCCCGGCCTGGCCACTCGGCTCAACATCAGACTCGGCGCCCGGGCGCTTGTCGCGCATGGGCAAACCTTGGGCTATCTCCCCGCGTCGGCCCGGAAAGGCGCCGTGGTTCTCGGAAATCCGGTGCGAGACATACTGCTGAGTGGGAAGCCCGAGGAGGGAAGACGGTTTGCCGGTTTGTCCGAAGAAGACAAGCGCCCATTAATCCTCGTTCTCGGCGGCTCCCTCGGCGCCCGTGAGGTAAATAAGTTGGTTACAGGCACCCTAGATCGACTCCTTCCAATCGCGGCCATCGTACACCAGACAGGCCCTAATAGGCCCCCTCATCGGGATTCACGGGGCTATATGAGCCAGCCCTTCTTCTCCGAAGAGCTGCCCTGCCTCCTGGCAGCCGCGGATTTGGCGATTGCCCGATGCGGCGCCGGCTCCCTATGGGAGCTTGCCGCGACAAAAACCCCGGCCGTATTCATTCCTCTTAGAGAGGCCACGCGGGGCGATCAGGTGTTGAATGCCGCACTTGCCGAGGAGGCTGGAATGTCGGTAACCCTCAAGGCCGATTCCGATTCTGATAGACTGGGGGCGCTTGTTATGGATTTGCTGTCCAGCCCGGCGAAGCTGGCCGGAATGTCGGATGCCGCGGGCGCCTTTTCATCCAGGCAGGCCGCGGAGAGAATTGCCGAAATGCTCGTGGGATATCGATGATGAGCCGCAGGCTATCATCTTCCTACCCATCATACCTCAGCATCCCAAGGGTTCTAATGGAATATACACGGTGAACTTGCTGGACATAGTAATTACTGCGATTCTCTTACTTGCCGCCGGTATGGGGGCGCGCCGAGGGCTGAAGTCCGGGCTTTATCTCATTGTAACCCTGCTGTCGATACTGCTTGCGGTGATCCTGCTGACGGCTCCCTTGGAAAAACTCATCCTCAACATCGTCGGGATCGGCTCCGAAAAGTATCCCGATGCGCCGGCTGTCGCGGTGCTGATCCTGGAGGGAAGGGCAGTTGCAGCATATGCGGCGGCCCTGCTTCCAGCCTTTATCACCCTTTCCCTGCTACTGCTGTTTGGCCTCCTTATCGCCCGTATCGGCTGGGTAAGGCAGGAAAAGAGATCCGGTTTTGCATCTCGCATTCTTGGCGCCATACTCGGGCTCTGCGCGGGTATTTCCTTCACCTTCCTGTTTGCGGCCCAATTGATGCGCCTCTCCTGGCCGCTTCCCAATCAGATGCTTCGGGGGAGTCTGATTATTTCAACCCTTGATTACATTGCGCATCCCATACTTTCGATGATGGCGGGGGGGCCCTAGTGTTCGAAAACCTACTCCATCAAGAAGAGATAGTAAGCCAACTTAAACAGGAGATTATTGGAAATTCTCTGGCTCCGGCCTCGCTCTTCTCGGGGCCATCGCTGTCCGGAAGGCTCACCGCTGCCCTTGAGATGGCCCGCATTTCCTGCTGTGAGAAGGATAAAGGATGGGGTTGTCAGTGCAGGCACTGCCGCACCCATAGATTGCTATTATATCCCCGCACGATATTGATGGGGCACCGCAACATGATCCCCGAGATTTCCGCCTGTGCCGCACTGATGAAGAGAGAGAGATCCGACACGTCCCGCTACATGATGATTCGCTCCGCCAGAAAGCTATTGTGCCGGTTCGATCCGGCTCTTTGGGAGGGAGAGAGGAGGAAGCTCTCCAAACTGCGTCCCGTTATGGAGCGGTTAGCCGAATCCGTGGACTCGATACTGCCGGGGAAAGGGGCGCCGGAAGGGGCGAAAAAGAGGATGATTCTAAGCTCTTTGGTAGACGACTGCATTGCAATGCAAAAGGCGCTGCCGGAGATCCTGCCCATAGCCCAGATTCGTAATCTTTGTCACTGGGCGCATCATTCTGCAGGTAAGGATCATAAAACAATCATCATCGACAGCGCCGTGGGGATGTCAGATGCATCAAAACATGCTCTTCTGAAATTTCTTGAGGAGCCTCCTGCCGATACAAGCATCATATTGATTACCGATCGCAAACAGATGCTGCCCCCAACCATAGTTTCCCGTCTAAGAGTTTATCCATTCAAAAGGCGGAGCCGCATGCAGGAAGCCGAAGTTGTCCGCCGGGTTTTTAGAGAGAAAGGAGGAGGGCTGCAGGAGTTTTTTGACGCTTGGCGGCGTAAATCTTCGAGTATGATTATTGCGAAACAGTTTATTGAACAAGCGAATTTCGGCAATCGAGCAATGCCGAGGGAGGCGCTTGAAATAAGGGATTTGGAAGAGCTGGGCGATTTTCTGAAAGCCCTTGATGCCGAGCTTCGCGATCGCTGGAGAAAAACTGAATCTCCCAAGCATAATCGCTTCCGCAGCGAGCAGGACGGGATTAGGGACGCGAGAATTCGCGCCGAGAATTTGAATTTGCCTATCCCCTTGGTTCTCCGCGGGCTCTACTGCGCAATGAGCAGCCACTAATGCGGAAACTAATCCGGCGAGCGCTAAAGAGCCTTGATCGTCTGAATCACGATAGGCTGCATTCTCTCATTCAGGAGTTGGTGAAAAATAACGATCAACTGGAAATTGTCCTCTCGTCAATACCCAGCGGAATATTGGTTACCGGTCAGGATAATCGTGTAATAATGATTAATAACCCCGCACGCCGCCTGCTTCCGCTCAGTACAAACGACCCCATGGATCGATTGGTATGGGAGGTTATCGCATCCGAGGATATAGCTGACTATGTGAGGGCGGCTTTGGATGAGGATAGGGGCGCGTCCATGTTGGATTTTCCAATCCAGCGGAAGGATCGCGGCATTGTATTAAGCTGTGGAGTACTTGCTCTTGTGGATAGCGGAAGCATTGTGGGGAATATGATCTATATGGAGGATGTAACCGAAGACAGGGAGGAAGACGCCAGACTCAAGCGGGCAGAGAGCCTGGCTTCGCTCACTACGCTGGCAGCAGGGGTGGCCCATGAGATAAAAAATCCTCTTGCGTCCATGAGCATACACCTGCAGCTGCTTCGGAGACAGCTGAATAAGGAAGATGAAATCCAGCCTCATATGAGGGAGTCCCTGGGTGTTCTTGAAGAAGAGGTTGAGCGGTTGAACAATATAGTTTCCGATTACCTTTTTACGGTTCGCCCTCAGAGCGTGCGGCCCATGAAAGCGAATTTGAACGAACTCATACTCGAATTGGTTCAGCTGCTCCGCTATGAGATGGAGGAGGCCAGGGTGCGGGTGCTTCCCGTATTGAGTGAATCGATACCTGTTATGCCGCTAGATGAAGGAGCAATAAAGCGGGCATTACTGAATCTTATAAAAAATGCAATAATCGCCATGCCAACGGGCGGCGAGCTGAAATTGGAAACGCTCAGGGAGCAAAACAGCGTAATAGTCATAGTAAGCGATACGGGGGAGGGTATCCCGGAGGAATTGCAGGGAAAAATATTCGAGCCCTTCTTCACAACCCGCGATACAGGTTCCGGATTGGGTTTGACGGTGGTGTACAAGGTGATAAAGGAGCATGGAGGTGATCTGCATATGGACTCTCAACCAGGCAGGGGCAGCACATTTCGGATTACCCTACCCATTCTCCAAATTGAACGAAAACTAATTCCAGGGGAAACTTCATGATTTTTCGAACTGCCGTTTTTGCCCCACCGTGCATCATTTCCTTGTGCAATCCGAGGGAAGGGATATGACTTTCAGAATTCTGGTTGCCGACGACGAGAAAAACATTCGGTTGGGGCTTGCAAGGTTTCTTGAAATGGATGGTTATGAAATTGTTCAGGCCGAGGATGGGCAGGAAGCGCTGAGGTTGATGATCAAGAGTGAGATAGATCTTGTCGTGGCCGATTTACGGATGCCCAAAATTCCCGGCAATGAACTGCTGAAGAAGGTTGTCTCTGCCTATCCCGCGATTCCGGTAATCATTCTCACAGGGCATGGGACGGTAGACAGCGCCGTAGAGGCCATGCGCAACGGCGCCTATGATTTTGTCACAAAGCCGGTGAATCTTGAGCGGCTCGGCCTGCTTGTAAAGCGGGCGCTTAGCCGCAGAGAATTGACCCGTAAGCACCGAGAACTTGAGGCCGAGGTCTCCAGGTTGGAAAAGCAGAGATTGGGAGCGGAAATCCTGGGCAAGAGCGCATCCATGAACCACATATTTGAGTTAGTAAGGCAGGTTGCGCCCACAAGGGCGAGTATACTTATCACGGGTGAGAGCGGAACCGGCAAGGAATTGGTGGCAAATGCCCTACATGATCAGTCACCTAGGAACAAGGAGCCCTTAGTCAAGGTGCACTGTGCGGCGTTATCCGAATCCCTCCTGGAAACAGAGCTGTTTGGACATGAAAAGGGCGCGTTTACCGGCGCGGTAAGTCAGCGCAAGGGACGCTTTGAGCTAGCCGACATGGGGACAATATTTCTGGATGAAATAGGCGAAATTAATCAATCCACACAGATTAAGATTCTCCGAGTCTTGCAGGAAAAAAGTTTCGAGCGGGTTGGTGGAGAGGCAACTGTATCTGTCGATGTTCGGGTAATCGCGGCTACCAACCGGAACTTGAAGGGCGAGGTTGCCGCTGGCCGCTTCAGGGAGGATCTTTTCTACAGGCTCAATGTAGTGAACATTCATCTTCCCCCCTTGAGGGAGAGGCCCGAGGACATCCCATTGCTGGCAGCGAGATTTCTGAAGGAATTTGCTGCCGAGAACAAACGGGAAATTCTTGGTTTGGAACCCAAAACAGCGATGATGCTAAGATATTATAGCTGGCCGGGCAATGTGAGGGAATTAAGAAATATAATCGAAAGCGCCGTGGTTATGAGCAAGAATTCCTACCTGACTCCCGACGATCTTCCGGGTTATATCACCTCACGCAGTAATGAGGATGGCATAAGAATCAAACTCGGAATTCCGATGTTCGAGGCTGAGAAACTGATTATTCGCTCGAACTTAAGTGCGTTTGGAGGGAATAAGAGCCGCACCGCTGCGGCGCTTGGAATCGGAAGGAAGACTCTTCATCGTAAAATCCAGGATTACGGCTTAGAGACTGAATTGAATGGGTCTGGGTTTCCCTCGGGTATGTGAATAACAATTCCATATCCAAAAAAAGAGTATCGATACAACTGATAAGCCAGGGTTCTGACTGCAGCTTCGAACATGAAGTGCATGCATGGGAATTGGTTTACCTTACATATTTAGTCCCGGTATTTGATGGATTGGATTTTGAATAAACCTTTCCAGCTCTTCTGTCCATTTTTTGCATATGAATTCCCAGGGTGGCCCTGTCTTTAGACGACGTGTTGTACGCGCTGATGAAGTCATCAAGATGGCCCCTGCGAAGCTGATCGTGATCGTCATGGTGGCAGCATTTGACGGCGGCCTCCGGTGCGCTTCATCCGTTCGACCTGTCCATTGGTCCATGGATGATTGACATTGGTAAAACAGTGCCAAATAGCCAAATTTTCGGCATCGCATATTGAACAATCGAACATATGTGTCATGTGTCGTGCTGTTGTTCCATTGGGGTAGCGCGGGAGATAACGGAATCGGATACCATTGTCGGTGAGAATGGTGTGTATCTGGAGGCGCTTCTTCCTAAAATCGACAGAACCGCATGAGCGCGCCTTTTTCGGCCGGAGTGGGAAAATCGGCCGTCGTAAGTTCTTTTCTTCCACTTGGCTACCGTCTTCTGGTTGATCCCATAGCGCCTCCTTATCAAAACATGGGTCTAAACATCTTAGCAACAGAACCTATAACTATTGTTGATTGGAAAAGTTTGCAAGGTGATCCAAGCTCAACTATAATTCGAACACAATTAGGAGAACCTCCTTTTCCTGCTCGTAGGGGTTCGGGATATTGGCCAGGTCCTGATCCTCCTGGCGGGCTTGATTTTCATGCTAAAAAAGAGATGGAGCTTTACGGTTCTCTTGTTGAATAATGGCAAAAAGGAAATTATGAAGGCAAAAATATTTATCCAATGTAGGTGCTCAATCTTCATACTCACAGTAGTTATGGCAAATTGTGCAACATATGAGGCAAGCAATATGAAAGAAGATGATAACGGGCTATTTTCAATACAAATTCTGAAATCTGCATATAGTATAGATGGCTTTAGTCCGTCAGAAAGACAACCTGTAACAGGAATATACTCAAAACGCGAAGAATATGAATTGTATGAGATATCTACACTCGAAATAGTAACTTACGATTGGGAGAAGCAAGAAATAGTATTATCTGAGAAAGCTGCGAATTTTTTCAATAGTGAAGTTGGGGAATATCTTGACACAGACAAGAATATTTTTATTATCGTGTTTGAAGGCAAGCCTATTTCGTGTGGGATATTTCTCAGTATTGGTTCTGCAACGCATGTCGAAGTACCCGTAGCTTATATATCAAGGTCCGAGAGTGAAGTAAAACTCAAGCTTCGAGGTAAGCATGATTTCTTCTCAGAAGACTTATATCTAAACATGCTATTTGGATCAAATGAAGCAACTGAGAAAATCCAAGAATATTTCGAAGGTCGTTGAAAGTCGGAAGAACAGGGACTGTTCGCTTTTAGACTGCAACACGTGTACTTCTAACCATCTAACATAACATTCAAACACCTTTTTTCAAAGTCGTTTAGGTTGAATAATTGACAGTCGCCGAGTCTGTTCACTTGAAACCGCATCACGCTCTAAAAGCGAAGAGGAAGCCTTATCGCCAAGCATTGAATATAGGCGCGAACCACTGTTCTCGCAGGGCGAGAGCAATTTTTTGCCCCCACCCCCGCCAGGCCCGTCCC
>Ga0056121_1000165_pt1 | contig 27129 bp, 28 predicted proteins | sample WorMetHEROISLAND_FD_83872 | JGI IMG/M metagenome (GOLD analysis project Ga0056121, IMG submission 83872) | Marine gutless worms symbiont microbial communities from Max Planck institute for Marine Microbiology, Germany - Olavius sp. 1 HERON ISLAND ...
AGATCAGGCCACGCATCATCGGGCTCTCCGTCGGATCAGATGAAAACCAACACAACAACACAAAAACGGAGCCGAGCCTTGACACAAAGCCTCATATAAGGGGCGGGTCTCAGACCCGCCCGCTGCGCCGGCAGACGCGCCAATCAGGCCGCACAATTGCCAACCACCTTGCCGATCAGCCCGCCGACGCCGTCGAGCCCGCCGGGCACCAGCGCCAGGCCCAGCAGGCGGTCGCTGTCCACGCCGCCGGGAAGGTGGATTCCCGCCGGCGCCGCCGGCCGGAAGCCGAACCGGCCGTAGTAGCCGGGATCGCCGACCAGCAGCACCCGCTGGTGCCCTTGGCGACGCGCCGCCGCCAGCGCGTGCGTCATCAGGGTCACGCCCAGGCCGCGGCCGCGTTCGGCCGGGCACACCGCGATCGGCCCCAGCAGCAGGGCCGGCACGTCGGCGCCGATGCGCACCGGCCAGAAGCGAATGGTCGCCTTAAGCGCCGCGCGCTCGCGCATGACGAAGCACAGGCCGGCCATCGCCGGCACCCCGTCGCGCAGGCGATAGGCTGCCTTGCCCTGGCGTCCGGCGCCGAAAGCAGCATCGAGCAGCGTTTCGACGGCATCGCCGTCGGGCGGCAGTTCGGGTGAGATCAGGTACATGACAAGCTCCGGCGGAAGCGTTTGACGAGCGGCGGTGGCTCGGGCGCCGGAGGCGGGGGTGGCGGGACTGGCTCAGGCCAGGGATGCGCTCCACGCAGCACGACCGGCGCCGCAGGTGCGGCGTCGCAAACGTCGTCGTCGTGCCGGGGCGTGGCGCATGCTCTCCTGCCCTGATAACCCCACGGGATCGGGGGCTATAGCACCGACGCGCGACCGATTCCAGGGAAAATCCGTCGACGCTTTACAGCCGGGCGTCGCTCCAGCTAGCGTCGGCCCGCGTCCTGAAGACAAGAAAACGGGAGGAACGGCCATGGGCCTGATGGATGGCAAGGTGGTGCTGGTGACCGGTGCCGGGCGCGGGATCGGCCGCGAGGTGTCGCTCGACCTGGCCGGCAACGGCGCTCGGGTGGTGGTCAACGACCTGGGCGGCGACATCGGCGGCGAAGGCGACGACCTGACGCCGGCGCAGGCGGTCGCGGACGAGATCGCCAAGGCCGGCGGCGAGGCCGTGGTCAACGGCGGCTCGGTGTCCGAACCCGACGCCGCGCAGGCGATGGTGGCCCAGGCGCTCGATGCCTTCGGCCGGCTCGATGGCGTGGTCAACGTCGCCGGCATCCTGCGCGACGCCTACTTCCACAAGATGACGCTGGACGAGTGGAAGGCAGTGATCGACGTCCACCTGAACGGCAGCTTCTACGTCGCCCGCGCGGCGATGGAGCAGTTCCGGGCCCAGGAATCCGGCGCTTTCGTCCACTTCACCTCGACCTCGGGGCTGGTCGGCAACGCCGGCCAGGCCAACTACGCAGCCGCCAAGATGGGCGTCGTCGGCATGTCGCGGGTGATCGCCATGGAAGGCCAGCGCTTCAACGTCCGCTCCAACTGCGTCGCTCCGTTCGCCTGGACGCGGATGATCGAGAACATTCCCGTAACCTCCGAGGAGATGGCGGAATCCTTCCGCAAGTTCCGCGAGGGCGCGACCGCGGCGCATATCGCGCCGATGGTGACCTACCTGTTGAGCGATGCCGCCGGCGCGGTCAGCGGCAACGTGTTCGGTGTGCGCGGTAACGAGATCTACCTGATGACCCAGCCGCGGCCGGTCCGCACCCTGCACAAGGGCGACGGCTGGACCGCCGACGACCTGGCCGAGACCCTGGAACCGGCGCTGCGCCACGATCTCTACGGCCTGGAAAGCACCGGCGAGGTCTACGCCTGGGACCCGCTCTGAGCACGACCAAGGAAGCCATCATGTTCTTCGACCCCAAGGACGGCATGCGTCCGCCGCCGTTCAAGCACACCGTGTACAACGCCCTCGTGGTGCCCCGGCCGATCGGCTGGATCAGCACCATGAGCCGCGACGGCGTCGTCAACCTGGCGCCCTACAGCTTCTTCAACTCGCTGTCGCCAGATCCGCCCTGCGTGATGTACTGCCCGAACGGCTACAAGCCGGGCACGCAGGAGGTGAAGGACTCGCTGACCAACGCCGAGGAGACCGGCGAGTTCGTGTTCAACATGTGCACCTACGATCTGCGCGAGCAGATGAACAAGACCTCCATCCACGTCCCGGCCAGCGTCGACGAGATGGCGGAAGCGGGCCTGGAGGCGGCGGCCTGCGAAAAGGTGAAGCCGCCCCGCGTCGCCGCTTCGCCGATCGCCCTGGAGTGCAAGTATCTGCAGACCGTGCACTTGCCGTCCATGCGCAACGGCCACCCCAACAACGTGGTGATCGGCCAGGTGGTCGGCATCCACATCGCCGACGAGGTGATCCGCGACGGCATCATCGACGTGCGCAAGCTGCGCCCGCTGGCGCGCCTGGGTTACCTCGACTATGCCGCGATCGACGACAGCAACATCTTCGCCATGCCCAGGCCGGACTGACGCATGCTGCACCCGTGGACGCCGGCTTCCGCCGGCGTTTCAGATCCCAAGCCCATGAAACCCCGGCGGAAGTGTGTGGTCACGCGGGATTGTTTCGACGGCGCAGGCCTGGCGCCACTGGTGCGCGGCGCGCAACCGGCTGTTTCGCGAGCATCCCGCCTCGCCCCTGCCGGCGACAGAACGGGCCGGTTTCGCCGGCCTGGCGCATTTTCCCTACGACCCGGACCTGCGCCTGACGCCCGGGCTTGCAGCCGTCGATCCGGCCGCGTCCGTCGACATCGACCTCGGCGCCGACGGCCACATCGTCCTGCGCCCGCTTGGCCTGACCGCCGGCCTTGCCGACCGCCTCGGCGGCGAGCTCACCGTCTACTGGCTCGAGGGCTACGGCGGCGGCCTGTTCCTGCCGTTCCGCGACGCCAGCAGCGGCGAGACCACCTACGGCGGCGGCCGCTATCTGCTGGATACCGTCAAGGGCGCCGATCTTGGCATGGCCGGCGACGGGCTGGTGCTCGACTTCAATTTCGCTTACTACCCCTCGTGCGCCCATTCCGCCATGTGGACCTGTCCGCTGCCGCCGGCCGAGAACTTCCTCGCCGTGGAGGTGGCCGCCGGCGAGCGGGACAGCCGGCAACGAAACCGTCGCACGACACCCGTACAAGACGAGGCATGAACCGCATGCAACGACGCATCGAACTGGAAGGCCTGAGCAACTTCCGCGACCTGGGCGGTTACGCCACCGCCGACGGCGCAAGAGTGAAGTGGCGGACGATCTTCCGTTCCGACACCCTGGCGGCACTGACCGACGCCGACATGGACGCAGTCTGCGACCTGGGCGTGACCACGGCGTGCGACCTGCGCTACGGCGAGGAACGCGTGAACGAGCCCTCACGCTTCCTCGGCCACCACCAGGTCGAGGTGCTCGAGCTCGGCCTCGACGCCCGGCCGGAGAGCACCCTGCTGGACTCCTACGAGCTGGCCGAGGACACCGCGACACTGGCTGCGGCTTACATGACAGAGGGCTACCGCCAGTACCCGCTGCGCTACGCCGAGGCTTACCGCACGATCTTCCGGCGGTTGAGCGACGGCCACCAGATCGTCATCCACTGCACCGCCGGCAAGGACCGCGCCGGCACCGCCTCGGCGATGGTGCTGCTGGCGCTGGGCGTGCCGCTGGAGACCGTGTTCGAGGATTACCTGCTGACCAACCAGTACTGGGACCGGGCCGGGCGCGAACCGCCGGACATGGACCCCGAAACGGTGCAGTCGGTGTTCGCCGCCCGCGAGGAGTACCTTGCCGCGGCGCTGCACACCATCGACAGCCGATTCGGCGGCATCGAGGCTTATCTTGCCGGCCACCTCGGCCTGGACGACGACGCCCGGCAGGCGCTGCACGACGCCTGCCTGGAGTAACGACGCCGCGTCGCCCTCAGATCGCCGGAGACTAGCTATGACGCAAAGACCAGGCCGCGAGCAGCTCAAACAGGCACTTTCGGCGGCGGCGCAGGCGCACCACGACTATGAGGCCAACTATCTGGACGGCGTTGCCGACGCGCATTGGGCCGGCTGGTATGCGGCCTTCACGCTGGGCCGGTTGGGCGACTTCACGACACCCACCACGCTGGCACGGCTGCTGGCGGAAAGCCCGGCCGAGCCGGACTGGCCGGCCGCCGCGGCCCGGCATGTGACACGGGCATTGCGCGACGCCTGACCCGATTGACGTCGAACCCGCTCAGGTCGAGTAGTCGGCGAACGCCACCGTGCCGGCGCGCGCCGTGTCGTCGGTCTTCACGTTGACCACCGCGACCATGCCCTCGTCCACCTTGGCCTGGGCCCGTTCCAGCGCGCCGGCGATGTCCTCGGGCGCCTCGACGTACTCGCCATAGCAGCCCAGCGCCTCGGCCATCTTGTCGTAGCGGGTGAAGCCCAGGTTGCGGCCCGGCTTGTCGCGTTCCGGATCGGCGGTCCAGCCGCCGTTCAGGCTGATCACGACCAGCACATTGATGCCGTGGCGAACCGCGGTGTCGAGTTCCATGGCATTGAGCCCGAACGAGCCGTCGCCGTGCACGCAGATCACCTGGGTGTCGGGCTTGGCCACCTTGGCGCCAAGCGCGAACGGCAGGCCCACGCCCATGGTGCCGAACGGGCCGGAGTTCATGCGATGCCCGGGGGCGAAGGTCGGCATCGACTGACGGCCGAAGTTGAGGATCTCCTGGCCGTCGACCACCAGCACGGCATCGCGCTGCATGAAGTTCTTCACTTCCTCGCACAGCCGCAACGGATGGATCGGCGTCTGGTCCAGCGCCTTGTTGGCGCCCGGAGCGGCCCGCTTGGTCGCCTCGCCGTCAGCCAGCTTGCGCCGCCAGGCGTCGTAGCGATCGGGACCGACCTTCCCGGCGAGGCCGGCATTGAGCTGCTGCAGTACCGCCTTGCAATCGCCGACGATGGGGATGTCGACCTGGCGTGCCGCCGTGGCGATCTCGACGGGATCGATGTCGATGCGGGCGACCGTCGCCTCGGCGGAGAACCGCGGCGGCGCCGCATAGTTGATGATGTAGTTCATGCGCGTGCCCAGCACGAGGATCAAGTCGGCCTCGCGGAACGCCGTCGAGCGCATGGTGAGATAGGAATTGGCATGGTCGTTCGGCAGCACGCCGCGGCCCTGCGGCGTGGTGTAGAAGGGGATGCCGGCGCCTTCCACCAGCTCCCTCATCTCGTCCCACGCCCGCGACCAGATCACGCCGCTGCCGGAGACGATGATCGGCCGCTCCGCCTTGCCGAGCGCGTCGATCAGCGCCCCGACCTAGGCCGGATCGCCCTGCGGCCGGGCGGCCAGGATCGGCTTGCCGCTCTGGCTCCAGTCGACCTCGTCCTCGTCGATCTTGCCGTAGAGGATGTCACCCGGGAAATCGAGATAAACGGGGCCCGGCTTGCCGCTCATCGCCTGCTGGAAGGCCATGTTGACCTGCTCGGGAATGCGCTTGAGGTTGTAGACCCGGTCGGCCCACTTCACGCAGCCGGCCATGATCGCCACCTGGTCGATCTCCTGGAACACCTGGCGGCCGAACTGGCTGATCGGGCTGGAACCGCCGATCGCCACCACGGGGGCGCAGTCGATCAGGGCGTTGGCCAGGCCGGTGGCGAGGTTGATCACGCCGGGCCCGCTCGCCGCCATGCACACGCTGGGCTTCTGCTTGAGGCGGCTGTAGGCGTTGCCCATCATCGCCGCCGCCTGCTCGTGGCGCACGTCGATCGGCCGGATGCCTTCCTTGATGCACGAGGTTTCGGCCAGCAGCATCGGCCCGCCCATCAGGAAGAACAGTTCTTCGGTCTGCTCGTTCTTCAGCGCCTTCGCCAGGATCTCCGAACCGGTCAGTTCAGCCATCTGTCTCGTCCTCCTTGTCCCGCGGCCCTTGCCGTTCGCCGCGGCGTTATCCGATCACATCGTTCTTGCGCAGCTCGTCGACCGCCGCCCCGTCAAGCTCCAGCCAACGGGCGAGAACGTCGTCGTTGTGCTCACCCAGCAGCGGCGACGGCGACAGCGCCGGCGCCGCCCCGTCGTGCTGCACCGGCCAGCCGGGCATGCGGAAGGCGCCGTTCTGCGGGTGCTGCATGGTCTGGATGATGCCGCGCGCCTCGAAGTCGGGATCGTTGTGCAGCTCCATGGTGTCGAGCACCGCGCCGGCGGGGATGCCGGCGGCGCCGATCAGCTCCATCGCCTCCTGCTTGGTGTGCTGGCGGGTCCACGCCGCCACCATCTCGTCGATCTCGTCCTCGTGCTGGCTGCGCGCATCGGGGGTCTCGTAGCGCGCGTCGCCGATCAGCTCCTCGCGGCCGATCAGCTTCAAGAGCCGGTGCCAGTGCGCCGGGTTGGCCCGGCTGGTGTAGACGTAGACGTAGTCGTTCGGCCCGCCCGGTTTGCACGGATAGGTGCCGCAAGGCGGGTTCATGGTCGAGAACAGCTTGGCGCCGTTGCGCGGCGCCGCTTCCCCGCTCACGGCCTGATGGGCGAAGGCGACGCGGATGTACTGCAGCATGGCGTCCTGCATCGCCAGTTGCAGGCGCTCGCCGACGCCGGTGCCCTTGCGGCGGTAGAGAGCGCCGAGGATCGAGATCGCCAGCAGCATGCCGGTGCCGGTATCGCCGAGCGTCGTGCCCGGCTTGGCCGGCGGGCCGTCGGCCTCGCCGGTGATGCTCATGAGCCCGCCGCAGGCCTGGGCGATCATGTCGAACGCCAGGTTGTTCTCGAACCGGCTGCCGGCGCCGAAGCCCTTGACCTGCGCGTAGATGATGCCGGGGTTGACCGCCTTGATCTCGTCGTAGCCCAAGCCCAGCCGTTCGATCGCCCCGGGGGCGAAATTCTCGATCATGACGTCGCACTTGCGCGCCATGTCCTTGACCAGTTCGACCCCGCGCGGGTCCTTCAGGTTGACGGTGATCGACTTCTTGCCGGCGTTGAACAGCATGAAGTACCAGGAATCGGCCCCCGGCGTCGGCGCGCCGAACGAAGTACGCCCCGGGTCGCCGCCGCGGGGGTTCTCCACCTTGACCACCTCGGCGCCAAGCCAGGCCAGGGCCTCCGTGCACGACGGCCCCGCTTCGAACTGGGTCAGGTCGAGAACGCGCACGCCGTCGAGGCAGCCGACGCCGCCGCTGCCGCCGCCATTGCTCTTGTCCATGATCGCTCCTCCGTGCAGCGGACGTTGCTGCCGCTGCCTGACTTAATTTTAGGAGGCGAAAGCAATCCGGCTCAAGCGGCAGACGACGGTCGCGGTCAATGCCGGCCGTCCGGCGGCGAGCGCGCGCCGACATCGGCATTTCCGTTGCCGCCGGCTATCCGATATCGTTGCCGGACGTATCCCAGTCGCTCTACATGGCCTTTCGCAAGGACACGAATGCAGAGCCGCGGAACCGTCACGGCTGCGATCAGGGTGCTGTCCCTGGCTGTTGGATTGGCGATTGCCTGGCCGCCGCCGGAGCAAGCCGCGAGTCAGGGGACGTCGTTTGCAGGGGGCGACGCCGCGGGAGCGGCGCAGATTCACCTGAATCGGCACTCCTTCACACCGGATCCAGGTGTAGCAGCGGACGTCGGCGCCCGTTTCCAGGCACTGCGGGACCGGCAGACCGTGCATGTGCTGATCCAGTTCCGCGCCATGCCGGACCCCGCCCTGCGAACGCGCCTGCGTGACGAATGGAACGTCCGGTTGCTCGACCCGGTCCCCGAGCGCGGCTTCTTCGCCGCGATGCCGCCGGACCCGGCATTGGCCGCGCGACTGGTCGCGCAAGGGGGACCGGCGCGTTGGATCGGCGTCATGGCGCCGAAGGACAAGATTTCGCCGACGCTGGGTGTCGTCGGGCGCCAGCCACCGGAAGAAGGTCGTCAGGATCCGGCCGGGCGGCCGCCGCCGATGCGGCTGGCGCCGGGCATGATCGAAGCGATCGTGCGCTTCTTTGCCGACGTGGCGCCGGCCGAACGACGCCGCGTGCTCGACCGCCCGGGCGTCCGCATCCTGGAAGAACAGGCCCTTGTCCACAGCTTCAGGGTCGGCCTGGCACCGGCCGCCATCGCCGCGCTTGCCCGCGAGGACGCGGTCAAATCGATCGTCGCGCCTCCGCCTCCCGGCCGCGACGACAACAACGGCATGCGCAGCCCGACCGGGGCGAATGTCGATTACGCCGGCACCTCGGGATTGCATGACCAACCCTACAGGCTGACGGGCTACAACGTCGTCGTCGGCCAGTGGGAAACGACCCACACCAGTCGTGGCCACCCCGACCTCAACGGCAGGGTGGTCCTGGGCGATGCGGCGAAACCGGACGCATGGGAACGCGCCCTGCGGCACTCCGAAGACGTGCTGCTGAACGAGGCCTTCGACGTCGGTGAGGCGGTCTATCGGGACAATGACGACGACCTCACGGTATCCGTCCAGGACGATCGTCTGTCCGAATGGGGTGCGCTGGGGCCCGGCGAGGTGGCCGCAGGAGACGCCGACCTTGGCGCGCCTCTGAGCCGCGGCTTCACCAACTACTTCAAGTATGGCGACGTGATCGCGCCCTTTGCCGGTTTCCAGAACGGCGAAGGCGTCTATCACGACGTCAACCAGAACGAGATCGCCGAGGTCGGCGAACTTCGCGTCACCGCCGTGTCCAGTGCGCCGGGCTACCCGGCTGGCACAACCGTTGCCGCCGGCGACACTGACGAGAACCAGGCCTTGCGGCGTTTCCCCAGCAACGATCCCCACGACCACTCGACCCACGTCGCGGGCACGCTGCTCGGCAGCGGCGCGCAAAGCGCCACGTTCGGGGGTTCGCCACTGCAATGGAAAGGCGTCGCCCCGGGCGCCACCCTGCGCAGCTATGACATCGCGTCACTGAGCAACGACTACCTCGATGCGGCAAGCAACGGTGTCGCCTTGTCGAACAACTCCTGGGGGACGCGGCACTGCCATTGGCAGACGCCGCCCGACACCTGCTACGACGTGGACAGCGAACTCTATGACACGGTGATCAGCGGGCGGGATTCGGTTGGCAATCCATCGCTCCTGTCACGGCGGATACTGGTGTTCGGCTCGGCCGGAAACGCCGGCGAGCCGGAGCGCTACGTCGACAGCAACGGCAATGCCCGCTACGACGACGGCGAAGCGATCTACACCGACGAGAACGACAGCGGCGCCGTCGAAGCCGCGAGCGACCGGCTCAGAACCGGGACGGCGGAGCCGGACGGAACGCCGCTCGTCAACTTTGCCCTCGACGAGATGCACGACGAATCTTCGTTTGTCGGCGGCTTCGGCGGCAGCGAAGGGATCTACCGCGACCGCGACGGCTCGGGCACGGTCACCGCGGGCGACGAGCGGATCACGCCGGCGGCCGGCTCGGGCCTGACGTCATGCGTCCTACCCTGTACCGTCGTGGCCGGGGACAGCGACGTGGACGCAAACCAGTTCCTGCGTGCGTTCAAGCTGTGGGGCACCGTGCGCATACCCAACAGCGCGAAGAACACCCTGGAGATCGCCAATATCGCGTCGGACACCAAGCTGCTGTCGCCGTCGAGCAGCCGCGGTCCGACCGACGACGGCCGGCTGAAATCGGATCTTGCGGCACCGGGCTTTCAGGAGATCACCCTTGCCGATCCGCCCACGCTATTCCACGACAACGCGATCCGGTCCAGCGCGCCGCCGGACCTCTACCAGTTGAAGACCGGCACGTCGATGGCCACGCCTGTGGTCACCGGCATGGCCGCGCTGCTCACGGAGTGGCACCAGATCGCCTGCGATTTCCCGGATCCGCCGCCGGAGGTCCTCAGGGCCATCCTGATCCATGCCGCCGAGGACCTCACCGACATCCCCAACGTTGCCGGCAGCTTTGTCGGCCCGGACTATGCCTTTGGCTACGGCCGGGCGCGCGCCAAGAAAGCCATCGACCTGCTGGCCCATCACGGCAGGGGGTCATTGAGCACGACGGGTCAGGTCATCGCGTACACGATGACGATCGGCCGGATGCGGGACCTCAAAGTCACGCTCGCCTGGGATGATCCGCCCTACACCGCGAACGCCGCACCATCGCCCCTGACGGGGATCCTGCACAACGATCTGAATCTGACGCTGATTGCCCCGGACGGCACCCGCCACACGCCCTGGCAACTCGATCCCTCGGACCCCTTCGCACCCGCCACCCGGGCCACGTTTCCGGCCGGAACGCCGGTGCCACCCGGGGCGCGCGATCATCGCAACACCGTCGAGCAGGTGCTCATCGACAATGCGATGGCAGGCACCTGGACCATCAGGGTACGGGCGTCCAGGTTGTCCTTGCCAGTGCAGAGCTTCGCCGTCGTCAGCGAGATGCTGGCGCCGGAGGACGGTGCCTGCTCCGCACAACCCGCCTCCGACCTCTGGCTGCGCGACTCCCAGGCGGACACCGGCGCCACGCCGTCGGTCGGCGCCATCGTCGGCCCGGACATCGTCAACCGCAACGCGGCAGACGGTGTCCTGGTCGATCAGCCGATCGTCTTCGGCCAGACCAACTATCTCTACGTGTTCGCGCGCAACGCCCACCAGCAGGCCTCGGCGCGTCCGGTCATCGTCGATGTCTGGATCACCGGCAGCGCCAATGCCGCCTGGCCGGCCGACTTCCATTATCTTGGCCGGCTGCACGACCACCACGTTTCGCCCAACACGGCACGCATGCTGGGACCGCTGGCCTGGACTCCGCCCGCCGGCAATCCGCCAGGGCTGTTCAGGGTCTATGTCCGCTTGCAGAACGTCCAAGACCCCATCGGCTCCATCGAGACGGCGGACGTGATCGCCAACATCCGCGCCAGCAACAACATCAGTGGTCGGGCGTTGGCGGAATAGCGGCCGGCGCCGGTTCCCAGTTCGTCACCGTGCTGAACTGCGCCGCCAGGAAGTCGACGAAGGCGCGCACCTTCGGCGGCACGTGGCGACGGTGCGGATAGACCGCATAGATCGCGTGACCGTCAGGCAGGGCTTCTTCGAACAGCGCCACCAGGGTGCCGGCAGCCAGCGCCGGCCCGGCGATGAAGGTCGGCATCAGCACCACGCCCACACCGGCCAGGGCCGCCGCCATGAGCACGTCGCCGTTGTTGCTGCGCAGGCAGCCGTGCACCGGCACGGCGACCGGGCCGTCGTCGCCGACCACCCGCCACTCGGCGCCGGTGCGCCGGTAGGCATAGGCGAGGCAGTTGTGCCGGCGCAGGTCGTCCGGTTGCGCCGGCCGGCCGTGCTGCGCGAGATAGCCGGGTGAGGCACAGATCACGTGCCGGGCCGGCGCCAGGCGTCGGGCGACCAGCGAGGAGTCGCCGAGGGTGCTGATGCGCACGGCGGCGTCGTAACCGTCGTGCACCAGGTCGACGATGCGATCGTCCAGGCTGAGGTCGATCTCGATCTCGGGATACTGCGACAGGAACGCCGGGATGGCCGGGCCCAGGTGCATCGTGCCGAAGGTCATCGGCGCGTTGATCCGAAGCCGTCCGCGCGGCGCCGCCGCCAGGCTGCCGACCTCGGCCTCGGCCGCTTCGGCCTCCTCGATTATCCGCACCGCGCGTTCGTAGAAGGTGGCGCCGACCTCGGTCAGCGACAGCCGCCGCGTCGTGCGGTTCAGCAGGCGCGCGCCCAGCCGGTCTTCCAGCCGCGCCACCTGCTTGGAAACCGCCGACTTGGACAGTCCCGTCGCCCGCGCCGCCGCGGTAAAGCTCTGCAGTTCGACCACCTTGGCGAACAGCGCCAGCGCCGACAGCGATTCCATCATCCCCGGCCGGTCTCCAACTTGGCAAAGCGTCCACGGAGTAGACAATATTGTTGCGATTAGAGAAACAATATTGTTCCGGCGGCCGGGCTAGTCGTTGGCCGCGGACCACCTAGATCATGGCACGACGCAACCGGGAACCACGTCAGCAGAGGAACGCACCATGGGCATCATGATCGACGGCGTCTGGAGCCAGGAAGACTTCGCCCGGCGCAATCGTGACGGCCGCTATCACCGCGCCGCCACCCAGTTCCTGGACCGCGTCACCGCCGACGGCAGTTCCGGCTTTCCCGCCGAGGCCGGGCGCTACCAGCTCTATATCGCCCACGCCTGCCCCTGGGCCCACCGCACCCTGATCTTCCGCGCCCTGAAGGGGCTGGAAGACGTCATTTCCGTCAGCTTCGTCGAGCCGCTGATGCTGGAGAACGGCTGGGAATTCCCGGCCGGCGGGGACCCGCTGACCGGGGCGCGAGCGATGCACGATATCTACGCCAAGGCGCGGCCGGACTATTCGGGTCGCTGCTCGGTCCCGGTGCTGTGGGACAAGCAGCGCGAGACCATTGTCTGCAACGAGTCGTCCGAGATCATCCGCATGCTGAACACGGAGTTCGACGCCCTGGCCACGCGCCAGGTGCCCGACCTCTATCCGGCCGACCTGCGCGACGAGATCGATACCGTCAACGCACTGGTCTACGACAACATCAACAACGGCGTTTACAAGACCGGCTTCGCCACCACCCAGGCGGCCTACGAAGAGGCGTTCGACGCCCTGTTCGCGGCGCTGGACGAGGTCGAGGCGCGGCTCGGCCGTCAGCGCTACCTGTGCGGCGACCGCATTACCGAGGCCGACTGGCGGCTGTTCGCCACCCTGGTGCGCTTCGATGCCGTCTATGTCGGCCACTTCAAGTGCAACCGCCAGCGCATTGCCGACTATCCCAACCTGTCCAACTACACCCGCGAGCTGTACCAGTGGCCCGGCATCGCCGAGATCACCGACATGCCGCGGATCAAGGAGCACTATTACGCCAGCCACCGCTCCATCAATCCCTTCGGCGTCGTCCCCAAGGGTCCGGCCCTGGACCTCGACGCGCCGCACGACCGGGCCCGCTTCGCCGCCGCGCCGGCGGCCTGACCGACACCGCGTTCCGGAGTCCCCGCCATGATCGACGTCATGCCCTTCGAGCGGCTCGGCCGCTTCCGCAACGACTGGCTGAACGCCCGCTACCACTTCAGCTTCGCCGACTACTACGATCCCCGGCGCATGGGCTTCGGCCCCTTGCGGGTCTGGAACGACGACGAGATCCGCGCCGGCACCGGCTTCGACCCGCATCCGCACCGCGACATGGAGATCATCACCTACGTCCGCCAGGGGGCGATCAGTCACCGCGACAACCTGGGCAACGAGGGCCGCACCGAGGCCGGCGACGTGCAGGTGATGTCGGCCGGCACCGGCATCGTCCATGCCGAGTACAACCTGGAAGACGTGGAAACCCGGCTGTTCCAGATCTGGGTGATGCCGAACCGCACCGGCCTGCCGCCACGCTGGGCCGCGGCCCGCTTTCCCAAGGCCGACCGGGCCGGCCAGCTGGTGCCGCTGGCGAGCGGCGAGGATGGCATCGAGGCCTTGCCGATCCACCAGGACGCCACGCTCTATGGCGCCACCCTGCTGCCGGGCCAGAGCCTGACACACCCGCTCAGGCCTGGCCGCATTGTCTATCTGGTCCTGGCCGAGGGCCAGCTCGTCGCCAACGGCGAGGAGCTGAAGGACCGCGACGGAGCCCTGCTGGCCGACGAAGCCGAGGTGCGGCTCGAGGCCGCCGCGGCCAGCGAACTCCTGCTGTTCGACCTGCCGGCCAACCCGGGCTAGCCCGCAACCCCTGGCGCATTCGCCGCCGGGGCAGCGTATAATCCCGCCACGGCCCCGTGGCGGGATTTCCCCGTGCGCGGCGGCCGCACTGGCGGCAAGCGGGGACGAGGATGATCGGTGGCGAGATTCTGACCGAGCGCGACGGCGAGATCGCCACGGTGATCCTCAACGCGCCGGAACGGCTGAACGCCCTGAACCTGCCCATGTGGCAGGGGCTCGAGGCCGCCATCGCCGCCCTCGACGGCGACGACGGGGTGCGCTGCATCGTCCTGCGCGGCGCCGGCGAGAAGGCCTTCGCCGCCGGCGCCGACATCGCCGAATTCGAGCGCGAGCGCTTCGACGTCGCCAGCGCCACCGCCTACGGCGGCGCCATGCACTCGCTGCTGGGCACCTTCGCGAGCTGCCGCCATCCGATCGTGGCAATGATCCATGGCGCCTGCGTCGGTGGCGGACTGGAAATCGCCGCCGTCTGCGACATGCGCATCTGCGGGGAATCCAGCCGCTTCGGCGTGCCGGTCAAGAACCTCGGCCTGGTCGTCGCCTACAACGAGATGCGCGGCCTGGTCGACCTGGTCGGCCCGGCGGTGGCGCTGGAGATCGTCCTGGAAGGCCGCGTGTTCGGCGCCGCCGAGGCCTATGACAAGGGCCTGGTCAACCGCGTCGTGGCCGACGACAAGGTCACCGAAGAGGCCATGGCCACGGCCCGGCGGATCGCCGAGGGCGCCCCGCTGGTCGCCCGCTGGCACAAGAAGTTCGTGCGCCGGCTGATGGATCCGCGGCCGTTGACGCCGGAGGAGGATGCCGAGAGCTTTGCCTGTTTCGGCACCGAGGATTTCCAGATCGGCTACCGTGCCTTCCTGGACAAGCGCAAACCCAAGTTCGAGGGACGTTGAGATGACGGTGGAACGGCAGGGGCCGCTCAAGGGCCTGAAGGTGGTGGAGATCTGCCATGTCATGGCGGGACCGACCTGCGGCCTGATGCTGGCTGACATGGGCGCCGAGGTGATCAAGCTGGAGGATACCGCCAAGGGCGACACCACCCGCTCGATGGTGCCGCCGGAGGTCAACGGCGAGTCGGCCGCGTTCATGATGATGAACCGCGGCAAGCGGGGCATCTGCGTCAACCTGAAGACCGAGGGCGGCAAGCGCGTGCTGAACCGCCTGCTGGAGAGTGTCGACGTCCTGATCGAGAACTTCCGGCCCGGGGTGATGAAACGGCTGGGCTTCGACTACGAGGAGCTGCGGCAACGCAACCCCGGCCTGATCTACGCCAATATCACCGGCTTCGGCCGCACCGGGCCGTATGCCGCGCGCGGCGGCTTCGACCTGGTCGCCCAGGGCATGAGCGGGCTGATGAGCATCACCGGCGAGGCGCCGGAGCGGCCGCCGGTCAAGGTCGGCGCGCCGATCGCCGACATCACCGCCGGCATCCTCATGGCCATGGGCATCCTCGCCGCCTATACCGAACGCCTGCGCACCGGGCGCGGACAGATGGTCGACACCTCGCTGTACGAGGCCGGCATCACCCAGACCTACTGGCAGTCGGCGATCTGCTTCGCCACCGGCGAGCCGCCGCTGGCGATGGGCTCGGCCCACCCGCTGAGCGCGCCCTACCAGGCGGTGCGCACGGCCGACGGCTACATCAACATCTCGGGTGCGAACCAGAAGAACTGGGAACTCATGGTCAACGCCATCGGCGCCCCGCGCCTGGCCGAGGACCCGCGCTTCCTCACCAACGGCGACCGCATGGCCAACCTGGAGGCGCTGATCGCTGAGCTCGAGGCGTTCTTCACGGAAAAGCCCAGCGCGCACTGGCTCAACGTGCTGGACGACGTCGGCGTGCCGGCGGGACCGATCTTCGACGTCAAGGAGATGCATGAGGACCCGCAGACCATCGCCCGCGACATGGTGGTCGAGCTCGATCACCCGAAGGCCGGGCCGACCCGGGTGCTTGGCCTGCCGGTGAAGTTCGCCGACACCCCAGGCGGGATCATGCATGCCGCGCCCGGCTTCGGTCAGGACACGCGCGCGGTGCTCCGCGAATACGGCTTTGCCGACGACGAGATCGACGCTCTGCACCAGGAGGGTGCCGTGCGTCTTGCCGACGAGGTCGCCCGAGACGCGGCGGAGTAGGCTGCAAGTAGACAACGGCGACGCCGGAGCGGCGCATGAAGAACCACGACTACCACCACCAACTCAAAGCACTGCAGCGGCAGGTCGGCCTGCTGCAGCAGGCCTACGCGCGCGAGGACGGTCGCGGCATCGTCGTCCTCGAGGGCTGGGATACCTCCGGCAAGGGCGGCCTGATCCGCCGGCTCGCCTGGTCGATGGACCCGCGTGGCCTGCTGGTCTGGCCGATCGGTCCGCCGGACAGCCACGAGCTGCAGCATCACTGGCTGCACCGGTTCTGGAACAGGCTGCCGCGCAACGGCCAGATCGCCATCTTCGACCGCTCCTGGTACGGCCGGGTGCTGGTCGAACGGGTCGAGGACTTGGCGACGGAACGGCAATGGCGGCGGGCCTACGACGAGATCAACGGCTTTGAGCGGTCGTTGGCCGCCGAGGGCTATCAGATCGTCAAGCTGTTCCTCGACATCTCGTCCGCAACCCAGCTCGACCGCCTGCGCCACCGCTACGACACCCCCGGCAAACGCTGGAAGATCACCGAGGAAGACCTGCGCAACCGCTCACGCTGGGACGAGTACGAGGTCGCCTACGTCGACATGCTCGAGCACACGTCGAGCGACGCGGTGCCCTGGCACCGGATCGACTTCAACGACAAGAAGACCGGCCGGATCGCCGGCTTCGAGCTGATCCTGAACGGCCTGGGCGATCACTTCGACCTGGCCGAGCCGGAGCCGCCGCCACTGGTCCGCGCCTTCTTCGAACGCAGCTGAAGCGCGCACGACGGAAGCGAAAGGCCACCACCATGCCGAAGACGCTCATGCACACGTTGCTCGGCGCCCTGCTGCTGCTCGCCGCTGGCGCCTGCGAAACGCGCGTCGACAAGGAGACGGGGGAGCGGACCACGCGGTCGAGCTTGCCCACCACCGAGGCCGCCGGCCAGTCCTGGGAGGCCCGCTGGCAACGTTGCATCGAGTTCAATTCGCGCACCGTCTGCGAGCGCCGCATGGGCCGACCGCCGCAGTAGCCGGGTCGCGCCATGAGCCGCCGCAGACGCCGGATCTGGATCGTCCTCGCGATTGTCCTGCTGGTACTGCTGGGCACCGGCGGCTGGCTGTTCCACACCCTGGTCTGGTCGCCGGAACAGGCGATGCGCCAGGCCGAAGCATTCCTGCTGCGCCGGCTGACGGTGGCCCAGGTCGCGGGACCCAACCGCTACCGGTTCTTCTACGCCACGAACCGCCGGGCCGACGGCGATGCCGTCGATCTGACGGCGCGCTTCGGCTCGGAACGCCACGCGGGCCTCAGCTTCGGCCACTTCGATACCACCATCGAGCCGACGCTCGGTGTCGGCGCCATCATCAATCCGGCCGAATGGTTCCAGAACGAGGAGATCCGCCTGCATGCCGTCACCGGACTGAACCGGGCGGCCTTCACGGCGCAGTTGCGCCAACTGGTCGAGGCGTCGCCGTCGCGCGCCCTGTTGGTCGTCCTGCATGGCTTCCGCGAGGCCTTCCCCTCGGCCCTGCGCAAGACCGCCTATCTCGGCCATGTCCTCGACATCAACGCCCCGACCCTGCTGTTCGACTGGCCCGGCAACCAGGGCTCCAGCCTGCGCGGCTACCGCCGCGCGAACGCGGTGGCCAAGGCTTCGGGCGCCGAGCTCGCGGCCCTGTTGCAGCTGATCATTGGCGAGATCCGCCCGGAACGGCTGTGGCTGGTGGCCAACAGCATGGGCGCGCAGGTGGTGGCCGATGCCTTTACGCTGCTCTACCAGGATCCGGCCCTGGCCGATCCGCAGGCCGAATTCGAGGATGTCGTGCTTACCGCCCCCGACGTCAGTCACGAGGACTTCGACCGACAGTTCAAGCGCGAGATCGCCGCCCTGACCCGGCACCTGACGGTCTACGTGTCGTCCAACGACCGTGCCCTGCTGATGAGCCGGATCATCAACCGCGAACGCCGCCGCGGCGAGAGCACCCTGAGCCCGCAACAGTTGGAGGAAGCGTACAAGATCGCCGACATGGTCGACCCGGACAGCGAACTGGTCACCCTGGTCGACGTCACCGCCGTCAACCGCACGCGCAACTTCCACAATTTCAGCCTCGAGTCGCCGGAGTACTTCGACGACCTGTTCGCCCGCCTGACCAACCCGGCGACGCCGCGCAGCCGGCGGCTCTACCGGATCCGGACCCCGGAGGGCGCTGACTACTGGGTGCTCACACGCGGTCGCTGACGGAGGTAGCTTGCGCCGGACCACGCACGCGTCCTGATTGCGTGCGTGTGTCCTGCCCATAAACTCGGAGTTAAGGCGATGAAGGATACGGTCGCCCGCCGGCGGGCAAGCCTTCGTTTCCGGACGCCGTGACAGGTCAGTGCAGGTCGTGCGGACAGTGAACAGCAACGTCGTCGATCTCGATCAGGTCCGCGCGCAGCGTCGGATCAGGATGACAGGCGGTGTCCCGATCGATACCCCGGCAACGGCGCGCCGCCTCCATCTCGACGATGTGCGCTCGGATCAGCTCAGGGACTTCCTCGCACGCTGGCGGAGCAGGAGCGGCGCCGACGGTATCTACCGCCTCGACCGCGATGGCAGCGTCGGCGACCTGCACGAGGCCGGGCTGCTGGGGCCTCTCAACGCGATGGTCGCCGTTACCGGCGCACACCCCGAAAGCTGGGTGGTCAGCTTCGCCGGCGCCACCGTCAACGCCTACTGCGGCCAGCCGTCCCTGATCGGCTATCGCTTCGTCGACCTGCCGCTCAAGGGGCTCACCGTCACCAGCCTGACCACCATCGCCGAGGTGTTGCCGGAGCGGCGTATCGCCGCTCACCGGATTTGCGGCTATGTCCCCGGCCAGACCGTGATCTATGAACGCCTGGTGCTGCCCGTGGCCAACCGGGACGGCGTCGTCAACCGTTTCGTCACCAGGTCGCAGTTCGTCGTCGCAGACCGCGGCGAAAGCCTGTCGCTGTAGCTTCAGGAACGCGGCCGCTGCGGCGCGACCGGCCGTTCAGTCGTCGCAGAGGATGTGCACACGCCGCACAGCCGCCTCGATCTCGTCTTCGGTTTCAGCGTCGAACAGCCGCTCCTTGGCCTGCAGGCACAGGTCCGCCATCCGGTCCATCCCGGCGGCGATATCCGGTTCGACGGCGTCTTCGGCGGCCGCCTCGCACAGATAGGGCGACACCCGGCGCACGTTGGCGGTGCCGCTGCCGGCCTGCTCGACGTTGACGCAGTCGCCGACGCGGACCTCGGTCTGGTCGGTGACCACGACAATGGTGGATCCAGGCGACAGCTCGACGGTGAACTGCATGGCACTGCGGCTGCCCTGCGCCGCGCCTGCCAAAGCGGCGCCGCCGGCGGCGCCCAGGATCGTATTGCGGGCGCGACGGCTGCGGCTGCGGCCGCTCGAGGTCGTGGCATAGCCGACGATGCCTCCCAGCAGCGCGCCCCGGCCGGCGTTCGAATCCAACTCGACCGGCTGCGCGGCGATCACGCGGCCGGTCTGGATCGACAGCGACTGCCCGGCGCGCTGGGCCGCGCTTGGGCCGGCTACCACGACAATGGCCATTGCTAGCGCGGCGAAGCACGACGACCTGGCGTTGACGGCGTTCACGATCATGGTTCAGTTCCCGGTTGCGAAGGCCTGCTCTCCACGGCGGCGACGCGGTGCGTGACAGCGTCATCGACCGCAGGGATGAAATCACACTCTGCCAGAACAGGCCAACCGACGTCGCCGTCGTCGCTCCGTCAGTCGAAGAGCCCATCCCTGCTCAATGCCGCGAGCCAGGGAATCGCCGTCTGTGCCGCCTCGAGTGCCGCCTCGGCGGTGGCGAACCTGCGCGCGTCATGGCCGCCGACCGCAAACCAGCCGCGCCCGTCCTCCACGTCGCGGCGATACTCCTCGAAACCGAAGCCACCGTCGGCGCGCACGAAGACGTCGACGCAGCGTTCCATGTCGGGCGCATTGATCGACTGCAAGACGCGCGGGCGCGGGCTCACGGGGCCGGCGTCGCCCGCATGACGACCCGCGGCGTCCAGTTCTTCGGCACGTCGGTCAGCGGCTCGCGCACGACGGCAAAGCCGGCGCGGCGGAACAGCGGCTCGGTGCCGAAGTAGGCATTGTCGTCGCCGGTGCGCTGCTTGCCGGCGCGCGGATAGGCTTCCACGACCGGCGCCCCATGCTCGCCCGCATAGGCCACCGCGGCGCGGATCAGGGCGACGGCGATGCCCCGCCCGCGCGCCGTCTTGCGCACGGTGATGCAGGGGATGACCCAGGCTGCGGCATCGTCGAACGGCGGCGTCGCCCGCGACGCCTCGATGCGACCCAGTTCGCTGCGCGGGGCGAGGGCGACCCAGCCGACCGCCTCGTCGCCTTCGAAGGCGAGCAGGCCGGGTGCCCGCCGACGGCGGGCCAGCCGGGTCATCGCCGCCTGCCGGCGTGCCGCGCCGCTGCCTTCGCCGGGCAGGGCGCGGCCCTGCGCCTCCGTCAGTCGCGGATACATGCACCAGCAACTCGAACCCCAGCTGCCGCGCAGCACCTCGCCCAACGCTGCCATCAGCTTCGGCGTCAGCGGCCGGATCGTCAGTTGCGCCGGCGTGGAACGCCCGCCGGCGGCCGCGCTTGTCGATGCCCTGCGGCTCATGGCTTCATCTTCCTGCGCCCGTTCCGTACCATCCTGCGCAATAATGGCCGGCGAAACCACAGCCAAGGAACAGCACCATGCCGGACGCCGTTCACGAGATCGTCGACGCACTGCAGGACTACTTCGACGGCTTCTACGCCGGCGATGTCGCGCGCCTGCAACAGGTCTTCCACCCCAACTGTCATCTCTACTCCGCCGCCGACGGCAGCCTGGCCGACGACGACATGACCGCGGTTTATGCCCGCGTGGAGGCACGCGAGAACCCGGCCTCGCGCGGCGACGTCCGCCACGACCGCATTCTCACCATCGACCGCTCGGGACCGGAGTGCGCTTTCGTCAAGCTGCAGATCGCCATCGCCCCGAAGCTGTTCACCGACTATCTGACGCTGGTGAAGCTGGACGGCCGCTGGCAGATCATCACCAAGACCTACACCCACGTGCCACTGGCCGAGGCCATCAGTCAGCCGGTGCCGGCCGCCGCCGAATAGACAGCGGCGCCCCGGCGGCTCAGGGCAACCGCCGGGTCACCCGCACCGGCACGCCACGGCGCTCGCGCGCAGCCTGCCAAGTCCGGCCCATGTCCAGGCGATCCGCCGCGGTGCCCGCCGCACGGCGCGTGGCGGCGACGATGTCGGCCAGTTCCCAGTCGGTGAGCGGCGGCAACGCTTCGCCGGCGGCCAGCCGGTCCGCCGCCGCCGGCCGTGGATGCACCTCCAGGTAGAGCGCGCCGCCGGACCAGCCCAGCTTGGCCTGCTGCTGCAGCACTGTCACCGACGTGCCGACGTCGACTCGTTGGAACAGCGCAGCGATGTCGGCGGCGTACATCCTGAGGCAGCCGTGGCTTATCCGCCGGCCAACGCCGGACGGCCTGTTGGTGCCGTGGATCAGGTAACCGGGCCAATCGAGGTAGATGGCGTGCCCGCCCAGGGGATTATTGGGTCCTGGCGGTACCATCTCCGGCAGGGAGGGCTGCTCGGCGCGAATCGAATCCGGCGGAAACCAGCGCGGCCGCTCGGCCTTGCGCAACACCGTGGCGTTGCCGATGGGCGTATCCCAGCCTTCCCGGCCGATGCCGACCGGATAGACCTCGACCTGGCTGGCATCGGGCGGGAAGAAATAGAGCCGCATCTCTGCCAGGTTGATGACGATGCCGTCGCGCGGCGCGCCCGGCAGCACGAAGCGTGTTGGCAACAGCAGCTTGCTGTCCGTCGCTGGCTGCCACGGATCCACATGCGGGTTGGCTGCCACCAGCGCGACCAGGCCAAGACCGCGCTGCCGGGCGATCGCCGGCAGGCTGTCGCCGGGCGCGGTGCGATAACTGACCAGCACCCCGACCAGGTCGTCGCCGGACCGCAGGGCATAGGGTGCCGCCGCGCTGCCGGGCGCCAACGCTGCAAGCAGCAGGAGCAGCAACGCCGCAAGCCGCCCGATATGGGTTGCAACTGTCGCCGCTTGCCAAACCTGGCTGTTGATCGACATCGTGCCGTCGTTCCGATCGCCGGGCGCGCGGGCCGCGAAGAATTGCGTGCCGCCATCGGCACAGCTCTCGTAGAGTCGGCGACAGTAAGCCGCACCCGCGCCACACGCCAGCTTCGCCAAGGACCGGCCCCCAGATGCCCGCGCACGCCGACCGCCCGCTGCTGATCGTCATGTGCCTGACCCAGGTCACCGGCATGCTCGGCTTCTCCAGCTTTGCCGCCCTGCTGCCCACCTTCATGGACGCCTGGGCGCTCAGCGAGAGCGCCGCCGGCTGGCTCAACGGCTGCATGTTCGCCGGCTACATGGGTGCCGTGCCGCTGCTGATGGCGCTCACCGACCGGCTCGATGCGCGTGCGGTGTTTCTGCTCGGCAGCCTGATATCGGCCGTCTCGCTGCTGCTGTTCGGGCTCGTCGCCGAGGGCTTCTGGAGCGCGCTGGCGCTGCGTCTGCTGGCCGGGGTCGGCATGGCCGGCAGCTACATGCCGGGCCTGCGCGTGCTGACCGACCGGCTCGATGCCACCGAGCAGTCGCGCGCCGTCGCCTTCTACACCGCCACCTACGGCATCGGCACCGCGCTGTCGTTCTATCTGGCGGGCGAGCTTGCCGCCTGGTTCGGCTGGCGCGGCGCCTTTGCCCTGATCGCCCTGGGACCTCTGGCTTCGGTGCTGCTGGTGGCGCTGTTCACCCGCCCGCGGACGCTCGACAACACGCAGACGCCGGCCCTGCGCACGGTGCTGGATTTCCGGCCGGTGTTCCGCAACCGGCGCGCCCTGGCCTACATCCTGGCCTACACCCTGCATACCGGCGAGCTGATGGCGATGCTGTCCTGGCTGGTCGCCTACCTGACCTTCGCCAGCGTGATCGCCGGCACGCAGATCGCTCCCGCCACCATCACCCTGGTCGGCTCCATGGTGGCGCTCGTCGCCCTGCCCGCCAGCATCCTGGGCAACGAAGGCGCGTTGCGCTTCGGCCGCCGGCGCTTCATCTCCTGGGTGATGATCGCCTGCGCCCTGGTCAGCTGCGTCGTCGGTTTCGCCGCCGGGCTGCCGTTTCCGTTGCTGGCGGCGCTTTGCCTGCTCTACGGCGCCCTCATCGCCACCGATTCCGCCTCGCTGACGGCCGGCACCGTCGCCGCGGCCGAACCCGCCCGCCAGGGCGCCACCATCGCCATGCACTCCTTCATCGGCTTCGGCGGCGGCTTCCTGGCGCCGCTCGTCTTCGGTGCGGTGTTGCAGGCCGCCGGCGGCCGCCTCGACCCCACCGCCTGGGGCATCGCCTTCGCCGCCATCGGCCTCAGCACCCTGCTCGGCCCCGCGGTGCTGGCTCGCTGGGCCCGTGACGAGGCGCACCCGGCAGGACGACAGCCCGGACTCTAGGGCTCGTCGCCGACGGGCGGGAAATCGAAGTAGGCGATGATCTGACCCGGCATCGACCCGTCTTTGGCCAATGGCGCGGCAAACGCCTCGAACGGCTTCCACATCTTATTCTTGGCCCAGGCGACCTGACCGGCCCAGAAGCTGCCCTCCTGGTGCGCCAGCATCTGCTGGTAGACGTTCAGGACGACGTCCGTGCCGACCTCGAACGCCAGGTCCGATACCTTCTGTCCCGTCACATCGCGGTTGCTCGCTGCGACGATGGCGGTGCCGATCAGGCGATAGGAGAAGTCGGCGCCGCCGTCGATGACATCCATGATCAGGATGTTGCCCAGGAAGGGCAGCAGCTCCTGCATGGCGAAGTCGCCGCGTTGCGGCAGACCTTGCGGACCGGCCTTGCTGCGCCACAGCGCGGCAAACGACAGCACCGCTGTGCTGGTGATGGTGCGCTGCGGCACGATGTCGAAGAGGTCGTTCATCCTGGCCACTCTGGAGCGTCCGGCAGCGCCGGCCGCGCACGGCACGCCCGCTCCGCAACATTGGAGCCGAGGCGCCGGTTCGTCTGACTGACTGTGGAACTGTCGTCGTGACGCTTTGTACGACCCGGGTATGCTAGCCCACACCGGCACCTTTGCCCAGGCGGTTGGGCAACGCCGGCGGTGCAAAATCCCTGCTAAACTGCGCCGGAACTGGACTCCTGCGATCCCGGGGACGAGCCGATGAGCAAGCGCGAAAAGGCGACCAAGACTGCGCGGTCGCGCCCGAGCGACGATGCCGTGGCCGACGTGTTCGCGGCCTATCCCCCACCGCTGCGCCGGGCGCTGCTGGCGCTGCGCCAACTGATCCTGGATACCGCCGCAGCTACGGACGGCGTCGGGCCGCTGCAGGAGACCCTCAAGTGGGGACAGCCTAGCTATCTGACCGCGCAGAGCGGCAGCGGCACCACCATTCGCATCGATGCCCTCAAGGACGAGGCCGGCGGCTATGCCCTCTACGTCAACTGCCGCACCGACCTGATCGACAGCTTCCGGGCGCTCTATCCCACCGAGCTCCGGTTCGCCGGCAACCGCGCCGTGCTGTTCAACGCCGCCGACCCGCTGCCCGTCGCGGCGACGGGCCATTGCATCGCCCTCGCCCTGACCTACCACCAACGCAAGCGCCGGCGTCGCGCCAGCACCGCTCCCGCCGTCGCCACGCGTTGACAGATGCCGCGGCGCCGATTAAGCCAAACACATGGGGCCGGCGATCGCCCCGTGAGGCGCCAGCCCAAGCATCGCGTCCTGGACCTTCAATGAAGAGGGAGGACGTGCCATGGCGTCTCCAACGGAAATCACCGTCAACCAACTGTCCCGTCTGATCGGCCTAACCGGCGCGCCGGTCATCGTCGATGTCCGCATCGACGACGACTTCGCCGCCGACGCCCGGCTGATCCCCGCCTCGCAGCGCCGCGCGCACACCGATGTCGCGCATTGGGCCCCGGCGCTGGCAGGCGACAGGGCCGTCGTCGTCTGTCATCGCGGCAAGAAACTCAGCCAGGGCGTGGCGGCGCTGCTGCGCGCCGACGGCATCGCCGCCGAGACCCTGGCCGGCGGGTTCGAAGCCTGGGCCGACGCCGGCCTGCCGGCGATCCGGCCGGAACGGCTGACGAACCGCGACCCCGACGGGCGCACCCGCTGGGTCACGCGGGCCAGGCCGAAGATCGACCGCATCGCCTGTCCCTGGCTGATCCGCCGCTTCGTCGATCCGCAGGCCGTGTTCATGTTCGTCGCCGCGGCCGAAGTCGAGGCGGTGGCCGAACGCTTCGACGCCGCGCCGTTCGACATCGTCGATACCTTCTGGAGCCATCGCGGCGAGCACTGCACGTTCGACGTCATGCTGGCCGAGTTCGGTCTGCAGACCGAGGCACTGGCGCACCTGGCCCGCATCGTCCGCGGCGCCGATACCAACCGGCCCGAGCTGGCGCCCGAAGCGGCGGGACTGCTCGCCGCCTCGCTCGGCCTGTCGCGCATGTACCGCGACGACCTGGAACAGCTCGACGCCTCGTTGCCGCTCTACGACGCGCTCTACCGCTGGTGCCGCGACGCCACCGCGGAACGGCACGACTGGCCGCCGCCCGGCAGCAAGCCGGGGGCGGCATGAACGGCACGGGGGCGCGCCGCGCCGCCGACCCCGCCGCGGGGGCGCTGCCCAGCCTGGCCGAAGCCACCCGGGTATGGCTGCGCATCGGCTGCCTGTCCTTCGGCGGGCCCGCCGGGCAGATCGCCCTGATGCACCGCGAGGTCGTCGAGGACCGCCGCTGGATCGGCAACCAGCGCTTCCTGCACGCGCTGAACTTCTGCTCGCTCCTGCCCGGGCCGGAGGCGCAGCAGCTGGCGACCTATCTCGGCTGGCTGCTGCACGGCGCCCGCGGCGGCCTGATCGCCGGGCTGCTGTTCATCGTTCCCGGTGCCCTGGTGATGCTGGCGCTGTCGCTGGTGTTCGTGCTGGCCGGCGACGTGCCGGCGGTGGCGGCCCTGTTCTTCGGGCTGAAGGCGGCGGTGCTGGTGATCGTCGTCGAGGCCTTGGTGCGGGTCTCCCGGCGCGCCCTGAGAGGCGCGGTGCCCTGGCTGGTGGCGGCCGCAGCGTTCGCCGCCCTGGCCCTGTTCGCGGTGCCGTTCCCCGCCGTGGTCCTGGGCGCCGCCCTGCTGGGCGCCGTCATGCCGAGGTGGTTTGCGCCCGCCCGCCACGACGACGGCTCGGCCGGGCCGCCGGCCCTGCTCGACGCCGTCATCGCCGCCGACCCCGGGTATGGTGCCCGTCTCGCGCACAGCGCGCGGCGCGCCGGCATCGCCGCCCTGGTCGCCTGGGCCCTGCCCGTCGCCCTGCTGGTGCCAACGGGCGGGATCTACGCCGACATTGCCTGGTTCTTCTCGAAGATGGCGGTGGTCACCTTCGGCGGCGCCTATGCGGTGCTGGCCTACGTCGCCCAGCAGGCGGTCGAGGCCTACGGCTGGCTGTCGCCGGCGGAGATGCTGACCGGCCTCGGCCTGGCCGAGACCACGCCCGGCCCGCTGATCCTGGTGCTGCAGTTCGTCGGCTTCCTCGCCGGCTATGGCGCCGGCGGGATCGCCGCCGGCGTCGCCGCCGCCGGCCTGACCCTCTGGGTCACTTTCGCGCCCTGCTTTGCCTTTGTTTTCCTGGGCGCCCCGGCGATCGAGCGGCTGCGCGAGAACCGGGCCCTGGCCGGGGCGCTGGCGGCGATCACCGCGGCGGTCGTCGGCGTGATCGCCAACCTCGCGCTCTGGTTCGGGCTGCGCGTGCTGTTCGCCGACCTTCGCCCGGTCGCCTGGGGACCGCTGTCGCTCGAGCTGCCGATCCCCGCGAGCCTGGATCTGCCGGCCCTGCTGATCGCCCTGGCCGCCGCCGTCTGCCTGTTCCGTTTCCGCCTGGGCGTGATGCCGACGCTGCTGATCTGCGCCGGCATCGGCCTGCTGCTGCAACTTGGCCTTGGGTCCTGACCCATGGCCGATGCCGGACCGCCCGCACAGCCCCTGGTTCCGGAATGTCCCGCCGGCCCGGTTAAAGCGCTGCCGCCAGGCCCGGTATCCGCGTGCGCACGCGGTAGAGCGAGGTCGACGCGGTGATGAACAGGCTGCACATGTCGTCGTCGCCCCAGCAGAAATTGGCCACCGGCTCGGGCGTCGCGATCACGCCTAAGCAGTTGGCCTCGCGGTCGAACACGTGGATGCCCGGTCCTGGCCCCGTGCAGTAGAGGTTCTCCTCGGCGTCGATCTTCATGCCGTCCGGCCCGCCCGGCCCCTCGCCCGTGGTCTCCGCCCACACCCGTCCGTTAGCCAGCCCGCCGTCGCCGGCGACG
>Ga0056121_1000166_pt1 | contig 27055 bp, 25 predicted proteins | sample WorMetHEROISLAND_FD_83872 | JGI IMG/M metagenome (GOLD analysis project Ga0056121, IMG submission 83872) | Marine gutless worms symbiont microbial communities from Max Planck institute for Marine Microbiology, Germany - Olavius sp. 1 HERON ISLAND ...
AGATTCTTGAGATTCCAATCGAAGTGATTGAGGTTTTCCGGGTAAGGCCCCAAAACAGAGGTCTGCTGAAATTCCTTCAGAAACCGCCGTTAATTGAGCTTGTATGGCGGGATGCGGAAGGGGGTTTGAAAAGGATGAATTTCGAGACGAACGGGGATGCGGAGGCTTTTGTTGGAACCCTCCCCCGATAGCTTCTCCTATTCGTGCCGTCTCTTTAGCTCTTCTTCAACTTGCTGCCAGTCAAGATCGAAAACTTCAAGCAAAACACAAAGGTGATACACCAAATCGGAAGCCTCGCTTACCAGCTGCGCGGGAGTGCGGGCGAGCAGCACTTCGACGGATTCCTCGCCGACTTTTTTACGGATTTTTTCCGGCCCTCCGGAGAAGAGATGGGTTGTGTACGACCCTTCGGGCATGTTTCTGCGGCGCTCGGCAATGAGCGCGGTGAGCCAGTTCAGGGAGCTTTTTTGCTTGGCGTCATGGGCAATCACCGGGCCCTCTTGATTCCGCCCCGAAATCGATGCGCCTGATCCTAAGCGTGGGTTGGCAGCCCCTGCTCCATCGTGGTTGATGTCCCCGGGCTTTTTGCCCTCGCCATAGGGGTGAATATCCGCGTCTTTCGGCAAACTAAGCTCATAGAATCCATGGGAGCGGCTCAGCATAACTATTCTGGGCTCTCCAGGCCAGGGGAGCACTCGCTTTGTCTCAGGATGGACTATCCAAGGGGAATTGGCTTCAAGGCTTTTCCGGTAGGCCTTACTGTTCATGAGCGCCGCCGCGTGTTTCTGCCCCTCAATGCGGACCAAAAGCGGCCAGGCGGGATCGTGTTCGGCCAAGCTCATTCTCGGCTCCCCATGAGCTTAATCGCATCCTCAAGCAGAAATCTGCCTTCGTAGAGAGCCTTGCCCAGTATTACCCCGGAAATGATGGCGGGAGCGGTGTCAACTATAGCCTGCAGGTGGGCCAATTCGCCTATCCCGCCCGATATAATCAGGGGCAGACCGGAGTATTCGGCAATCGCGGCGCCCTCCTGAATGTTCGGCCCTGTGAGCATTCCATCCCTGGATATGTCAGTGTAGATTATTTCCTTTAATCCGAGGTCTTTGATACGAGCGGCTATTTCAGTCGCACGAATGCCAGAGCTTTTCCGCCAACCGGAATATTTTACAATTCCCTCATCGGCGTCGAGTCCGCCAATAAATACGGAACCTAAGGCTTCTATCCATTTCGAGACCCGGTTCGGGGCCTTTACCAGGGCAGTGCCGACGACGAGTAAATCCGCTCCTGTTCCCAATGCCCGCTTGGCGATTTCAAGGCTGCGGATGCCGCCGCCAAGGTTGATGATCCCCGGAAAGGTTTTTCTAATCTTTTCTATTATCCTGTGATTATCGCCACTGCCGCGGGCCGCATCCAAATCGACCACATGCAGACGTCTGGCCCCGGCTGCCGCGTATTTCGCGGCTATTTCATCGGGTTTCTCACTATAAACCTTCGCGCTGCCGTATGCGCCCTGTCTTAGGCGCACGCATCGCCCGTCTAACAAATCGATTGCTGGAATAGCTAGCATCCTATGTATTATACTGTTTAAGATACGAGGGGAGGATAGTTTAGGGGGAAAACAGGGGGTTTTTGCTGGTGATGATTCGACTGCCATATCCTTCCATTTTTGAAACAGCCTAGGAGGCGGATGATGAGCTGCGAATTGGATATATCCCTGGAACATCGGAAAGAATCATGAGTGATAAAACGCTTCCGTTCGATGAAGGTCTTCTAAGAGATGTGGCCCGCAAAGTACCCACCCCATTCTATATCTACGACGAGAAGGCAATTCGCAAGACGGCCAAGCGCTTCGCAGAGGTCTTCCACTGGGCGCCTCGCGGTTTCAGGAATCATTTTGCGGTGAAGGCCTGCCCCAATCCCCATATTCTTAAGATTTTGGGCGAGGAGGGGATGGGAACCGATTGTTCGTCCATGGCTGAATTGAAACTCTCGGAGGCAGTGGGGATTCTGGGCGATAGGCTTTTTTTCTCATCGAACAACACGCCACTTGCGGAGTTCAGGAAGGCGAAGGAGTTAGGCGGTGTTATCAATTTGGATGATATCACTCATCTGCGGGATTTGGAGAGAATTGAGATGCCGGATACACTTTCGTTTCGGTACAATCCGGGGCCGGCGAAGAGTGGCAACGCCTTTATTGGGAAGCCCGAGGAGGCGAAATACGGGCTTACAAGGGAGCAGATGATCGAGGCCTACCGTATGGCGCGGGAGGGGGGAGTAAAGCGCTTCGGAATTCATACCATGGTGGCTTCCAACGAGCTCAATGTGGGATACTTTCTGGAAACAGCGGATTTGCTGTTAGATCTACTCTTTGAAGTTTCAGAAAAATTCGGAGTTACTATCGACTTCATCAATTTTGGCGGAGGAATTGGAATTCCATATCGCCCCGACGACAAGGCGGTCGATTTAGAGGCAATCTCGAAGGGCATCAAGAAACTTTACACCGACCATGTTATAAACAGGGCTCTTAAACCGCCGATCATTCTGTTTGAATGTGGCCGGGTTGTAACTGGTCCCTATGGATGCCTGGTCACCCATGCGATTCACGAAAAGCACATTTACAAGGAGTACATAGGGATTGATGCCAGCATGGCGGATTTGATGCGGCCGGGCCTGTATGGGGCCTACCATCACATCACGGTATTGGGCAAAAAGGGAGCACATAGAATATATGATGTGGTTGGAAGCCTTTGTGAGAACAATGATAAATTCGCGATCGATAGGCCCCTCCCTGAAATTGACCAGGGAGATATTTTGGTAATTCATGATGCCGGAGCTCATGGACGGGCGATGGGTTTTAATTATAATGGTAAGCTGCGTCCGGCCGAGCTGCTGCTCGACCAGGACGGCGAGGTTCGACAAATTCGGAGAAGGGAGAATTTGAAAGACTATTTCGCTACCCTGACCTTCCCGGGATTGTGAAGTGCATTCGCCCCGGCAAGTCGGGGGATAGGGTTATTGGAAATGTTTACTGAAGCAGAAATCTGGACTATTGGGCGGACAAAGAACGGAATGGCAGCACTCCTCCGTCTTCCTTTGTCGGCACGATATGTCCCGATTTATGTAGATCCCTTCGAGGCCCAGGTTTTACTTGCCTCCTTAACGAGCGCCGGGGAGCATCCCCCGAGATTCCCTGAATTCATTATCGAGCTCTGCCGATTGACATCGCTGGCGCCCAAATCAATTGAGATACATCGCGGCAGCAAAAGAAGAGTTTATCGCGCGATAGTGAATTTTATCGGCGCTGGCAAGCGGTTTTCCCTGGATTTGAAAACTCCCGATGCCCTGACGATAGCCATCCGCGCGGGCATCCCTATCTACTTGGATGATGCAATTTCGGATACAGACTCCATTGGAGTGAGCGTGACAGAGATGGATTTGTCTCCTGCTTCGCAAATTCCCCGCCTACAGGCAGAGTTAAGCAGGCGAGTGGAGGCTGAAGACTATGAACAAGCCGCTAAAATTCGAGACAAAATTCAGCAGATGGAAGAGAACTCGCAAAATGAATGATCCTTATTCGACACTGGCGCACTTGCCTGGTGGATGAAGATACCGTCAAGATGCCCACAAGAAGAATTAAGCGCGGAAATCGATACAGGGCTGAGGGTCCTAGATGAGCAAAGTGCCAATGATCCCCTCACTGCCAGTTAGTCGAGATGCGAAGGAGCGATTGGGATTACCGGCAGCCCGCTATGATACGCGTGGGCATCTCCAAATTAAATCGCGGCGACAGGCCCGGGAGTTAGCGGCCCTATATAAGAGCATTGACTCGGGCTCGGCGCCTGCAGCCTCCGATATTTTCGGAGCGGCCTATATACTGAGCGCATGGCGCCTCCTTCTGGAATATTACGCCAAAGGGCCTAGGCCCTATGAAAAAACGGCCCTAACCGCCGCTGCCGCAAAAATTACTCCCACAGCATGCGATAGGGCGCTTCGGAGCATTGCACAGGGCTTTCTGAACACACAAGACGATTTTTCTCCGAATGAGCCTGCTTTTAGTGCTCCAGGTGGAGGGAGCACGCTCCTGCGCTTTTGGACGCTAATCTCAATGTCGGCAAGCAATCCGGCCTTCGCCCCCTTTGGAGGCCTTTTCAATGCGCCCGAATCAGCTGACGACGCAAACCTTGTGACATTGTGGAAGGCCCTTGAAGAGACCGACTCAGACGCCCTGCCGCGAGAACCGGAATCGCTAACCCCGCTGGCCACCCTGAAGAGGCCTGTGCAATTCGCGCCGTTTTCAGTGAAGAACCAGCTAAACTACATTTTAATTCACTGGGGGGCGCTGCTCGAATCACTTCGGCCCGGATGGATGACGGGCCTCATCGGCGCTCTTGATATGATAGAAGAGGAAAAACGGCCTCGCTTTGGAGGACCAGCCCCCAATGAGCGCCCGACATATACGGAACTGGACGGAACGGCCCGGTTTAGCAGCGACGACGATTGGATGCCTCACGTAGTTCTTCTCGCCAAAAACATCCTTGTCTGGCTCAATCAGCTCTCAAGAAAGTATGCGCGGCCAATACGAACCCTAAATGAAATTCCCGACGAAGAACTTGATATCCTGGCCTCATGGAATTTCAATGCGCTATGGCTTATCGGATTGTGGCAGCGCAGCGGCGCAAGCCGGGAAATAAAGAAGAGGATGGGCAATCCCGAGGCCGCGGCCTCCGCCTATTCCCTAAACGGATACGATGTTGCCGAAGAGTTGGGTGGGTGGCCCGCTCTGGAAAACCTAAAACACAGAGCGGGGATACGCGGAATTAGACTATCGAGCGACATGGTTCCCAATCATGTGGGGATAGATTCGGAATGGGTAAAGAGATTTCCAAATCGCCTGATAAGTGTGGAGGAGTGCCCCTTCCCCGGCTACGGTTTCAATTCCGACAATCTCTCTGACGATCCCGATATAGATATCCGCCTGGAAGATCACTACTGGGATAGGAGTGACGCCGCGGTGGTGTTTAAAAGAACCGACAAGAATAGCGGTCAGGCTAGCTATATCTATCACGGCAACGACGGCACAACAATGCCATGGAACGATACCGCTCAAATCGATTTCCTGAATCCCGAGGCCCGCGAAGCGGTGCTTCAGGACATACTGCATGTCGCCCGGAATTTCCCCATAATCCGTTTCGACGCGGCCATGGTTTTGGCTCGGAAGCATATTCGCCGTCTTTGGTATCCGGCTCCCGGCTCCGGAGGAGCAATCTCTTCCCGTTCAGAGCATGCTCTCTCCGATCACGACTTCATGGCCGCAATGCCCAATGAGTTCTGGAGAGAGGTTGTTGATAGAATCGCCATTGAAATGCCAGGCACCCTGCTTATTGCCGAAGCCTTCTGGATGATGGAGGGATACTTCGTGCGCGTGCTTGGGATGCATCGCGTATACAATTCCGCCTTCATGAACATGCTGCGCGATGAAAAAAACAAGGAATACCGGGACGTGATAAAGGAGACTCTCCTCTTCGATCCGCGGATTCTCCAGCGCTTCGTTAACTTCATGAACAACCCCGATGAGGAAACCGCCATCGAGCAATTCGGCGGTGATGACAGATACTTTGCCGTGTGCACCCTCCTTGCCGCCCTGCCTGGGCTCCCCATGTTCGGGCACGGGCAAATCGAGGGCTTCTCGGAGAAATACGGGATGGAATACACCCGCGACTACAAAGAGGAAACACCCAATGCCCATTTAGTGTCCCGGCATGAGCGGGAAATTTTCCCCTTACTGGCGCAAAGATCGCTGTTTTCCGGCGCATCCTCCTTTCGTTTCTACAACCTGCACAACGGTGGTGAAGACAATGAAAACCTATTTGCCTTCACCAACTCCAATCAACAGCAGCGTGCCCTGATTCTGGTCAATAATTCCTATTCAAGGGCCAATGGGCAAATCGATTATTCAGTTCAGATGAACCTTGAAGACAGGCTGCAGAGCTTTCATCTCGCGCAGGCCCTGGGTGTGGAGAGGCTTTCGGATGACTTCTGGTTATTGATGCACGAACATCTTTCGAACCTCTGGTATCTGCGCTCGGTGAAGGGAATAAAGTCCGAAGGGCTGCACATAATGCTGGACGGCTTCGGCCGACAGGCCTTTATGGGTTTCAGGGTGGAGCGGGAAGGGCATAACAGGCCTTGGAGCAAACTGGCGGCGAGATTAGGGGGCGGGGGCGTCATGAATCCGGATGCGGCCCTGGAAGAAATTCGCCTTCAGCCCATTCATGCCATACTCCGGGAATTCATATCTCAGAGCAGGATTATCTCTCTCGCCGGAGATATACGCAAAGCAAGGGCGTCATCTTTGAACGAGGGCAGGGGGAAATTCTTAAAAGACCTCGCGGAGATACAGATGAGGCAGCAGGGCGCCAGCCCTGGGAGCCTTGAAAACGAGATCGGTACCTGCATCAGGCTTATGGATAAACGCCTCAGAAGCTCCGCCAAGATACTGCGTCCCTTCCGTCTGCGCAGGCTCCGCCGTCTTGCCCCTGTTTTCTACGACGAGGCCGTTTATCTTGTTCTCTGGAGCCTGCTTGCCTCCTTGCAATATCTTGCGAATTCCATCTCGGGAACAAAAAAAGATATCTGGCACGAATGGGGTCTGGAAATATTTCTCAATCAGCTTCCTCTCACTCAGGAGAATCCACCCCTTATGAAGGGCCTAAGGACAGCCCTCGCATTTGGCAGCCTCAAAGGCTCTCATCCCCTTGCTGCCATGTCGGAGTTTATTTCCAACCCCATCGTTCGTGAAAGCTGCGGCATAAATCTCTGGGGCGACACACTCTGGTACAACAAGGAGGGGTGGGAGCTCTCCGTTCGATCAGTCATCCTCAGCGCGGAGGCCGATGCTGACATGGGCTCGCGCTGGCTGCGCCGGATATTCCGAAAATGGCGCAGGGCGCACGAGCGCTCCGGTTATCGAGTGGAATCCCTCCTTGACGCCTGCCGCTAGGGGAAGGCGCCATCCCATTGTCCCTCCTCCGGAAAAAAGAGGCTACCCCGACACCAAGGCAGAAAACCACGGGATCCCCCCGTCGTTGACCGTTCGCCTGGCGGGAAGTAGACTACGCTCATGAGCGAAGTGTCGTTAGTCTCCGGCAGCGAAACTCTAATCGGCCGAAAACTAATAGAGAAACTGCTGGCAGGGGGCTTGCAGGTTGTCGCGCCAGTAGCGGGAGCAGCGACGCGGGCAAACGAAACCAGCAGAGATAACCTATGTGTCCTAACCTGGAATCGCTCATCGTGGTTCTCCACCAAGGCAGTTGTTAGAGAGGCGCTGCGCAGGTTCGGACGAATTGATTCCGGCTGGATTTTGCACCAGGCGCCCACTCCTTTTCGAAACTTTGCCGAAGCTAAGAGCAGCGATATTGAGGCAGTACTGGAGCAGTCCATAAAGGGAGGCATCGCCCTAACTCGCGAACTCCTCCCTCTGTTGGAGAACTCCGGAGGCTTCCTCGGGATGGTTCTTCCCCACCAAAGCGGCACTGTGCCGAATCCTCTTGATTCACTGGCCCACGCCGCGTTTACAGGTTTTTCCTCCTCGCTGATACAGGAAGTTAAACTCAATCTATGGGCCTGTGCGTTCATAAGCAGGTCCCCGAACGCTGACGGTTTCGCCGCCAGGATAATAGAGCTTAGGAATAGCAGACCTGCAAGGCTAAAGGGGCGCTGGTACAAGTATACCGAGGGGCGCCGCCTTTTGGGCGGTTCGTCCATACTGGATGCCCCCGTTTGAAGGACTAAAACATGAAAACCCCATATCGATACCTTTTGGGAATCTTTATAGGCGCCTGCGCCGGTCTCCTTTTAAAGCCGGGTGACTCATTAGTAAATGCTTTGCAGGACATAGTGAACATATGTCTGCGCATCGGCCGTTACACGGTGTTCCCGCTCGTTTTCTTTTCACTTCCAATTGCTGTGACAAAGCTCAGACGCACAAGGAAACTCGGCCAGGTTCTTCGTTTGTCGGCCTATTACGCGGTTATTTCATCTCTCTTGCTAACCCTTTTGGGAACACTCATTGCGTGGGTGGTCAATTTGGGCCGCCTACCGGTTATTCCGGGCACAGCGCCTGATATCATCATCTATGACTTGAAGAAGACTCTGCACGAAATATTTAATCAGAACGGTTTTCGTGTATTGGTTGGAAATCCCTCGTCTCTTCTGCCCCTCCTTGTCCCAGCATTCATCTTAGGCTGGTACATGTACTATGACAGGGCGATCGCGGAACCCACCTTCAATCTTTTTGACTCTATTAATCGATTGCTCTACAGAATCAATAGGCTTCTGATGATATTGATGCCGATAATGGTGGCTGTTTTCACGGCTAACGCGTTCATAGAATTCAAAGACACCGCGGTTTTCACAAGCTTCCTGCCCCTCCTTGGCACTGTCTTCGCAATCTCTGTTTTCCTGATCGGGGCGGTATATCCCCTTGTTATGCGCGCAGTGCTGGGGGGCGGTTATTCGTGGAGAGTGATGGCTGGTCTGACAGGCGCCTTACTCAGCTGCTTCATCTCCGGGTCTCCCTTGTTCAACTACGGCAATCTCACGCGGCACCTCAAGGAAAATCTCAACATCCCCCGGCATAACGCCGCGCTCATCGCGCCTTTGTACATGATGTTTGCCCGCGCTGGCTCCGCGATGTTATCCTCCATATGCATGCTGACGGTGATTCGATCCTACTCGAGTTTGGAAATCACATATTTCCAAGTCGCATGGATTATCATCTTCTCGTTTCTGATTTCGTTCGCGCTTCCCGCAAATCTCGATTGGGGGCTTGCAGCTGCGCTCACCTTGCTCTGTTCGCTCTACGGTCGGGGACTCGACGACGGCTGGCAGATACTGGCCCCGGTTTTCCCATTGCTAACCATGTTATGCTCTGTCGTGGATTCGGCCACGGGTGCCATAATGCTTGTTCTGATTAACCACCGCTGCGAAAGGGATAAACTGAACGCCAAATACGCAATTGGGGTAAATTTCTAGCTGGAACCTGCCAGTTTCCACCACCCCTACAAGAGGGATAAGCGGTGTTAAATCAGCGCCCCTTCCGGAATCGGTTAAACCCGCTTCAGCGAAAACCTGATCGCTCCCGTAAGAGCTATTTGTATTCCATGAGAAAATGGCGCTCCTGACCACAGATTGGAAATGGGAAGCATACAGCTAATGCCAAAGACCATGTCCCTTTCCTCCGATATGGGAAGCAAGAACCAGGAATTGATTCCGAAATGGATGAATTGCGCCTTCCCATAGTAGGCCTTCCAGAATTCCGCTCGCTTGGCAGAGCCATCCCTCCTCTTCCAGGCCGGGATTCTCAAGTGGACAGTGGGCCCCCCCTGAATGCCGATATCAAATTTTCCAACCTTGAACGCATAGCCGAAATGCAGCTCGCTGATAAAACCGAGCACCTTCATATGCCCCGCCCGTTCCGGGCTGCTCAAGCGGGCTACTCCCATGTAAATTTCTTCCGGGATCCAGGTTAGCCACGCACCGGGGCGAAAAAATGTAGCATGGGAGGGGTCGTCAAAACTGATATTCGCAGCCACGCCTGGACTAAAAAGCACTGCAGACGGCTGTTTCCCTCCGGGAGTGGAATCGAGCTTCGCGTTAAACCTCCAGGCAATTGAAATGCCGACATCAATGGACTTGACTTCAAAACCATGGGCTGCGCCTGCAGCCAGGGCTATCATCAGAGCAATCAGTACTTTTTTATTCACGATATTGATATAGCACCTTTCTCAATAGACGTCATCATGCCAATCGCCGCGCCTCCTATCGAGTATCCAAGCGCCTACTCTCTCCGCCACCTCATCAAGGGCCATTTCCACCCTTTCCCCGCTAGCTCGAAATTTTACCTCTGCCTTTCCCTCGGCCGCTAAGCGCGGCCCAAGAATAACTTGAATGGGATACCCCGTTAAATCCGCATCTTTAAACTTGAATCCGGCACGCTCATCGCGGTCGTCGATTACAACCTCAACACCCGATTCTCCCAGCCTCCTGTATATACCCTCAGCCGCTTCCACCAGGGAGGCGTTGTTTAGCTGGAGGGGGAGAATCACAACCTCCCAGGGGGCCAGGGGGACCGGCCATATTATTCCGTATTCATCATGACCCTGTTCAATAGCCGCGGCCAAGGTTCGGCCAACACCAATCCCGTAGCAGCCCATCTGGGCAAGTCGCGATTCGCCGTTCTCATCAAGGAATGTGCAGTTCATGAGTTTCGAATACTTATTCCCCAGGTAAAAAACCTGGCCAACCTCAATCCCCCGGCTCTCCTCCAGTTTACCCTCATGGCATTTGGGGCACAAATCACCCGCTGCAGCAAAGGAGACATCGGCTAGGTTAACCGCCCTGAAGTCCCGCCCAAGGTTGACATTCAAATTGTGCATGCCATCTCTATTCGCCCCGCAAATCCAATTGTTCCCCGTCAGTACGGAATAATCCGCCAAAAGCGAAATCTCTTCGGGAAGTCCCACCGGGCCAACATAACCCGGCCGAACGCCCACTTTTTCTTCCACAAGCGAATCGGAAGCCAACCTCAGCCTTCCCGCCCCCAGAAAGGCTTGCAGCTTGCTTTCGTTTACACTGCGATTCCCGGCAATAAGCACCGCATTCAATCTGGAATCGGTCTCATAAATCAGACATTTCAAAAAACACCCCGGCGGGAATCCAAGGAAGGAGGAAACCTCTTCGATAGATTTGCGCCCCGGTGTCGCAACTGCCTCCAGCGGTTTCAAAGCGCCTTGGACCGCTGAAACCCTGTGAGTCTCCGCTTTTTCAAGATTTGCGGCATAATCGCAATTATCGCAGATGAGGAGAACATCCTCTCCCGAACTCGCCAAAACCTGGAATTCATGGCTCAGATTTCCACCGATATCTCCCGTGGTCGCATCCACCGCGCGTGCTCTAACCCCACATCGAGCAAAAATCGCGGTATAGGCCTCATACATACGCCGATACGATGCCTTGGCGCCTTCCTCATCGACATCAAAGCTATACGCATCCTTCATTATGAATTCCCGCCCCCTCATCAAACCAAAGCGGGGACGAAATTCGTCTCGGAATTTCCCCTGAATCTGGTATAGACATATGGGGAGCTGCTTCCACGAGCGTAGGTTTCTCCTTACTGCATCCGTAATCACTTCCTCGTGGGTTGGCCCCATACAGTAATCGTTACCCCTTCTATCTTTGAAACGAAGAAGGATATCTCCATATATATCCCATCGCTCGGTCTCTTTCCATAAATTCGCGGGGATGACAGCCGGCATTAGAATTTCTTCATATCCGCGAGCATCAAGCTCTTCCCGGATGATTTTTTCAATTTTTTTGATGCTGCGCAATGCCAGGGGGAGGTAGTTATAGATGCCGCTGGAAAGCTGCTGAATCATCCCAACACGGCACATAAGCCTGTGGCTGGAGATTTGCGCATCCTTCGGAATTTCCTTGCGAGTACGGTAGAACGATCTGGTTAGCCGCATTGCCCCCCCGAAAAATTAGAGACAGCCAAAAAACCGTGTTTACTTGAGTAAGAGCGTTTCCACCATATAGCTAATCGAAGCGTTTTCATCTTCCTTAGCCACGGCTAAAACCAACGAGCGCCCATCCGCGGAGCACCAAACCCTGTCTATTCGATACGAAATAACACTGGGGCGCATGTAGCCCTTTCGGCCCACCGTATACTCAGCGACCGCGCCATTCGAATCAGTAGTTGTCAATTCAATGTGAAACGATGCCGCGGAGGATGTCCCTCCTCTCTCCATGTGCAGCGTGATAACAAACTCAAGGCCCCTTTCAAAATCTCTGAAGCGAAGCGCCGGCGCCCCGGCCATCTCTTCGCCCTCCCCCCTTATTGTTTCATCGCCGACGTTTCTTGTATATAGAAGCCGCCCCTGACTTAGGTGATATATCCCATACCGCTCTTTTAAAGCACGTGAATCACTGAGCAGCTCATAAAGCGCACCCCTGGAATTTTGGTTCGGAGCTACCTTCCAGCTGCCCTTTTTCCACCCTCCCGGCACAAATTCATTCCTTGAAACATCGACAATTCCGATTTCGGCGTAGGCTGTGCTCGCATAACTCCTCATCACATGCTGCCCGAACATGAAATACCTCGCATCCGAGCTAAAACCCAAATTTTCCAAAGTTGCCAGTTCACCCGCCATAACAGCTGAAATACCCAATGTGAACAGCAGGATTGCCAATGCCTTTTTCATTACAAAACCTTGCGTTCTTATCGTCACAATCAGGCGGCAATATAAATTTTTTTGATTCCGGCGCTCTTTTGGCTCGCAGCTCCATAGCCCAGCGCTGAGGTTTATGGCATCTTAACCCCTGATGACACTGAACCTGCGGCGAAAACTGCTTACCGTACTTCTCATATCCTCGTTCGTTGGGGCCTCAGCCTCCATTTTGGCGCTTGCGGCCTGGTATAGGGGTCAATTTCTTTTGGACTACAATGTTCCCGAAATGACAGCCCTTTGGTGGTCGGTATGGAGACCCGCAGATCCATCAGATCTCCCCTGGGCCCTACATGGCATCGCATTCATATCCATCTTTCCCCTAATCTGTGAATTGATACTGCGGCGCCGCTTCGGCCACAGCCCTTCGCCAGAAATGTTTTTCATGCGCCTTTTTATACTAACCCTTCCCTTCCAGGCCCTGCGTATATTGTTGACGATGGTGTCAATTGGGGCCCTGGCGCCCTCATGGGCTGCAGCTGTAACAAAAATCGCATGGTTTGCCCGTTTTTTTGGCATTTTGTCTCTTCTTAACTTAAGTTTTTTCTCCGGTGATATTTCCCTGCGGCATTCCGGCCTGTTTTTGGGTATGGGATTTCTAACCACGGCCTTCATCTCTGCAACCATTCCACTCGATATTACCCAGCCTCTGGGAAATCTTTTAATCCGCTCGGGAATCGAAGCTGTTCTTGCCCTGGTTACAGTCTCAATGGAAATTTTGATAGTCCTGGGGCTGCTTGGAGCGGCAATAACGAGGGGAAATCCCTATTACTACTTGCTTGGGGGGGGTCTCCTTCTTGTTGTTACCGGCATGGATTTGATTTTTTTCCTTTCAAAACCACTACTGATTCCGGGCACTGCTCTCCTGGCAGTTGGCGTGTCTTGCTTTGCCTGGGTAGTGCAAAAAATCTACCAGTGGCTATAGCCCTTTCTCATTGTCAATCCTGACGCCCAAAGACTACCCCCCGGATTTGTGAGTTTTCCGGGCGCGTTTTGGGACAAAAAACCATCAGACTTGCCCGCTCAAAAGCACGGCAGCGCCATCCGGGAAACAGACTGTCCTGCAGAGGCAAAATCGCGAACCAAGGGCCGCAAACTCAGCAAAGAACAAAATACCCAAGATGTCGGGGCAATCTCAGAAACCCCTGGGAGCGCCCTTCGGATACAGCGTGGGTTTTTGAGTTTGCTGAAACAAATTCATCCTACTTATAAGTTCTGTAATCCACCATCTCCAGCTCTGCGATTTGGTCCTCGGGGCCCAGCCCTATCACCCTTGCCGCAACCAGCATCCGGCTGCCGGGCCTTATATCCCCAAGATCCTCGTTATCCCCTGCCGTGAAAACCTCCTGCCATTTATCCCCACTAAATCTGACTCGACAGGAGTATGCGCGAACTTCGAGCGTTCCAATCCACTCTCCACCGATCAAGGTGATCCATATAGTGGTTTCCGGCCCGCTCCCCTCTGCTGTGATATCACGCAGCAGTCCTTCAAGGATTACTATGCGCCCATCGTCTGCAGCGTCACGGACAATATCGGGGTTGGACAGGGAGGATAATTCAATATCGAAATCAACAACTTGTTCAAAGGTCTGTCCCCACCCCAGCACCGGAACCATCAGCAATATGTTTATTATTAACGTTTTCATAAAAAATCCCGATACAATAATACATGATTGCCCTTCCGAGTTCAACTCGCGGGGGGAGTTAACTTGAAGTCTTAGGGTCTTTTATTACTATGAAAGAATGAGAATTCTAAAGCCGAATTTGACAAAAAAGCTGGTTCCCTGTACATTGCAAATAGGGCTCTGTGAGTCACGGAGTGCATATGGCCAATAATGATGAAGTAGTAAGCGGTTTTGATATAGAGACCGACGACAGTTTGAAGATTCGCTTGCAGAAAGTGAGCTCTGTTAGGGGTTGTCTCGTCCTCTATATGGCAGGATACATTGATACCTATAATTCAAATCTCTTCCAAAAACGTGTAATGAAGGCCGTCGATGCGGGGTATAAGAAGCTTATCTTCCATTGCAGCAATCTTACATACGTATCCAGTACAGGGATAGGCTCCTTCACTCACTTTCTTAAGACTGTCAAACCACGGGGCGGTGATTTGGTGCTGCTGGAAATTCAACCGAAGGTATACGAGGTTTTTCAGCTCCTGGGTTTCAGCCAGTTTTTCAATATCAAAGACAATCTGGATGATGCTGTCTCGTTTTTTGGATCTGAGAACGACTTGCAGGTGGGCAATGTATTCCCGAAAATATTCCGCTGCCCTATTTGTTCGAAAAAATTGAAAGCTACTAGGGCGGGCCGCTTTCGCTGCGGCGAGTGCAGAACTGTTCTCGCCATTGATAACTCGGGTCAGGTTTTTTTGGGATAGCTAGTCCTCATCGTTTATGCGCTTTATGCGTACGCCTATGGATCTTAAACGCTCAGAGAGGTTTTCATACCCTCTTTCTATTTGGTATACATTGCTGATAGTGCTTGTCCCCTCCGCAACCATCGCGGCTATAACCATCGCCATCCCCGCCCGAACATCCGGCGATGTGAGATCGGCGGCCCGAAGTTGGCTGGGACCCGTGACAACAGCTCTGTGCGGATCGCATAGGATGATCCCCGCTCCCATGGCAATCAGCTTATCCACAAAAAACATTCGTGACTCAAACATTTTTTCATGTATCAGAATCGTTCCATCAACCTGAGTGGCAACCACAGTGACTATACTTGAAAGATCCGGTGGAAAACCTGGCCAAGGCGCATCATCGATTTGGGGAATCATCCCGCCCATATCCCTAATCACCTTCATATCCTGCTCAATAGGGATATGAATCGAATTACCAGCAACCTCCCAACTAATCCCCAGCTTCCTGAAGGCAATCTTACACATTTTCATATGCTCCGGATCACCATTCTCAATAGTCAGATCCCCCCTCGTTGCGGCTGCCAGCCCGATGAAGGAGCCAACCTCCATGAAATCAGCGCCTATTCGAAATTCACAGCCTCCCAGGGAGGGCACCCCGCGTATATGCAGTACATTGGATCCAATTCCGCTGATTTTGCCTCCCATGGCATTTAGCAGGCGGCATAAGTCTTGAACGTGGGGCTCGCTTGCCGCGTTTCTGATAGTCGTCTCCCCGCGGGCTATTACAGCGGCCATAAGCGCGTTTTCGGTGGCCGTAACCGAGGTTTCGTCAAGAAACAAATCACAGCCAACTAGTTTGTTCGCGCTGATTGAGTATTCTTCACCAACTTCTATTGAGGCTCCAAGCGCTTTTAATGCAAGAAAATGAGTATCTAGTCTTCGCCGCCCGATAACATCGCCTCCAGGCGGCGCCAGGGTTAGTTTCCTAAGGCGGCCCAGCATTGGTCCTGCAAACAATATTGCGGCTCGCACTTTTATTGCCGCTTCCTCCGGTATCTTGCTGTCCCTTACTCCCGCGCAGCATACCTCCCATACATTGCTTCCCTTCCTTTCAGCCTTGGCGCCAAGAGATCTGAGAATTCCCAGCATCACGTGAACATCCTCAATCTCCGGTATATTGGATAGCGTGACAGTCTCATCCGTTAGCAGAGTCGCGGCAAGGCAGGGGAGGGCAGCATTCTTATTGCCGCTTGCCCTAATACGGCCGTGTACTGGAAAACCGCCCTCAATTGCATATTTAGGCATGACTTGTAGGCTATATTCGAGAAAGTTCTCCGGTCAATACCCGACTTCGAGGGCATATCATGTGGCAGTTATCGAGGTTCATACACTATTATACCTCCCATGCAAATAATGAAATTCGGCGGCAGCTCCGTCGCCAATGCTGATAGAATCAGAATCGTTGCGGATATTGTCATATCAAAATCCAACTCGGAAAAAAAACGGCCGGTGGTAGTGGCATCGGCAATGAAGGGTGTTACTGATGATCTTATACGGGCTTCAAACACCGCGGAAAGCGGGGATCAGTCTTACAAGTCAATTCTTGAGGATATGAAAGAAAAGCACTTTGCCACGGCTGATACTCTGTTCCCCCAAAAAGCTTCCCATTCCGAGATATGCAGCTCTTTGAACCTCCTATTTGAAGAATTGGAAGAGCTCCTCCGCGGTGTGGTTCTTATTAGAGAATGCCCACTTCGCACCAGAGATTTGATCTCCGGCTTTGGTGAGCGATTGAGTTGTCTAATTATCGCTGCCTATATCTCTTTTAACGGCGCAAGGGCAGAGATGGTGGATGCTCGAACCATTATTAGGACCGATGATAAATACGGTCGTGCCGCCGTGAATTTTAAAACTACTTTCCGGCTTGTACGCAGCCGATTGAAGAGCAAAAAAACCATATATGTTGTTACCGGATTTATATCTTCCACTGATGATGGCACAGCCACCACTCTTGGGAGAAATGGCAGCGATTATACCGCAACCCTGCTCGGAGCTGCATTGAGCGCCGCTTCCGTGGAAATCTGGACCGATGTGGATGGAGTTCTAACCGCCGATCCGCGAGTTGTTCCAAATGCCTGGGTAATTAAGGAAATAAGTTTCCAAGAAGCCATGGAGATGTCCTTCTTTGGCGCGGAGGTGATTCATCCATATACTCTGTTGCCGGTAGCTGAAAAGGAGATAGATGTCTACATAAAAAACACATTGAATCCTTCCGCTCCCGGTACGCGAATTGGAAAGCACGTTTCGCATAGGGATAAGCCGATTACCGGAATAGCTTCAATCGACAATGTTTCCATGATTACTATTGAAGGCGGTGATAAGGTGGGTATGCCCGGAGTAGTTAATCGAATTTTTTCTTCCATATCCAATTCAGGCGCAAATATCATTATGATTTCTCAAGCTTCATCGGAGCACAGCGTGTGCCTGATACTTCGATATGACGATGCTCATAAGGCTTTAAAAAGTCTGGAAGTGGAGCTGCGTGATGCCATTTCCTCTCGAATAATCCGCAGCATCAGAATAACCGACGCGCTGGAAATAATTGCTGTTATAGGTGACAATATGCGCGGCCAAGTTGGCCTTTGCGGCAAACTTTTCAGCGCGCTTGGCAAGGCGAATGTCAACATTCTAGCCATTGCCCAGGGATCAACCGAGCTAAATATTTCCTTTGTTGTTACTAGCGGGAATAAGTCCAACGCTCTGCTTGCCATCCACAGGGCCTTTCTGGAATGAAATTCGTAAGTACTCTTTCGCCCCGTAAAGCCGTCAGTTTCACCGAGGCAATATTCTCGGGCCTTGCCCCGGACGGCGGCCTCTATCACCCGGCATATATGCCAAATCTGAGTGATTTCTTCCGGAGCTTATCGGATGAAATTCCCTTTGGTGAACTGGCATCTGCTTTCACATCGACATTGCTTAGCCCCGAAATCGATTCCTCAATCGCGAGAAAGATTGTTCAGGATGCCTTCTCCTTCGCTCCTGTGCTCAGAGAGATTGATGATGACATTGTCATGTTGGAGCTTTTTCATGGGCCGAGCCTGGCTTTCAAGGACTTCGGCGCCTCCTTTCTTGCCTCGGCAATGAATCATCTCCTTGGGGAACGGGGAGGCCGTGCCATCATCCTCACAGCGACGAGCGGGGATACCGGAGGTGCGGTTGCGCAGGCCTTCTACAAAAAAACCAATATCCACGTTGTCATACTTTATCCATCAGGCAGGGTAAGCCCTTTTCAAGAGAAGCAGATTACAACGCTTGGCGAAAATGTAACCGCTCTCGAGGTATACGGAGAATTTGACGATTGCCAAAGAATGGTAAAGGCCGCTTTCAGCAATCCCAGGCTCAAAAAATTTCCCCTAACTTCGGCAAACTCCATTAATCTTGGACGTCTAATCCCACAGTCCTTCTACTATATTTGGGCATGGGCTCAAATGAGAACCAAGGGGAAAATCACCTTTGTGGTTCCAAGCGGCAATTTCGGCAATTTGACAGCTGGTTTATATGCGGCAGCCTGGGGGTTGCCGACGGGTGTTTTCGTTGCCGCCACGAATGCCAATGATGTTTTCCCAACATTCCTGCTAACGGGTAAATACCTGCCAATGCCATCGGTTCCCACCTATTCAAGCGCAATGGATGTGGGCTCACCAAGTAATTATGAGCGTCTAAAAAAACTTTTCTCCGGAAACGCCGACGCCTTTCGCCAGCATATCAGAGCCTGGTCGATTGATGACGATACTACCCTGAAAACAATATCCAAGGTTTATCGGGATTACGGCTACCTCTGCTGTCCGCATACCGCCGTCGGATGGAAGGCCGCCGAGTTATTCAGAGAGCAAAACCCCCGCTCTCAGGTTCTGATACTATCGACCGCTCATCCGGGTAAATTCCTTGATATTGTCAAAGAGGCCACGGGCATAGCCCCGACTCTCCCCAAATTATTCACCGATGTGATGCAGAAAAAAAAGGCTGCTCATTATATTGAGAATCGCAACGAAGACTTAGAAGATTGGATTATACAGAAATTTGGGTAGCAGCCCTCTGCTTGCGCTTACTTATTCTCCACCTTCCCGGGAAATATTCGGACCCTCTTATAAAGCCCAGTGCCTTCGCTTTGAGTTATAACATCTCCTCGATTTCCCATCTCAGTATGAATAAGCCGTCTTTCAAAGGAATTCAATGGTTCAAGCAGGCTGCTTGAGCCACCTTTTGCAATACCATCGGCTACGCGATGCGCCATACGGATCAAAGACCTCTCCCTGCGAGCCCTATATCCTTCAACATCCAGAATAACGCGCCAAGGTACATCTTCTCCAATGCTATTCCCCAGATAAGCATTCGCAAGTAACTGAAGAGAATCAAGGACTCTGCCTTTTCTGCCAATCAGGATATTCGAGTGCGTCGAGGCGATTTCAAAAATCAGCTTACTGGCGTCTTGTTTTCTCAATCTCACCTCTCCAGGATATCCCATTCTTTTTATTACGCCTTCAACAAAGTCAGTGATTCCCTTAAGTAAACCTTCCTTTGGCGCATCCCCATCCCTGCCAATCACCCTGCTTTGTCCAGTTTTTTTGTCTTCAGAAGGTGCCGCCGCCTTCTCTCGGCTGGCCTTACTCCTAGATTCCATTGGATCCGGTATCATTGAAAGTTTACGCACACTTATTCGAACCTTCCCCTTCCCAAAAAAGCCGCTCCTCCTCTCCAAAACTTCTACGTCAAAACTCTCGCTCCCGAGCTCGGCAGCCGCCTTAGCAACAGCCTCCCGCTCTGTGCGCCCCTCAAATTCCATTGTCATCTTCCCTTTATCCTCGTTTCTTTCTTTTTCTTGATATAGTTTGTAATCAACTGCTGCCCAATGGTTATGAAATTCATCGCCGACCAATAAAGCAGTAATCCCGACGGCATATTATACAGCAAGAAAAAAATAAAAATCGGAAAACCGAAGGCCATTATTTTCTGCTGAGAGCCCGATTGGCTGCCTGCATAGCCTGCCTGGGTAACCTTGGTTGTCAGCAGCTGTCCTACTAGATAGAGAAAGGGCAGAAGTCTGATTGCGTCAAAATGCGCTCCGAAGAATCTAATCCCCTTATCAAATTGAACGATCGCCTCGGGGGCCGAAAGGTCATTAATCCATCCGGAAATAAAAGTGGCTCCCCTTAATGGGAAGTGATTGTTTAGCACCCTGTAAAGGGTTATGAAAACCGGAATCTGTAAGAGTATGGGCAGGCACCCACTCATGGGGTTTACTCCCTCCTGCTTATACAACTCAGCTGTTTTGGCATTGAGCTTTCTGGGATCGTTCTTATATTGCTCCCTCAGTTTGGCCATTTTGGGTTGGATGGCCTGCATTCTGCTAGTGGACTTATAGCTTTTATGAGTTAAGGGGAAAAGAATCGCCTTGATCAGAAAGGTTAACAGTATAATCGCTACACCATAGTTGGGGATGATGCCATAAAAAAATTCCAGCATGAATATAAGTGGAGTTTCCAGCCAGGAAAGAAGAGCGCTTCTCTTAGCCGCATTTTGTAAACTCATACCGGAAAATCCAAACGCATTATCCTCCGCGGAGTTATATCGATTTAGATTCTTTTTATCCAGAGGCCCTATATAGAACCTATATGCATCCTCAATGATGCTTTGCCTTCTCGCGGGTTTTGAGATTTGTAATCTTGAGGCTTCGGGTTGACCCTCCACCGGATTATTGTCCCAGGTAATCTTGGAATCACCGGAACCGGGATCAACTATTACCGCAAAGTACTTCCCTACAACTGCTGCCCATTTTACAGTGTCACTGGTTTGAAACAGTTTATTCCCAGCACTGTTATCCCTTCTCCGGAACAGTCTGAGTCTGGTTCTGAAAACTCTTCTTTTTAATCTCCCACTTCGGGGATCCGGTCCCCATGCGATATTATCTCTAATCTCATATCGCCCGTCAATTTTTTCAAAATGAGGGCCTATCTGAGGGCCATATGTAAGTGTATATGCGCTTTTATCCCCATCCAGCAGGGGCACAGCCTTCCCATTTGGAGTTTCCAATGCAATTATGAGCTCAATTATATATTCTCCCGGGATCAGCCGATAAGTCTTGGTTAATTTAAATTCCTGTCCATCCTTAACAAAGTATCGGGAAAATTTGTGGACTATTTCTTTGCCCTTTTGAATTCGTTCATGAAGAAAGGGGTTGTCAATGTACTCTTCGTCATTATCCCCAAATGAAACATTGAACGTGCCTGCATCGCTATCTCCATCCAAAACCATTGAAAGGGGCTGCCCCTCATCATCTTCCTTTAGAAGCTCAATATCAAGGGCCACACCGCCAACCGTGGAAAAAATAACTCTGAACAAGTCAGTTTCCTCGACTATTTTTTCAATTGGATATTCCTGTTCGGGAGTTGATATCCCTCCATCAGACGGTATTCCCTCATTTAAATCTACTCCCCGAACTTCAGGTTCCGTCTCAGTGTTCTCGGAATTTGCAGCCGATTCATCTATGGCTGGCTTGGCTGGCTCAATTGCATTTTCTCTCCTATTTCTACTTAGGAGAGATAACCCTCCAATGAGAAGAAACGAAAGAATAATCGCCCAAAAAAAATTTTTTTCCATCTTTCCCCTCAAAAAAACTCAAGGAACTGGGTCAAATCCTCCAGGCATACCCGGATGGCATCGAATAATCCGACGAGAGGCCAGTAAAAGCCCAAAAAACAGGCCATGTTTCTTCAGCGCCTCTATCAAATAACTAGAGCATGTCGGGTAATATCGGCAATTTGGAGACAACATCGGTGATACAATAATTTGGTACAGCCTGGCAATCCAAACCAGTGGGTAGCAAAGTAATCCGTATATTTTCATTTAGCGATACCCGCTTTCTTAATCAGGTATAGGAACTGCTCCTCCCGCTCAATGTATTCGTACCTCCCGCCGTATATGACAACTACAATATCATATCCATTATTTATCCTACACTTCAAATTCCTGTATATCTCCCTAAAAAGCCTCTTTGCATGATTCCGCCTCACCGCCTTGCCTATTTTTTTGGTAGGAATTGCGGCAAAGCGATTTATTCCCATTTCATTATGGCAGGCAGCCAGTCTCGCTCCCCTGCAATGAGACATTTTTTCCGAATTTCTAAAAACTCCATCTATTTCCTTCCCGCCTCTTAGCCTTTCTCCCCTAGTAAGGTTTTTTCTCATCAGCTGCCGAAAGTTTTTTTCTGCCCTTCTGACGGCGGCGAGATATTATAGCCCGCCCACTTGCCTTCTTCATCCGTGCACGAAAACCGAATTTTCGATTTCTCCTGGTTTTACTCGGCTGATATGTTCTTTTCATTTTATCACTCAGAATAGAAGTTCGGTTAATATAAAGATAGGTATATATCCCGTCAAGTGCTGTCCCTCCGTCCCCCCCCAATAAATACCTCTATTTCTCTTATTTCCAACTCTGAGTATTTTTTCCGGATTCTTTTAAGTATGCCTTTTTTCCTCATTAACACCTCCTGATGCCATCCGGGGTGATTTGCTTCCAGAATCAAGGTTTTTTTTTCTATGTCTCTTGGAAAAACATTCAATGCTATATCCATGCCTACTATTTCCCTCCAACCGGCAGATAACTTATAATAATCGTGCTTCTCACTGGGAATAAGCTTGTCAATCAACTCTTTTATCAATTCATTAGCATACTTAAAGTCTTTTTTTTCAAATAACACTTAACCCCGCCTTCATATGTCAGAAGTCGTTTTCTCCTTCAGTTCTTTTTTCACTCCGGGAGAAAAGAGTAAGGAAATTGTTCCCCATTCTGATATTTAATATAAAAAACCCCGTTTCCCGAGCCCAATTACAGGAGAAAATCATCAATCAAAAACAATGGTTTCATAAAGCAAATTTCTCAAAGATATCCATCCCCGAAACCTCAAGGATCATTCTTTTTGCATCGGCATCACTATATGGAAAAATGTAGCCCCATCAGGAGAATCAATCGTTATCGCCTTGAAGGGATCGGTGAATCTCAGGGCAATATCCTCTTCCTCAATAACGTTGAGTGGGTCTGTAAGATATGAGTGATTTACGGAAAAAACTACTTTCGGTCCATCGTAAACGCATTTAATCCTTTCCTCTGCCTTTCCTATTTCCCTTTCATCGGATTTCAAAACAACATTCCCTCGTGAAAGCAATAAGAACACTCTTTTGGTTTTCTGATCCGAGAGTAATGAAACCCTGCGGATGGCATCATTGAATTCACTTCTTTTAACGGTGAAATTGAATTTCTGGTCTTCCGGTATTACTCGTGAGTAATTTGGGAACTGCCCATCTATCAGAGTGCTTGTGAGTTTCTGCTTATCAAATCTAATGAAGAGCAATCTATCAACCACGGCCAATTTGACAGCGCCTTCCCCTGTGGCCAGTTTGACAACCAGGTTCAGCACTTTGGGTGGTATTATTATTCCTGGGAAATCCGGCAAATTCTCCCCTGGAACAGAATATACATGACTAAGCCGCCTCCCATCCGTTGCAACCATTACAAGTTTATCCTCTTGCGGATTCATATAGATGCCACTCATAAAATATCGTGTTTCATCGGCGCTTATGGCAAAGATAGTCTGTTTTATCATGTAAACTAAATCTTTTTGCGCCAGAGAGAAGTACAGGGATTCTTCACAATCGGGTATCTCCGGGAAGTTATCCACGGATATGCTATAGAGTTGGAATTCAATATTTCCTCTATCCGTTATTCTTACCCTTTCTCCCTCCTTTGAAATAAAAACATCACCGCCTGGGAGACTTCTCAAAATGCTAAGGAATTTACCGCAAAACACGGCAGCCTTTCCTGGAGTTTCCGAAACTATAGGTATATGTGTTTCGAAACTGACTTTTATATCCGTTGCTCTTATGGTGAGCTTGTCTTCGTCGGCATGCAGCAGTACAGCTGAAAGGGTGGAAAGCGTATTTCGAGAATATATGATTTCGTTCGCTACTATGATTTCTCTTAGGATAGCATCTCTATTACAAGTGAATTGCATTTTCAACTCCAATCACTGTTGATGGTAGATAATAGGATCAAATAAACTTCCTTTTCAAGTGAACTTGGTTATTCACACTGCCTTCTATTTCTCCTTATTAAAATTTATATTATAGTAGTAGTAGAGCCTGTGGAAGAAGTGGATATCTTTCTTTTCCCCTTGTAGGATAAATATTTAAGCCTGTGAATTCTTTGTTAGTCATTAGCCTCTGTTGAGGTTATTCATTGATATCCCAGATATGAGAGCTTGGAAGGGCACAGTTTTTTCACAGATAAATCCCCGATTATCCACATGGGAGAAGATCCGAGATGTAAGAGATGCGGTATTTCCCGGATATCACCGATTCAATTTTTCGCTTTGGGGTAGAAGTCAACTACTCTCCGCTTTCAACCGATCCTTCATTCAGTATGAGTCCCCTCTCCTCATCACTCATTATCTTTGCCCACCTACCGAATGATTTATTTGTTGTAATTATCATGCCTCCTGCTCATACCTGGCATTCACCACCCGGAAGAACAGATTTACCTGCTTTAAGTGTCAGTTTCTCGTAACCGACTTCATCAATAATAACAAATGCGGTTTGCGAAGCCAGACCAGTCGCCGTTTGAGTCTGTTGTTTTCCCTTGCCAGAACTAGATTCTCAAATGAGATTGATGCAAGTGGTATGGTAGGTAGTGAATTTCTCCACATGAAGCCTTATGCCCAAGAGCCAACATTAAATGGGACTTCCCCAGGCCGCAGGGGCTCATGAGAATGATGTTTCTCTTTCACTCAGGTAAATGTCAGGGAGAACTGAGTTCTTCAAATTGACGATTTGTGATTCCACTCTTTATCCATTTTGTCGAAATCCTAACAACCGCTTCACCGTCGGTATCCCTATAAGCTTCAGACGGCTTCTGGAACTTCGTTCTTTCTGAGGGATGTATTCCAACTCCATCAGGTCGGCGACGATATCCAGAATTGTCTGTTCTTGCCTGCGGGGCTCCGCCAGGAAAGATTCCAGTCCGGCTGACATGAAAATCATACCCAATGACTCCATTCTCTCTTATCACAATCTCTAGTTTGATATTCATACCGAGACTCCAACGACGAGGAAGCGCTCATAGTAAGCAGGATTCCTGATATCAACGATGGCCTGGTCGTTCTGCTCTTCTCGAAAGAGGCTTCTTTGTCTCCTTCTTACACTGCTTCTCCCATAGAGTAAAGAGTGTTTTCCGGTCTTCACTGCGGATGTCTTTCTCTCAGGATCCGGCAGGAAGAAGGTCGAATTGACGAATCGAGTCTTTACTACTTTGGGATTTTCCCCTTCCTAGAAAATACATCGGTTTTCAGTGTCAGCTTCCTGCCTACCAATTCCGGTAGCACGCTGTACTTGTTGGTCTTGTAAGTTACTTAAACTCTCTCGACTTACAACCAAGCTGTATGTCCTCACGGTAGTCAAAGGAGCCTTACAAGGGGAGGCGGCTGCAGGAAGGATTTCTCTACCTCGTATCACTGGGTACGGCTTTTCTGACAGTTCCTCAAGTTCTTTCTGTTGCACCTTAAGGCAACCAGGACAATGCCTTATCGCTTAAGCTCTTCGATGGTTCTTAAAGCTTATTACGCCGTGCATCAGCAAGAAAGTTGTTGCTAAAGGAGTAGTGTCAAGAATTTTGTGCACTTTCATTTCGGGGCCTCTCTTGGCGCCGTCAACTAACGTCTAATTTCACCTCCAGATCCATATTCAGATATTTTCGTGTACTCCATTTGGTCCCCATGATGTAGCGAAGCCTGGCGGCCGCGAGCATCAGAGCCGATTCTCCATCAGGGAAGCTGCCGACAACGCGAGTTCTCCGCTTGATCTCTCTCATAATTCTTTCTAGTGGATTATTCGTTCGGATCCGAGGCCAATGCTCCCGTGGGAACTCACGTATAGCTTAGGGTCTCATCGATCGATTCGGCGACCATTTTGGATGCCTTGCCGAGTTTCATCCAGTTTTTCGACAACAGACAGGGCTTTCTTTCTCACCTGTAGGGAGATCCTCCTTTAGAATGTATGGCCTTGAGCATCGCAGAAACTTCCCGCATTCGATGATAAGGGACAACTTAAGAAAACGTTTCGATAAAAATGAACGATGCATCGTTGCCAGTAGGACGAAGGAAAATGCTCTTCAACTGCATCAACCAGACCCATGCACTTGTCGGTAATAAAAAGTTCCACGTCCCTTAAGTCCTCAGGTTTTTTAGATGGGTGAGGAAATTGCTCCATCCTACCTTGTCTTCCTTGGCACCTTCAGGCAACCTTCCCAAGCACTTCCCTATATCCGCTCATCAGATACGTCTCTGGCAACCAGAATAGAGATATTTCGCACTTCTTTGGCCCAGGTTCGCTTGAGGATAGTACCATCCAGATAGATATATGGATATCTCTCCTTGATCGGTCGGTTCCGCCATTGGTCGATTTTGGTATAGATCTTCTTGTTTAGGTTACTCAAACCGTGCCGGGGGAAACCCGAGTCCCCCATAGGGCTTCGGTAATATCCTCGACACGACGAACGGAAACACCGGCAAGGTACATCTGAGCGCTTTCTCAGGCGGAGGATTCCCGCCGTCTGTAACGTTCGATGATGGCCGTTTCGAATGTCATCTTCCGAAGTCGAGGGATATTTAGGTTCACCTTTCCGGCTTTGGTTTCCAGACCTCTTTGGTAGTAACCGGCGCGTGTGCCCCTACAGCGCTCCAGTTCGTTCGTACCGTTGTGCACCGACAAGTCTGCCGGCCTCAACTTCCAGCATTGTGTTAAGCGTATCTTCAACCGTCTCGCGAACCATTTTCGATACCTGGGATTGAACTAGGCCTTCGTTAATGCTTATGATTTTCTCCGGTGAAGAGTTCTTGTTTTGATTCATAGGGGCCTCCTTAAAATTTTATGATTTGTAATAATTCCATAAAACCAAGAGAGGCCCCGTTTTTTCAAGCCAATCTGAAAGTGCACAAGATTTTATACGTTATCTCTTCTATAGATTCGCTCATGCGCGTTTTTTGTGGTTTACCTAAAAGGCCTTCACGGCATAAGCAGAACACAGATACGGGGGGCTACCATATCTTTAGATATCGACTTGCCAGGAACTTGATGCGATCTTGCAGGGCAAAATCATTTGGACGTCGGCATTCGTAGCGATAGACAGGCTAAAGATGAGTGGACTGCTTTTCTTTTAGGAGGGCCCGAACTTAAGTAACCAGATGCACAACGGCATCTTTTTTCACTTCGGGCGGGAGTTAGTTTTTTACTAGGTCACCTTGAGTGCCAGAACTAGCCTGGTCGATGGCCAAGCGTTTTAGCTTCTGATTCTCGGCTTCCAG
>Ga0056121_1000167_pt1 | contig 26885 bp, 29 predicted proteins | sample WorMetHEROISLAND_FD_83872 | JGI IMG/M metagenome (GOLD analysis project Ga0056121, IMG submission 83872) | Marine gutless worms symbiont microbial communities from Max Planck institute for Marine Microbiology, Germany - Olavius sp. 1 HERON ISLAND ...
GTCGCCGGCGACTACCTGAGGCAACAACGAGGCAAGAGATCTGGATATGCGTATGAAGTGGATCGGCGCGGTCGGTGTCGCCGCCTTGGCCGTCACTGGGTGCCAGGACGCGGCGACAAAAGAAAACGTAGGTACGCTGCTGGGCGCCGCCGGCGGCGCCGTGGTCGGTGCGCAGTTCGGCTCCGGCAGCGGCCAACTCGCGGCCACGGCGGCGGGCACGCTGCTGGGGGCGTGGCTGGGCCGCGAGATCGGCAAGTCGCTCGACCAGGCGGACAAGTTGGCGATGCAGCAGACCACGCAGCAAGCGCTGGAGACGACGGAGTCGGGCACCACCAGCTCTTGGCGCAACCCCGATTCAGGGCATTCGGGCACAGTCACGCCCAAGCCGGCCTACTCCAAGTCCGGCAATGAAGTCTGCCGCGATTTCGAGCAGACGGTGACGATCGACGGCTCGACGGAAACCGCCTATGGCACCGCTTGCCGGCAAGCCGATGGCAGCTGGAAAGTCATCAGCAGCTGACGGCACAGGCACGTACCGCTACGTCATGCCGCCCCGCCGCTGGCACGGCCGGGTCCGCGTGGCTCTCGCCCTGGGCATCGTCTTGGCCGTGGGCTCGGCCGTCATCGCCGGCAGCCGCCCGGCCATGGGCGACAGCGGCCAGACCCCGGAATCGGTGCTCGCCCCGCAGCCGACCCTGCGCGAGCGCGAAGCGCAGTTCGAGGCGGCGCTCAACGCCTATGACGCCGGCGACTTCGATACGGCCTATGCCCAGTGGCTGCCGCTGGCACGCCTTGGCGACCCGGCCGCGCAACGCAATGTCGGGCGCCTCTATCGCCAGGGGCTCGGCGTCACCCAGGACTTCGCCGAGGCCGCCAACTGGTACCGGCGGGCGGCCGAGGCCGGTCTGGCCCAGGCCCAGGCCAACCTGGCGATGATGTACCTGCGCGGCCAGGGCGTGCCGCAAGACGCCACTCTTGCCGCGCAATGGTTCGTCGACGCCGCCCTGCAGGGACATCCCCGCGCCCAGTACAACATCGGCCTGATGTACTTCCGCGGGGTCGGCGTCGAACGCAACGAGGCAATCGCCGCCGGCTGGCTCTATCTGGCCGGCAAGGCCGGACACGAACCGGCGCTGGCGGCGCTGGGACAGCTGGTGCCGGTCCTGTCCGGACCGCATGGCCCGCCAGCGCCGACACCCGGCGGGCCAACGCTGAGCGAGGTCGCGCCGGCAGCCGCGGGGCCACCCTTGCCGGCCAGCAAGCCGGCCGGCGGCGATGGCGACGGACCGCCGCCTGCCGCCGTGGCCGCGACAGCGGCGGCGACGGAAGCGCTGACGGGTGAGACCGATCCGGCCGGCGAGCGATCGCTGATGACCCGGTTTCTGGCCCTGTTCGCCGAACCGGACGAGAACATGGGCATGCAGATCGAACGCCTGCCCGCGACCGCCGTCAGCTCGCGTGCCGACACGCCGGCGTCCACCGCCGGACGACCCCACCCGGTCAGTTTCGACGACGACGAAATTGCTGCGTTCCTGCGCCGCGTGCTCGGCGGCGGCACGCCGGCGACGCCGCCGCCGGCGGAAAACCAGTCGCAGGCGCCGCAGCCCGCGGCGAGCGAGCCGCCGTGAGGGATAAAGTCCCTAGCACATGGTGGGTCTTTAACCGTTTGTGGGCGATCCCATATTAACGTTGGCTGCGGTGTGCCGCCGCGGCCGCTTCTCCACACAACCATAGCGAGGAAAAGCGAACAGTATGCGCGACCCCTACGAGGTTCTGGGTGTGGGCCGCTCCGCCAGCGACGGCGAGATCAAGAAGGCCTACCGTAAGCTCGCCAAAGAGCTGCATCCGGACCTGAATCCCGACGACCAGAAGACGGCCGAGCGTTTCAAGGAGGTCTCTGCCGCCTACAAGATCCTTGGCGACTCCGAGCTGCGCGGCAAGTTCGACCGCGGCGAGATCGGCGCCGATGGTCGGGAACAGGCGCAGTACCACTACGAGTACGCCGGCGGCCGCCGGGCCGGTGCCGGCGACGGCTTTGCCGGCTTCGACTTTTCCTCGATCGACCCCGAAGACATCTTCGGCGAGTTCTTCTCCAACATGCGCGGCGCGCGCCGCCCGCAGGGCGGCCCGCGCGCGGGGCGGGCATCGGCCCAGCGCAAGGGCGCCGACCGCACCTACAAGATCACCATCAGTTTCCTCGACGCCGCCAAAGGGGCAACCCGGCGCATCACCCTGCCCAGCGGCAAGATGCTGGACGTGAAGATCCCCTCCGGGATCGATACCGGCCAGCAGATCCGCCTCAAGGGCCAGGGCCATCCGGGCACGGCCGGCGCTGCCGCCGGCGATGCCCTGGTCGAGGTCGACGTGAGCCCGCACCCGCGGTTCCGCCGCGACGGCAACGACATCGTCATGGAGCTGCCGCTGACCCTGCCCGAAGCGGTGCTGGGGGCACGGATCCAGGTGCCGACCATCGACGGCAAGGTGGCCTTGAAGATCCCCAAGGGGGCCAACAACGAGCAGAAGCTGCGGCTCAAGGGCAAGGGCATCGCCGGCAAGGGCGGCAAGCGCGGCGACCAGTATGTGGTCCTGCGCATCGAACTGCCGCCGGAACCGGATGCGGAACTGGAAGACCTGGTCAGGAAGTGGGCCGAGGCGCATCCCTACGAGGTCCGCGACGAACGCCTGGACGACGACTGAGGCGACATCGCCGCCCGTCCCGGGGTTGGCTTTGCCGATCCCCGCGTTTCGTGTAGGATACCGCCAACTGGTTGAAACAACAGTCATTTCGGCGGGTCTGTCATGACCGACACGGGACTGATGCAGGGCAAGCGCGGGCTTGTCATGGGCGTCGCCAACGATCGCTCGATCGCCTGGGGCATCGCCAAGGCGGTGGCCGACGCCGGCGCGGAACTGGCGTTTACCTTTCAGGGCGAGGCGCTGGAGAAGCGGGTCCGGCCGTTGGCCGCGTCGGTCGGCGCCTCGCTGGTGCTGCCGTGCGACGTCACCGACGACCGCAGTGTCGATGCGGTGTTCGCCACCCTGAAGGAAAGCTGGGGCAGCATCGATTTCCTGGTCCATGCCATCGCCTACGCCAACAAGGACGAGCTCAAGGGACGCTATGTCGACAGCACGGCGGAGAATTTCGCCATGTCGATGGACATCTCCTGCTACTCCTTCACCCAGGTGTGCCGTCAGGCCGAGGCGCTGATGGCCGACGGCGGCTCGCTGCTGACCCTGACCTACTTCGGCGCCGAACGGGTGATGCCGCACTACAACGTCATGGGCGTGGCCAAGGCGGCGCTGGAGGCCAGCGTGCGCTATCTCGCCGCCGACCTGGGCGAGCAGGCCATCCGCGTCAACGCCATCTCGGCCGGGCCGATCAAGACCCTGGCGGCGTCGGGCATCGGCGACTTTCGCTACATCCTGAAGTGGAACGAGTACAACTCGCCCCTCCGGCGCAACGTCGGCATCGACGAGGTCGGCGGGGCCGCGCTCTATCTGCTCAGCGACCTGGGCTCCGGCGTTACCGGGGAAATCCACCACGTCGACTGCGGCTACAACATCGTCGGCATGAAGGCGGTCGACGCCCCCGACATCGCCACGGTCTGAGCCGGGCGGCGCCGGCCGCCGATCGGGAAAGCACATGTCGCACAACACCTTCGGGCATCTGTTCCGGGTGACCACCTGGGGAGAGAGCCACGGTCCCGCGATCGGCTGCGTGGTCGACGGGGTGCCGCCGCGCCTCGCCCTGGCCGAGAGCGACATCCAGCCCTGGCTCGACCGCCGCCGTCCCGGCGGCTCGCGCTTCGTGACACAACGCCGCGAGCCGGACCAGGTACGCATCCTTTCGGGCGTGTTCGAGGGCCAGACCACCGGCACGCCGATCAGCCTGCAGATCGACAACGTCGACCAGCGCTCCAGGGATTATTCGGAGATCGCCGCCAGCTACCGGCCCGGCCACGCCGACTATGCCTACGAGCAGAAGTACGGCATCCGCGACTATCGCGGCGGCGGCCGCGCCTCGGCCCGGGAAACCGCCATGCGGGTCGCCGCCGGGGCGATCGCCCGCAAGGTGCTGGCCGGGGTAGAGATCCGCGGTGCCCTGGTGCAGATCGGCGACAAGCCGATCGACCGCGGCCGCTGGGACTGGGCCGGCCGCGAGGACAACCCGTTCTGGTGCCCCGATCCGGACACCGTGCCGGTATGGGAGCGCTACCTCGACAAGGTGCGAAAGGCCGGCTCCTCGGTCGGCGCCGTGATCGAGGTCCAGGCCACGGGCGTGCCCGCCGGCCTGGGCGCGCCGATCTACGCCAAGCTGGATGCCGAGCTGGCGGCGGCGATGATGAGCATCAACGCCGTCAAGGGCGTGGAGATCGGCAACGGCTTCGCCGCCGCCGCCCTGACCGGCGAAGCCAACGCCGACGAGATGGAACCGGGCAACGACGGCATCCGCTTCGCCTCCAACAACGCCGGCGGTGTGCTCGGCGGCATCAGCACCGGCCAGGACGTGGTGGTGCGTTTCGCCGTCAAGCCGACCTCGTCGATCCTGACGCCGCGCCGCAGCGTTACCCGCACCGGCGAAGCGACCGAGGTCGCCACCAAGGGGCGCCACGACCCTTGCGTCGGCATCCGCGCCGTGCCGGTCGGCGAGGCGATGATGGCCTGCGTGCTGGCCGATCATCTGTTGCGCCATCGGGCGCAGACCGGAGCATAGCGAAACTGCCGGCTGCGCCACTTCTGATACGATCAGGCCTGATCCCACGCAGGAATGTGGGTGCAACGACCGCGGAGTGAGAAGGCTCTGTTTAGAGAGGAGTCTCGATCCATGCCCAGCTCTCGCATCATGCGACGCAACAAGGAGCACTTGAGACAGCAGAAGCTGGCATTGGAGATCGAAGCTCTTCAAGACAAGCTGTCGCCAAGGCAATTGCGCTGGGAGAGGATCCGGATTGCATCGGCCCTGGGCGGGGTCGTCACGGCAATTGTCGGTATCATCGCATTCACCTGGACGATCTGGCAGGGACTTGAGCAGCTGGAGCAGCAGCGACAGGCTCAATCGGAAGAGCGACTGCAGATAGCAATCACCAGACTCCAGAGTTCTACGTCAAATGAGCGATACATCGGCGTGATCGCGCTGCAGCAGTTTCTCACGCCGTCTCATCGCGTCCACCATCGCCAGGTCCTGCTAACGCTGGCAAGTCAGCTCGCTGCAGACCTCGACCAGACGGTCCGCGAGGCGATTGTCGACGTGTTCGGGGGCATCGATGCAGCTATCGTCGCAAAGCCGGACATTTCCGCGGGCCTGGAGCTAATGACCTCCCGCAGCCGACTTCTCATTGCGGAAAACGACCTGAGGCAGCTGACTCTGACTGACGGGCCATGGGAATTGCCGGAGGACAAGTCGAGCCACCTGGCGGTTGCGCAGAGCGTTGGTCACGGCATTGCGAAACTGGTCGGCAAGAACTCGGGATTCAAAGATCTCTCAGAAATCTACTGTGTACGGTGCAACTTCTCCGGTGGCCAGTTGTCGGATGCCATCTTCGACGGGGCCGTGCTGTCGCTGGCGAATTTCCGTCGGGCCGACCTGAGGCAGGCGTCTTTTCGAGATGCAGTGCTTGAGGGGACCGAGTTTATTTCGGCGGATCTCAGTTCTGCCGACTTGAGCGGCAGGTCGACGATGGGGTCCTCGGGCTTCTTTGGCCTGGCATCGTTGTTCGACAGAGACGTCAGGGACGAGTTCTACGCGTTGACCCGCACAACATACGGTCCACTGTTCAATTGCGCCATTTTGACGGATGCCGTGTTTCACCATCGAACGTTGTTGGCATTTCTTCCAGAGGAAGACTATGGCCCGGTATTGGTGGATTGGCGCTCGAACGCCGAGCCCGGCTGGCTCGCCAGCTTTACACATGCAGATTTGACGGGAGCAGATTTCAGATATGCCGCTGCCATTGGCCTGTTCAAGTCGGCCGAGCCTGAGCAGGAAGAAGAAGACGCCAAGTCAGATGCGGCGCAGCAAGAGGAGGCGGACGAGGACGATACGCCGATCCCAGTGCTGGAGGTCAGCTATTCGACATTCTCAGGCTGGCCGCTGGCAGTGGCGGCTTCCGCCACCAGAAAACTGCCGGGGCCACCGGAGGGTTTCTCGTTTTTCGAGCTCGACTTCGGCAACGAGAGCAAGCTGTCCGAGGCAGCGCCTGGGTTCGCAAACAGCTTCAGGTACTTGGAGAAGTCGTTTGCAGGATCCAACTGGGAGCAAGCTACGCTCCCCGCGGCGTTGCGTGATTTCCTGGCGGCGCCCGACACGCTGACCAAGCTGGATGGCGGCAGCTATCAGAGATATCCCGGCATCCTGTTCGATGACAGCTGCAGGGGACAAGCTCCGCGCCGCCAGCAATAAGTCGTTGCATCGGGCGACAGGTGCGACCTGCTGGCGCGTCAGCGCAGACGTGGTGGGCCCCACCCGGCGTCCGCGCTGGCGTTGCGTGGCGGTCCCCCGACCCTTCTGCTATAGCAGCGCAAACACACAATCGGTTGCAGTCGCCAAACCTGCCCAGTCCAGAGGAACCGTCATGTCCCAGCCCGAGCATATCCACGCCCTGAACGTCACCGACCGCGGCAACCTCGACGAGCGCCGGCAGAAGTACCTCGAAGTACTCGAAGAGAAGCTCGGCTTCGTGCCCAACGTGATCCAGGCCTACAGCTTCGACAACGACAAGCTGAAGGGCTTCGCCGACTTCTACAACGACCTGATGCTGGGCCAGTCGGGCCTGAGTAAGCTCGAGCGCGAGATGATTGCCGTCGTCGTCTCCTCCATCAACCGCTGCTACTACTGCCTGACCGCGCACGGCGCGGCGGTGCGGGCGCTCTCGGGCGATCCCGTGCTGGGCGAGATCCTGGTGATGAATTACCGGGTGGCCGAGTTGCCGGCGCGCCAACGGGCGATGCTCGACTTCGCCGCCAAGCTGACCGAGCAGCCGCACGCGATCGTCGAGGCCGACCGTGAGGCGCTGCGCGAGGCCGGGTTCGACGACGAGGAGATTTGGGACATCGGCGCCGTCGCCAGCTTCTTCAACATGTCCAACCGCATGGCCAGCGCCGTCGACATGATGCCGAACCGCGAATACCACGGACAGAACCGCTAGGCCGGTCGGGCCAGCGCCATGCAACGCGCCCACCTGCACGGCCTCGCCGCCTTGCTGCTGATCGCCGGCGGCCTGCTGTTCGTGCTCACGGAGACGATCGCCCCGGCCGCCCTCGGCCTGGTCTGCATCGCCGCCGCCGGCGTGGTGCTGCTGCTGGCCCGCCGGCGTTCCTGACCGCCGGCATGGTCGTGCCGGCCGATCCGCCCTGCCCGTTGTGCGGCCGGCCGATGCCGCCGGCCGAGCAAAGTCCGCATCACCTGATCCCAAAGATGTTCAAGGGCCGCGAGGTGGTTCTGCTGCATCGCATCTGTCACCGCAAGATCCACTCGCTGTGGACGGAGCGGGAGCTGAAGCGGCACTACCACACGATCCCGCGCATCCTGGAGCACCCCGACATCCAGACCTTCGTGCGCTGGCTCGCCGGCAAGCCGCCCGAGTTCTACGAGCGCACTGAGAACGCCCGGCGACGGCAGCGACGGCGGCGGTAGCGTGCTAGCGGTCGGCGGCGACCGCGATCTGCGCGACGACATCCTTCGAGACGCGCCCTGCGGGCGCCGTCTCGAAGGATGAAGGCCCCGTTCCGGGCTCCAATGCTCCGACGCCAATCAGCCTATCGCCGGAACACCGCCACCAACTCCAGGTGCGCCGACCAGAGGAACTGGTCGACCGGCGTCAGCGCCTCCAGACGATAGCCGCCGTCGACCAGCACCCGGGCATCGCGGGCAAAGGTCGCCGGGTTGCACGACACCGCGATCACCAGCAACGGCCCGGCCGCCGCCAGGGCCTCCGCCTGGGCGATCGCCCCGGCCCGCGGCGGATCGAACACCACGGCGTCGAAGCCGGCCAGCTCCGGCCCGGCCAGGGGCCGGCGGAACAGGTCGCGCCGCTGCGCGTCGAGCCGGCGCAGCCCCGGGGCGCGCCGCGCCGCCGCGGCCAGCGCGTCAATTGCCGCCGGATCGGCGTCGATCGCCGTGACCTGAGCCGCCCGGGCAAGCGCGAAGCTGAAGGCGCCAAGTCCGGCGAACAGTTCTGCGACGCGGGTTGCCCCGGCCGCGGCCGCCGCCACGGCCGCGACCAGCGCCGCCTCGCCCTCCGCCGTGGCCTGCAGGAAGCTGCCCACCGGCAGCGTCACCTCGACCCCGTCCAGGCTGACCGCCGGCGTGCGCCGCGCCACGACCACGTCCTTGTCGTCGCCGACGGCAAAGCGCGCCCAGTCCACCGCGTCCGCCGCCTCGGCCAGCAGGCGCCGCGTCGCCAGATCCTCCGCCGCCACGCCGGTCAGCCAGACATCGAGGCCGGTATCGCTGGCGGTGACCTGGACATCCGTTGTCACGCGGCCGGGCAACGCCGCCAGCAGCCCGCGCAGCGCCGGCACGGCGGCGACGATCGCCGGGCGCAGCACCGGGCACTGCCTCAGCGCGACCACGCGCCGGCTGCGCGCGGCGTTGAAACCCAAGCGCACCTGCCCGCGCCGCGCCTGCACCGCAAACCGGGCACGGCGCCGGCTGCCGGCCGGCGACACCGCGAGCGCCGCCATCGGCACATCGTCGAGCCCGCGTTGCCGCAGCGCGTTGCGCAGCAGTCCCGTCTTCCAGACGCCGTAGGCGTCGTCGGCGATGTGCTGCACGCTGCAGCCGCCGCAGTCGCCGAAATGTTCGCACACCGGTACACGACGGTCAGCGCCGGGGCTGACGATGCGCTCGATGCGGGCGCGCCGGACCGCGCCGGCAGCATCGGGCGGCGTGACGACAAGCCGGTCGCCAGGCGCGGCATAGGCCACGTAAAGCGGGCCGTCGGACGTTTCGGCAATGCCGTCGCCGCGGGCGCCGAGGCCGGTGACGGTCACCTCAGGCATCGAACCGGGCGGCGATCAGGAACTCGCGGTTGCCCTCCGGGCCGGTGATCGGGCTCTCCTCGAGGCCGATCACGCGCCAGCCCGGCAGGCCCTCGAGCCAGGCCCGGATGCGCGCGCAGACCTCGTCGTGCAGGGCCGGATCGCGCACCACGCCGCCCTTGCCGACCCGGCCCTTGCCGACCTCGAACTGCGGCTTGATCAGCGCCACCAGCCAGGCCCCCGGGGCCGCCAGGGCCAGCGGCGCCGGCAGCACGGTCTCAAGGCCGATGAAACTGGCGTCGCAGACGATCGCGTCGACCGGTTCGGGCACCTGCGCGGCCGTCAGGTGCCGGGCGTTGGTCCGTTCCAGCACCACCACGCGGTCGTCATTGCGCAGGCGCCAGTCGAGCTGGCCATGGCCGACGTCGACGGCGTAGACCCGGGCCGCGCCGGCGTCGAGCAGGACGTCGGTGAAGCCGCCGGTCGAGGCGCCGACGTCGAGACAGACCGCGCCCGACGGGTCGAGCGCAAAGGCCTCAAGCGCGTGCGCCAGCTTGACGCCGCCGCGCGAGACCCAGGGATGGGCCTTCCCGCGCAGCCGGAGCGGGATGTCATCGGCGACGCTCTGGCCCGGTTTGTCCAGCCGCCGCTCGCCGCTGAACACCTCGCCGGCCATGATCAGCGCCTGCGCCTGGCTGCGGCTCTGCGCCAGCCCGCGGCTGACCAGCAGGTTGTCGAGACGTTGCCTGGCCGCCCGGCGGCCATCGCCACTCATGACGGGCCGTGCATGCCGGTCAGGCCCGGCGCGGGGCCTCCGCCAGGTCGGCCCGGCCCAGCGCCCGGAGCGCGGTAGCGACGATCTGCGGCGCGTTGAGCCCCGCCGCGTCGTACATCTTCGCCGGCGCGTCCTGGTCGATGAAGACGTCCGGCAGGATCATCGGCCGCAGCTTCAGGCCCTGGTCGAAGGCGCCGTCGCTGGCGAGGAACTGCATGACGTGGCTGCCGAAGCCGCCGACCGCGCCTTCCTCGACGGTGATCAGCACTTCGTGCGCGCCCGCCAGCCGTCGGATCAGGTCCTCGTCCAGCGGCTTGGCGAAACGGGCATCGGCGACGGTAGTGGAAAAACCGCGGGCGCCAAGCTCGTCGGCCGCCTTCAGACACTCCTGCAGCCGCCCGCCCAGGGACAGGAGGGCGACGGTATTGCCCTCGCGCAGCACCCGGCCGCGGCCGAGCTCGAGCGGCTCCGGCAGCTCCGGGATCTCCACGCCGACGCCCTCGCCGCGCGGATAGCGGAAGGCGCTAGGACGGTCGTCGATGGCGACCGCGGTTGCCACCATGCGGGCGAGCTCGGCCTCGTCGGCCGCCGCCATCACCACGAAGCCGGGCAGGCACGACAGATAGGTGACGTCGAAGGCGCCGGCATGGGTCGGTCCGTCGGCCCCGACCAGGCCCGCCCGGTCGATGGCGAAGCGCACCGGCAGGCCCTGGATGGCGACATCGTGCACCACCTGGTCGTAGCCGCGCTGCAGGAAGGTCGAATAGATCGCCGCGAACGGCTTGCAGCCGTCGGCGGCAAGCCCGGCGGCGAAGGTGACGCCGTGCTGCTCGGCAATGCCGACGTCGAAGCAGCGCGCCGGGAAGCGCTCGGCGAACAGATCGAGGCCGGTGCCCGACGGCATCGCCGCGGTGATGGCGACGATCTTGTCGTCCCGCTCGGCCTGGTTGACCAGTTGCTGGGCGAACACCTTGGTATAGCTGGGGGCGTTGCTCTTCGGCTTGGACAGCGTCCCGGTGACGACGTCGAACTTGCCGACGCCATGGTACTTGTCGTCGGCCGCCTCCGCCGGTTCGTAGCCCTTGCCCTTCTGGGTCACCACGTGGACCAGGATCGGATGGGTGCGCCGGGCATCGCGCACGTTCTTCAGCACCGGCAGCAGGTGGTCGAGGTTGTGTCCGTCGATCGGCCCGACGTAATAGAAGCCGAGCTCCTCGAACAGCGTGCCGCCGGTGATCATCCCGCGGGCGTACTCCTCGGCCCGCTTGGCCGTGCGCTCGACCGTGTCCGGCATGCGCTTGGCGAGCTGCTTGGCGAAGTGGCGCAGGCTGCGGTAGGGGCGCGAGGAGATCAGCCGCGACAGGTAGGCGCTCATCGCCCCGACCGGCGGGGCGATCGACATGTCGTTGTCGTTGAGGATGACGATCAGCCGGGTGTCCATGGAGCCGGCGTTGTTCATCGCCTCGTAGGCCATGCCGGCGCTCATCGCCCCGTCGCCGATCACCGCGATCACGTTGTTGTCGCGCCCGTCGAGGTCGCGGCCGACGGCGAAACCCAGCGCGGCCGACACCGAGGTCGAGGAATGCGCGGCGCCAAAGGGATCGTATTCGCTTTCCGCCCGCTTGGTGAAGCCCGACAGGCCGCCGCCCTGGCGCAGCGTCGGCATCCCCTCGCGCCGGCCGGTGAGAATCTTGTGCGGATAGCACTGATGGCCGACGTCCCAGATCAGCACGTCCTCAGGGGTGTCGAAGACATGGTGCAGCGCCACGGTCAACTCGACCACGCCGAGCCCGGCCCCCAGGTGGCCGCCGGTGCGCGAGACCACGTCGATGGTCTCGGCCCGCACCTCGTCGGCGAGTTGCGGCAGCTGCGCTGGCTCCAGCGCCCGCACGTCGGTCGGCGCGTGGATCTGGTCAAGGAGCGGCGTCTTACTCTCGGGCACGAGGATGTCCTTTAGTTCCCTCAGGATCGGCGGGTTATAACGAAATCGCAAAGCTGTCGCAAAGGCTCAGCCTTGCTGCCGAACATCTCCAGGTGGGTCTTGGCCTGCTGCGCCAGCATCGCCGCCCGGTCTCGGGCGCCGTCGACACCCAGTACGTCCAGGAAGGTCGCCTTGCCGGCCGCGGCATCCTTGCCGACCGCCTTGCCGGTCTGCTCGACCGTGCCTTCGACGTCGAGCAGGTCGTCGGTGATCTGAAAGGCCAGCCCCAGGTCATGCGCGAACATGCGCAAGGCATGCCGGTGGACGTGGTCGGCGCGCGCCAGGATCGCGCCGGCCTCGCCGGAAAAGGCGATCATCTCGCCGGTTTTCAAGCGCTGCAGCCGCACCGTTTGATTCTCGTCCAAATGCGCGTCTTCCGCCAGCAAATCCAGCATCTGCCCACCGACCATGCCATGCGCCCCGGCCGCCTTGGCCAGCGCCAGGACCAGGTCGGCGCGCGCCTTGGGGTCCGCCGAGGTGTCCTCATGGGCCAGGATCTCGAAAGCCTGCGTCAGCAGCGCGTCGCCAACCAGCACGGCGGTCGCCTCGTCGTACTTCACATGCACGGTCGGCTTGCCGCGGCGCAGGTCGTCGTCGTCCATGCACGGCAGGTCGTCGTGCACCAGGCTGTAGGCATGCACCAGTTCGACGGCCGCGGCGACCCGGACGGCCTGCTCCGGGGCGACGTTGAACATGCCGCTGCTGGCCATGACGATGAACGGGCGCAGTCGCTTGCCGCCGTTGAGCACCGCATAGCGCATGGCCTCGAACAGCTGCGCTTCGACCTCGTCGGTCAGCGGCAACAGCCGGCCGAGCTCGCGGTCGACGCGCTCCGTCGCCTCTTCGAGGGCCGTATCGAACGCGGTCACGCCCGGTCTCTAAGCGATGCCTGGTCGCGCCGAGCCGTGCAGCGCCGCCGCGCTCACTCGATCTCGGCCGGCTGGACGCCGGTCGCCTCGCCCTGGGCGTCGGTGACGATCCGCTCGACCCGTTCGCTCGCCGCCTGCAGCTTCGCCTCGCAATGCTGCTTCAAGAGGGCGCCACGGCTGTACATCTCGATCGACTGCTCCAGGTCGACCTCGCCGCCCTCGAGCCGGCGGACGATCTCCTCAAGCTCGGCCATCGCCGCCTCAAAGCCCAGCGCCTGGATGTCCTCGGGCAGCGCCTCGGGCGCGCTCGTGCCGCTCTTGGCCATGCTTGGATCTCCTTAACCTGCTGCCAGTCTAACGCAATTCCCGGGGCCCGGGCACCTCCGACCGGACCCGGAGCGGGCGTCTCAGCCCTCCAGCAGCACGCGCACGTGCGCCGCGGTGCTGTCGGCCAGTGCCTGCAGGTCGTAGCCGCCTTCGAGGGTCGAGACCAGACGGCCACCGCAGCGCCGGTTGGCGACCTCGACCAGGTGCCGCGTGACCCAGGCATAGTCCTGCGCCGTCAGGCGGAGCTGGGCCAGCGGATCGCGGGCGTGGCCGTCGAACCCGGCGGAGACCAGGATCAGTTCGGGATCGAACGCCTCCAGCGCCGGCAGCAGCATGATCTCGTAGGCTTGGCGGAACTCGCGGCTGCCGGCACCCGGCGGCAGCTCGACGTTGTGGATGTTGCCCACGCCGCGTTCGCTGGCCCGGCCGGTGCCGGGGTAGAGCGGCGCTTGGTGCGTGGAGACGTACATCAGCCCGGCGTCGCGTTCGAACGCGGCCTGGGTGCCGTTGCCGTGATGCACGTCGAAGTCGATCACGGCGATGCGCTCGATACCATGCGCGGCACGGGCGTGCTCGGCACCAACGGCAACGCTGTTGAACAGGCAGAAGCCCATCGCCTGGGCCGGCTCGGCATGATGACCGGGCGGACGGACGGCACAGAAGGCATTGCGCGCCTTGCCGGTCATGACTTCGTCGACGCCCGCGCAGACCGCGCCCGCCGCCCGCAGCGCCGCCTCGAAAGAGCCCGGCGACATCGCCGTATCGCCATCGATCTGCACCGTGCCCTGGCTGGGCGAGAGATGCTCGAGCGTGTCGAAATAGTCGCGCGGATGCACCCTGAGCACCTGCTCGCGCAGGGCCAGGGGCGCCTGCTCCCAGATCAGGCCGGCAAAGCCCTCCTCTTCCAGCGCGGCGACGACGGCGCGCAGGCGCTCGGGCCGTTCGGGATGGCCGTAGCCCATGTCGTGGGCATAGCAGGCCGCATGGGTCAGCACGACGGTGGTCATGGCGCGCAACCTAGCGGGATTTTCCCGGCACGGCCACGGATCAGGTGCTGGTCTCGTCGATATCGAGCTCTGTGGGCGGAGCGGCCGGGCTGTCCGGGCTCTCAGGATCTTCCGCCGACGGTTGCTTGCGGCGGATGATGATGTCGCCGTTGTCGAGGATCTCCGGCGCCTCGTACTGCGGCACGGCCGCCAGTATCAACCGCAGCATGGTCATCAGCCGCTCGGCCGCCTCGCGCGCCATCTCTTCGGCGTCGCGGGCCATCTCCTCCGCCCGCTCGCGCGTGCCCGGAGCCTCGTCGTCCGCTGCCAGTGCTGTCGCCGGGTAGGTCAGTACCAAGCCCAGGGCGAGCGCCGCAAGCTGCCGCTTCATTGCCTCAGTCTCCGCTCTCATCGGCTGCCATCGGGCCGTCGGACCGGTCCGTCAGGCCGCGTCGGTGCGCTGGATCAGCGTCCGTAGCGCAAGCTTCAGGGCATCGGCCTCGTTCGGGTCATAGGCGGCCAGAACGCTGGCTTCGTGGGTCCGCGCCGCCTGCAACAGCGCGGCCACCGTTTCCCGGCCCTTGTCGGTGGCGGCGACAAGGACACGGCGACGGTCGTCGGGATCGCGGCGCCGGCACACCAGGCCGCCGCGCTCCATCCGGTCGATCACCTTGGTCAGGGTCGGTTGCTGTACCAGGGTGATGGCGGCCAGCTCGCCGATCGTCGCCGGCCCGCCGTCCAGCGTCGCCAGCACGCGCCATTCCGGCACCCTGAGGCCGGCCTGGCGAACGACGTCGTGAAACTGCCGGCTGACCTGGAAACTGGCCCGGGCGAGCAGCGACAGCAGGTAGTCGTCGACGAAACGGTCCGTGCTTGCTGACAGCGACATGCCATGAGTCTAGCAAAATGTATGACTTTTCATGCAATTTTTTCGCTGCTAGCCTTGGCGCTTTCCGGTACCGACCGGGTTAACGGAGGGAGGCGCCCATGCTGCGCGAACGCATCGAAGGCCGCTGGATCGACAGCTTCGTGCGGGTGTTCGAGCGCTGCCGGGTCGAGCCTGGCGAGGACGCCGCCATCCTCTCCGAGAGCCAGTCGCGCCCGGTGCTGGTGCAGCTCGCCGAGCTGGCGCTGCAGCGGCTCGGCGCCCGGGCCTTCCACGTCGTCATCCCGACCCCGCCGCAGCAGGTCAAGGTGCCCGTCCGTTCGACCGGTTCGACCGACGTGATCCAGAACATCCGCCCCGTCGTCGGCGCCCTGGCGTCGGCGGGCTTCGTTGTCGACTGTACCGTCGAAGGCATGCTGCACGCGGCCGAGCTGCCGGAAATCCTCAAGGGCGGCGCCCGGGTGCTGATGGTCTCCAACGAGCACCCCGAAGCGCTGGAACGGCTGGAACCCGACGACGCGCTGGAGGGCAAGGTCAAGACCGGCATCCGCCGGCTGCGCGACGCCGGTACCATGACGGTCAGCTCGCCGGCCGGCACGGCGCTGGAGATCGACGTCGCCAAGGCGGTGGCCGGTGGCGGCTGGGGCTATGTCGCCCGTGCCGGCATCATCTCGCACTGGCCGGGCGGCCTGTGCCTGTGCTTCCCCGCCAAGGGCAGCGTCAACGGCACCCTGGTGCTGGACCAGGGCGACGTGAACCTGACCTTCAAGCGCTATCTCGAGGCACCGGTGCGGCTCACCATCGAGGACGACTTCGTCACCGATATCGCCGGCGACGGCCTCGATGCCGACCTGATGCGCAGCTACTTCGCCGCCTGGGGTGACCGCGAGGCCTATGCCGTCAGTCACGTCGGCTGGGGCATGAACCCGGGTGCGCGCTGGGACGCCATGACCATGTACGACCGCAACGACTTCAACGGCACCGAGCTGCGCGCCTTCGCCGGCAACTTCCTCTACTCCACCGGGGCCAACGAGGTCGCCGGCCGCCATACCCTGGGGCACTTCGATCTGCCGATGCGCAACTGCACGGTGGCGCTGGACGGCGAGGTGGTGGTCGACCGCGGCCGGCTGCAGGGGGAACTGGCATGAGCGCCGCCGACCTGCCGAGCTTCAAGGAGGCGGGCGACGGCCCGCTTCTGGTGTTCCTGCACGGCATCGGCGGCAACCGCCATTCCTTCGACGACCAACTGCCGGCCTTTGCCGACCGCTGGCGCTGTGTTGCCTGGGACATGCCGGGCTACGGCGGCTCCCCCCTGCCGGCCGCCCTCACCTTCCCGGCCATGGCCGATGCGCTGGCGCGCCTGCTCGACCACCTGGGGGCAGACGATGCCGCGGTGGTCGGCCATTCGATGGGCGGCATGGTGGCGCAGGAGTTCGTCGCCCGCCATCCCGGCCGGGTGCGTTCGCTGGTGCTGTCGGCGACCAGCCCGGCGTTCGGCAAGCCGGGTGGCGACTGGCAGCAGCAGTTCCTGGCCGAGCGCCTGAAGCCGCTGGACGCCGGCAAGACGCCGGCCGACTTCGCCGACCGCCTGGTCGCGGGCATGTTCGGCGATCGTGCCGCACCGGATGCCGTCGCCCGGGCCGCCGCCTGCATGGCGGCGCTGCCGGCGGCGACCTACCGCGCCGCGCTGGAGTGCATCGTCACCTTCGACCGCCGCGACGCGCTTGGCGACGTCGCCTGTCCGACGCTGTGCCTGGCGGGCGAGAAGGACGGCAACGCGCCGCCGGCGGTGATGGAGCGCATGGCAGCCAAGATCCCCGCCTGCCGCTACCACTGCATGCCCGCGCTGGGCCACCTCGCCAACTTCGAGGACCCGGCCCAGTTCAACCACATCGTGCGCGAGTTCCTGCTCGCCGCCGAAGCCGGGGAGTAGAGGGATGGGATACGAGCTGACCGCACGCCAGCAGGAGCTGATCGGCATCGCCCGCGAGCTGGGCCGCGACAAGTTCCTGCCGCGCAGTCCCGGGTTCGACCGCGAGGCCCGCTTTCCGACCGAGAACTACGCCGATCTGCGCGATGCCGGCTTCCTCGGCCTGGTCATCCCCGAGCGCTTCGGCGGTCTGGGCGCCGACTACACCAGCTACGCGCTGGTCTCGGCCGAGCTTGGCCGCTGGTGCGGCGCCACTGCGCTCACCTTCAACATGCACAGCTGCACCATGCTGTGGTCGAGCCAGATGGCCGACGACCTGGAGATGACGGCGGAGCAGCGCGACAACCACGAGCAGCGGCGGGCGGCGATCTACGCCAAGGTGATCGACGAGGGGGCGATCTTCGCCCAGCCGTTCTCCGAGCCCAATACCGCCGCCGCCGCCGGCAAGGCACCGTTCGGCACCACGGCCCGCAAGGTCGACGGTGGCTGGCGGATCAATGGCCGCAAGCATTTCGCCTCGCTGGCGGGCTCGGCCAACTACTACGGCATCCTCTGCACCGAGGAGAAGCCGGACCACGAGCCCGACGCCCGCGACACCATCTATCTTGCAGCCTCGGGCGAGGCCGACGGCTTTTCCATCAGCGGCGACTGGGACACCCTGGGCATGCGCGCCACCGTCTCCAACAACCTGCTGCTGGAAGACGTGTTCGTGCCCGACGAGTTCCAGCTCATGCCGCGCGGCGCCTACTTCCGCGCCGCAGTGAACTGGCCGCACATGTTCATGACCCTGTGTCCGACCTACATGGGCATCGCCCAGGCCGCCTTCGACTTCACCGTGCAGTACCTGCGCGGCGAGCTGGAGGGCGCACCGCCGGCCGGCTCGGCCCGGCAGAGCGCGGCCAAGCAGTTCGCCGTGGCGGAGATGCGCATCAAGCTGGAGCAGGCCAGGGCACTGTTCGAGCGGGCGATCCACGAAGCCAGGATCGAGCCCAGCAAGGACGAGCGCCTGCGCGCCTATGCGGCGCAGTACACGGTGATGGAGTTCGCCAACGACATCTGCCGCCTGGCGATACGCACCTGCGGCGGCCGCTCGATCTTCCGGACCATGCGGCTGGAGCAGCTCTACCGGGATTCCCGCTGCGGTTCGCTGATGCTGCCCTGGACGCCGGAGATCTGCATGGAGCGGCTGGGCCGGGAAAGCCTGTTCGAGGCCGGCGAGCGCTAGCCGACTTCTGCGGCATGGACATCTCCCACTGGATTTCCCACTGGGCCGACTGGGACGGGAAGCGGGTTGCCGTCCGCTTTGCGGACGAAGAGATCAGCTATGCGGCGCTCGATGCGCGGGTCCAGCGGCTGGCCGCCATGCTCGCCGACGATCTGGACGTCGGTCCCGGCGACCGGGTCGCCCACCTGGGCTACAACAGCGCCGACCTGCTCGCCCTGTTGTTTGCCTGCGGGCGGATCGGCGCGGTGCTGGTGCCGCTGAACTGGCGACTGGCCGCGCCCGAGCACGCCTGGATCCTTGAGAACTGCAGCCCGCGGGCGCTGCTGGTCGAACCGGCCTTCTTCGACCACGTCGACACCATCCGTGACGCCATCGCCCCCACCGTGCTGGTCGGCTACGACGCCGCCGAGGCGGCCGGCTGGCAGGACTACGCCGGCCTGTGCGCGGCCGCAGCGCCCCGCCCGACGCGGCCGCCGGCCGGCCCCGACGACGCCGTGCTGCTGGTCTACACCTCGGGCACCACCGGCCGACCCAAGGGCACGGTGCTGACCCAGCGGGCGCTGCTCTACAATGCCGTCAACGCCACCGCCGCCTTCGACCTGACCAGTGCCGATCACGTGCTGACGGTGCTGCCGATGTTCCATGTCGGCGGCATGAACATCCACACCACCCCGGCGATCCATGCCGGCGCCACCGTGACGATCCTGAGCCGCTTCGACCCGGCGGAGACGCTCGCGGAGATCGCCAGCGGCCGGCCCAGCCTGTTCCTGGCGGTGCCGGCGGTGATCGCCGCCCTGAGCGGTCAGCCGGACTGGGCCTCGGCGGATCTGTCGAGCCTGCGCGCGGTGGGGGTCGGTTCGTCGACCGTGCCCGAAGCGCTGCTGCGGGTCTGGCTCGACCGCGGCATCCCGGCGACCCAGGTCTATGGCCTGACCGAGAGCTGCCCCGTGGCGATCTGCCTGCCGATCGCCGATGCCGCACGCAAGCTCGGCTCCACCGGCAAGCCGGCGCTGCACTGCGCCGCCCGCATCGTCGATGCCGACGGCGCCGACGTCGCCGCCGGCGCGCGCGGCGAGATCCTGCTCAAGGGCGGCAACCTGTTCCGCGAGTACTGGGGCAATCCAGAGGCGACCGCGGCCGCCTTCAGCGACGGCTGGTTCCATACCGGCGACATCGGCCACGTCGACGACGACGGCTACGTCTTCATCGACGACCGCAAGAAGGACGTGATCATCTCCGGCGGCGAGAACATCTATCCGGCGGAACTGGAGAACGTGCTGGCGGACTGCGACGAGATCGCCGAGTTCGCCGTGGTCGGCCGGCCGGATCGGCGCTGGGGCGAGATCCCGGTCGCCTGCGTCGTCCGCCAGGCCGGCTCGGACCTGTCGGGCGACGACGTGCTGGCGCTGTTCCAGGACCGCATCGCCCGCTACAAGCACCCGCGGCAGGTGCTGTTCATGGCCGACCTGCCGCGCAACGCCATGGGCAAGGTATTGAAGTTCGAGCTGCGCGAGCGGCTCGAGCGGACGGCAGAACAGGGCCTTTGACAGCGGCGGGCACCTAAAGTATACCGATCTGTATACTTTAGGGAGTGGATGCCATGAACGCCATCGCAGGCAGCGCCACCGCCGCCCTCACCACGCGGCTCGAGCGCTGCTATATGGGCGAAAGCTGCGACTGGTCGCAGTTCTACACGCCGCGCCAGGAGATGCTGAACTTCGCCACCCGTTATCACCTGGTCTATCCGGCGCTTGCCTACTTCATCGCCTTGAAGCGCGAGCCGTCGCGGGCCGACCGGCTGCGACCGCAACTCGACAACATCTACCGCGGCCTGCTCGAGCCGCGGTGCTGGCGCTACTGGCACACTGAACTCGGCGAAGACAGCTGGCCTCTGGAGGAACGAAACCTCACCTACGCCGGCCGGCTTGCTACTTTCGTGGGCTTCTATATCGACGCGTTCGGCGAGCCGCCGGCAGCGCGCATCGAGCTGGACGGTCGCACGACGACCTACGAAGCGCTCTCGTCCAGCCTCTGGAAGCAGATGACCGCTTCGCCGAGCTGCGGTGTGAGCTGCTATCACCATCAGTCCATGGTGATGTGCAATGCGCATCTGCTCATCAACAACCTGCTGCACGACCGCCTGTTCGGTACCAACTACGCTGCCGCCAACGATGGCTGGCTCGCCACGGTCACCGACAACCTGGTCCGCGACGCTGACAACGGGCCGCTGTTCTATTTCGGCACGGCGCCCGACCAGCCCACGGCGCTGCGCGACAAGACGGCGCTGGGCGCCGACATCTGGGCGCTGTTCCTGATGAGCGGGGTCTGGCCGGAGCAGGTGGCGTCATGGTTCGCTGGCTGGCAGCGCAACCTCGTTCACGACGGCGACGCCACGCGCGTCGAGGTCGCCGCCTGGGAGGCGGAAAACGAGTTCTCCTGCGATGCCCTGGCGACGGCCTGGGCCTATTGCCTGGCGCAGGAGTTGGGTCAACGGGACCTGGCCCAGCGTCTGCGACGCGCCCTTGCCTGCGGCATGGCCGCGGGTTTCGACTGCGACCCGTACATCTCCGGAGTCGTGCTGTTGGGCGAACATCTCCGGGCCGGCGCCTTTCGCGCCCTCATCCACGGGCGGGACGCCTAGCGGACGTGCGCGGCCAACCAGCAGAGACCAGGCGTCGGATCCTCGCCGCCGCCGGGAAGCTGTTCTACGCCCATGGCGTCCGCGCCGTTGGTGTCGACACTATCGCTGCGGAGGCCGGTCTGACGAAACGGACGCTGTACCACCACTATGCCAGCAAGGATGCACTGATCGCCGCGTACCTGCAGGCGCGTGACGAACCTGTTCTCGCGGCGCTGATCGATGCGGCCAGCAGCAATGCCGGCGGCATCGTCGCGCAGATCGAAGGGCTTTATCTGAGCCTGGGGGAGCAAACCAGCAACCCGCGCTGGCACGGCTGTCCGTTCGCACGTGCCGTATCGGAATTGCGCGAAGCCGAGAACGACGAGGTTCGCGTCATCGCTGGCCGGCACAAGCATGCTTTTGAACAGTGGCTGGAAGATCGCCTTGCCGCTGCCGACGTCGAACAGCCGGCACAGCTCGCACAGCAACTGATGGTGCTGTTGGACGGCGCCATCACCCAGTTGCTGATCCATCGCGACCCGTCGTACGCATCAGCCGCAGCCGCTGCCGCCACGGTGTTGGTGCGACAGCGGCTGCCGGCCTGACGCCGGACTTGCGACTATTCCAGCACCCCGGGCCAGTTGCGGTCGGCGGCGACGATATATTCCGCCTGCTTCGCCTCCCACTGGCGTTGCACGCCCAGGGAATAGTTCAGGTAGAGCTTGTCGTCGACGATCTTCCAGGCCTCGGGCTCGATCTTGGCGGTGTAGCCCTGGCTGACGGCGTAGGCGCAGTAGCCGCCGTACTGCGGGGCATAGCGCTCGGGCGCGTCGAGGAAGGCCTGGCGGTTGGCCGCGCTGGCGAACAGCCAGGTCGCGCCCTGCCATTCGACGCTGTGCTCGCTGCGTCCTTTCACCGGCGCGGCCTGCGTGAAGTAAGCCACCGGGTCGTAGCCCTTGATCGCCCGGCCGCGCCAGTCGCTGTAGACCGGATCGGCGGCCCAGGCGGGTGCGGTAGTGGCGACGGCGGCGGCGAACGCGACGATGAGAAACAACATTCGGGAAACGACACGGGTCATGCTGTCACGCCTTTCTTTGCTGGGCCGCGGTCGGCGCCGCGGCAGGACGAGCGGGAAATGGGGTGTCGCGGCGGCCGGCGACAGGGCCGCTCATGCGCTTGTGATCAAACGTCAGTCGCCCAGCCATAGCCGCATGCAGCCGGTGCCGGTCAGTTCTTGCGGGGCGGCGTCCGTCACCCGCCAGTCGCGCCGGCTGCCCGGCCCGCCGCCGGGATGCGCCGTCAGCCAGGTGGCCGGGGCGATGCCCCAGTCGGCCTTGCTCAGGTCATGGGCCGGATCGACCATCCGCGCCGGCGGCCGGCCGTTGAGCGACACCAGCACGTCGGCGCGCACCTCCGGCTCGGCCACGCCATACTCCGTGCGCCAGACCTCGACCAGGTAGCGGGCGAACTGCACGATCATGTCCGGCCGCGCCGGCATCTTGCGGGCCTGCCGGGCGGTCAGATACCAGCGCGGATAGACGCACCAGGTTTGCCCGCTGGCCGGATCGCGCACCTCGAACAGGGCCCGCCCGTCCTTGTCGCGCAGCTTCATGCGCCAGGCAAAGCGATGGCCTTCCTCGGTCCAGGTCACGTCGCCCGGATAGAGCAGATGGCGCACCGGGACCAGCACCTGCAGCAGCAGCCAGGCCGATATCAGCACCAGTACCAGGTTGCGCCGTCCTACGCCGACCGCATCGCCCGACGCCGTGGCCATGGACCGGGGCGGACCCGGGCTCACCGTGCCGCCCGGGTTCCAGAACCCGGCCGTGGCCACCGCCAGGCTGTGCAGCACCCGGCGCGGCCAGTCCGCGGCGAAGAACAGCGTCGTCGCCGCCATCGTCAGCCAGGGAAAGATGCCGATCTCGAACAGGAAGTGGTTCATCAGGTGGAAGGCGACGTAGAGCGCGAACACCACGCCGCGGGTGCGCGACCACAGCAGCAGCGGCGCCCCGACCAGATGCAGCAGGATGGTGCCGTAGGCGGCGACGGCGATGACCCAGGTTTCGGTGAACAGCGGGCCGATCAGGAAGAAGTCGTTGTCCTCGGCCAGCCACATGCCCAGCGGCTGCAACCGCAGCCAGTCCGGGTTGACCTTCACCAGGCCGGCGAAGACCAGCACGATCTCGACCTGGGCGCGCAGCAGCCACAATGGCCAGGCCGGCACCTGCTCGCGCCGCCACGCCGGCCGCCGCCAGGCATCGACAGAGAACGCGCGGTGCGCGGGCACCACGCACAGCAGGCAGGCAAACAGCATCACCAGGTAGAAATGATTGAGGTAGCGCGCCTGGTCGAGCAGGAAGACGTAGGCGAAGCCGAGCAGGAAGACGATGCAGGCGAGGCGGTAGAACGCCCCGATGGTGATCATGAAGGCGGCCAGGCCGAGGACGGCGAAGTGCCAGTGCAACCCGCTGCCCGGCCACGGTTCGACCCAGGCGAAGCCGCCGTACTTGAACAGGAAGTCGGGCTCGAGATAGCTGCGGGCGATCCAGCCCTTGTCGAAGTAGCGCCAGACCTCCCACATCATGATCACGCCGAAGGCGATCCGGAACACCACCAGCGAGGCGATGTCGACCGGCGCGAACAGCCTGTCGCGCAGGTGCCGCAGTCCTTCCACCGACCCTGTCCCCCTGTCTCCCCTGGCGTCGCCGACGCACCGCGACAGTACTCCATTTGCGGTGCCGTGCGCTGGCCTCGCATCGGCGTTTGTCATTAGGATGACGGGGACGAAGCTCAGCCGCCAACCGCGAAACGGGACCAGCCTGCCGCCGTGAACGCACGTATCAGCCAACAGCCGACAGCGGGCCGATGATCGCGCAGGCCGTGCGCCATGCCCTGCGCCTGGTCGACGTGATCTCGCCGCCGGGGCGGCGCCATGTCGCCCTGCTGGTGGCGCTCATCTTGTTTTTCGCGTTGTCGCCCTGGCTGCAGACAGCCGGCCCGTCGAGAATCTTCTATTCCGCCGGCTTCAGCGTGATCATCCTTGCTGCCGTACTGTCGGCGCAGGGTCACCGCATTCTGTTGACGGCGGCGGCGGTGCTGGCGGTGCCCGCGCTGCTGGCCAACTGGCTGGATGTGCTGTTTCCCGGGAACAGAGCGCTCGATATGTCTGCGAACGCGCTGATCATCGCCTTCCATGTGGCCGCGATATCCAGCCTGATGGACAGCATCCTGCGCCGTGACAGCAGCAATATCGACACCATCTGCGGTGCGCTGGCCTGCTATCTGCTGATGGCCGAGGCGTGGGCCGTGTCATACGAGCTGATTGATACGCTGCAGCCCGGTTCGCTGTCGTTTCCCGACGTTGGCGGCGTGCCGCAATGGACCGACTACCTCTACTACAGCCTCACGACCCTGACGACGCTGGGCTACGGCGACATTACCCCCGTAAGACCTTTCGCCCGGATCTGGGCGACGCTGGAAGCGGCGACGGGAACGCTCTATGTCGCCGTCGCCATCGCCGGTATCGTCGGCAGCTTCCGTCGCTGAACCGGCCCGGCAACCTCGCCCGCCGGCCAACCGACCCGGAGCTTCATGAGCCAGGAACCGCAGGTGCTCATGGTCGGCCCCGCCGATGGACTGATCATCGCCATCGTCGTGTTGTTCACGGGGCTCTATCTCAGCCGTCACATCGCCGCACTGCGCGAGTTCAACATCCCGCCGGCGGTCACGGGAGGCCTGATCTGCAGCGGCATCATCGCCGCCATCCATGGGCTGGCCGGCATCGAGGTCCGCTTCAACCTGGAACTGCGCGATCTGTTGCTGCTGGTGTTCTTCGCCACCATTGGCCTGGGCTCGCGCCTCCGCACGCTGCGCAAAGGCGGCAAGGCTTTGGCTTTGCTGGTGGTGATCGCCGGCGTGTTCCTCATCGTGCAGGACATCACCGGCGTCGGTCTGGCGATGCTGATGGGCGCGCATCCCGGCTACGGCCTGATGGCCGGTAGCGTGTCGCTGGCCGGCGGTCACGGCACGGCGATCGCCTGGGGTGCGGAAGCCGAGGCGGCCGGGCTGGTCAATGCGGGCGCGATCGGTGTCGTCTTTGCCACCTTTGGCCTGATTGCCGGCGGCCTGATCGGCGGCCCGGTCGCCCAACTGCTGTTGAAACGCAGCGGCGTCGCCACGCCTGGCGCGGGCGCGCCGGGGCAAGCCGCCTCCGCACCTGACGCGCGCGCCCCGGCGATGGCCTCGCTGTTCGACATCCTGTCGGCGATCCTGCTGCTCGCGATCTGCGTCGAGGCCGGCCATCTGGTCAACCGGCTGCTGTTCGCCAGGGGCGTTGTCCTGCCCGGCTTCCTGACGGCGATGGTCGTCGGCATCGTCATCATCAACCTGATCGATGGTCTGCGCCTGCAGGTGAACGAAGACCTCATCAAGCGGATGGGCGAGGTCTGCCTGAACCTGTTTCTGGCCATGAGCCTGATGAGCATGCAGCTTTGGCTGCTGGCGGGCAGCGTGGTACCGGTGATGACCGTTCTGCTGATACAGATCACGGTGCTCACGCTGTTCACCATGTGGGTAGTGTTCCGGCTGATGGGGCGCGACTACGACGCCGTGGTGATCTCCGCCGGCTTTGCCGGTCTCGGGCTTGGCGCCACACCGGTGGCGATCGCCAACATGACGGCGGTCACGGCGCGCTATGGCGCGTCGCTCAAGGCGTTCCTGGTCGTCCCGCTGGTCGGCGCCTTCTTCGTCGATCTCATGAATGCCGCCGTCATCAAGTCCTTCATCGAGGTGATCAGCCACTGGCTCACCTGAACGGTCCCGCCTCTTGCGTTGCCCGGGCCGGCACACCACCATAGGCCGCCGTCGCGCGGCGGCCGCGCATGGGGCAACAGCGGGGAAAGAGTGGTGCAGCAGATGCGATCCAGGTTCCGGGCCGGTACCGCCGCGGCGCTGTTGACGCTGAGCACGGCGATCGCTCTGAGCGCCTGCAGCCAGGGCGATCCTGACCCGACGCTGATGCCGGGCAGCGCCTTCACGCAACTGGCCGCCGGCAACACCATCTACTCCGACATGGCGGCCGCCCCGGGCCCGCCGGTCTACGTCTTCGTCCAGTCCGATGGCGTCCTGGTCAGTTCGCGGCGCGGTGCGGCCAGCGACTCCGCCGGGCGCTGGCGGGTCAACGAACGCGACCTGTTCTGCATCCAGTGGCCCGACTGGGCCCACGAATCCTGCGGCTACGTCACCGACTATCACAACGGCGAATACTGGTGGCGGGGCAACCTGTTTCGCATCCTGCCCGGGCGCGCCGATCCGACCTGACGGCGCGTCCGGCCAACGCGCACGCGGGCCCGCCGGCCAATCACAAAGATGCCGCCGCAAGCCAAGTCCGCCTGGCGCTGCGCTGTGCCGAAGGCGCTGCGCTGTGCCTAATCGTTAACGCGATATGGTGAATTGACCTCGCCGTTCCGCCGACGATGAAGCGGAAAGGTTGCTTGTGCCTTCCCCCGCCCTTTCCCGGTGCTGCGGGCTGCAGCTCCCGGCCGGTCGCCTCGGAACCGGCAGGGCGGACAGCGATGACGGCGACGCGTTGTCGCCGCGGTCAGGTCGATTGTAGACGCTGCAGTTCGTCTTTTATTCGGAGCTTCTCTTTCTTCAGAGTCTGGATCCTGAGTTCGTCGGGCGCCGGTCTGGCGTTTTCCGTTTCGATTTCGACTTCTAATGCGTGGTGACGATCCTTGAGATCCGTGATCTCCAAAGTACCAACCATACCGCACCTCCATTCAAGTACTGGCATGACAGAGCCATTACACCACCCCGTCGAAGGGCTCGCAAGCGCCGCCGGCGGGCCGGGCACTTTGCCGCCGACGCGGCCCCGGCGCGGCCGGTTTGTGCTAGTATTCCGGCCGCATCGCGCACGACATCGGCGGAGTCGCCCGCCCGGCGACCCGCATCGGGGACACCGGCAGCATTGCATCAGGACGAGATCAAGTCGCGAATCGTGGCGCTGCGGCAGGAGCATCGGGATCTGGACGACGCGATCAGTGCGCTGGTCCACACCGGCGGCTACGATCAGCTGCAGCTGCAGCGTCTGAAGAAGCGAAAGCTGGCGCTCAAGGACCTGATGATCCAACTCGAGGCACTGCTGCACCCCGACATCATCGCCTGACCCGCCAAGCTGCACGCACGCCGCGGTCGCGGCGGCCATATCGCTCGGCTGTGTCGTCAGCAGGGTCAACCGCGGCGCCGGCTCAGTCACGGTCCTTGCGGCGGGCCTTGTTCTGGTACATGGCCCGGTCGGCGGCAGCCA
>Ga0056121_1000168_pt1 | contig 26820 bp, 23 predicted proteins | sample WorMetHEROISLAND_FD_83872 | JGI IMG/M metagenome (GOLD analysis project Ga0056121, IMG submission 83872) | Marine gutless worms symbiont microbial communities from Max Planck institute for Marine Microbiology, Germany - Olavius sp. 1 HERON ISLAND ...
AGGGCCGATGCAGCGTGCTTTGAAACGGGCAAGTAGATGATGGGAGGCACTCTTATGAATCGATTCTATGGGCTTGGGCTCTTAGCGCTGACTCTAGCATCCTGCTATCATATGCGTGTGGAAGAAGTCCCGATCTATTGGCTCTACCCCTGGGACCGTGATGCTAGGAAGATGGTCCGTGCTGTGATAGAGGAGGATGTAGAGCAGATAGATGAGCTGGTTCGAAGCGGTAGAGTTGATGTGAATATGAAAGCTAGGGATGATACTCGTTTTCTCTTCATTGCAACCTTACTACAGAAAAAGCAAAGCTATGTGAAGCTCTTGGACTTGGGGGCAGATATCCATTGGGGGGATATTGATCATTCTCCTATATACTATGCAGCAGGGTATTATGCTGAGGTGGCCGGAGATTTGTACTACCTGGAGGAGGCTCTGAAGCGAGGGCTTGATCCCAGCGCTAGATTAACCTTCTCCGGTAGGAGACCTATTTTTTTCCCCTTGGAACCTCCAAACAATGCTAATAGAGGCACTATGCCTGAGAACTATCTAGCGAAGCTAAAGCTGCTGATATCCTATGGAGCGGATTTAAGTTTACCCAGCATAGGCCCCTCGGAGCAGTATCCTTCCGGGAGAGGGATCAATGTGGTAATAAATGCTGCATCGGAAGGTTATTACAATGCGGTGTATTATCTTCTAAGCGAATTTGAAGGCATTCAGTACAAGAATTTTGAGATTTTGAATGTAAAAAACAATGAGTATATGTACGTAGGCGTCTCACTTCTAACGGAAGTAGAAGAAATTGCCAATGCTGATGGATGGGGGTGGGAGTTGGGTAGGGTGCAGGAGTCTACTTATCCCTGGTTTCTTAAGACAGTTGAATGGCTGGAGACTCAAGGCGAGGTGTTGAATGTTCCAGAGGATATATCGCGCATCCTTACGATCAAGCTGGATACTACGAAGAAAATGAAGCACTATAAGATTGATAAGCATGGGAATATTACTCCTATGGATGAACCGCCTAAGGAATTCTGGGAATAAGACTGTTCGCTTGAGGCCCATCACGCCCCAAAGGCGGATTGAGAGAGGGAGCCTTATCACCAAATATTGTAGTTGGTGACCATAGAACGGACGGAACGAGAAATTGGGACCATCAGGGCATTGATATTGCCGCTCCTGCGGGCACTCCCATACGTGCCTCAGCTGGCGGCGTAGTTGCAGAAGTTGGAGTCGGATTTGCGGCTAGATACTTTGGTAAATCGAATTTAGGTAACGTCAGGTATTTTTATCAGCCGGATCAATACAGTTTTGATTTATTAATGGTTCCATTGATTCCACATTTTTAATGATTCCATAGGAGTTTTAACCATGATTAGGATATTTTTTTGCGTTTTGGCCATGGGATTTTTTCTCGACTGCCAAGAGAAGACCTCTGATAATCAGGGGGCGGCGAGCCCTGAAGAGCCAATGGAAGCAGTGCCATTGGATGATGAACTCTTAACCTCCGATAGTCGAGAGAAGTCGAATGCCAAAGAGTCAATGGGGGCAGTGTCATTGAATGATGAATCTGATGACCCCTTAAGTGTGGAAGACTACATAGCGAAGAACTATCCGCCTCCAAACTGGGGCATTCTCAAAGTTATTCCATCGAATCTTTTGCCTGATATCGAGGAGGAGTCTCTAGTGTTCTTGGAGGATCCGATTAAAGATGAATGGGAGCATATGATGAACCAACCCTATAGAGATGAACCATGGCCCCCATATATAGAAAAAACTCTCTGCGTCTATGTTGTCGATGGCAGGATGCAGGAGTATGAGTTGCCTTATGGATCGTCATTTGGCTATAAAAAAAGAGCTCTAAGGGTCATTAAATCCTATGAGTCACTCTATGGCCCATGGCTGGGTTACTGTTATCTGTCTGATGTCGATGGGGATGGAATTCAGGAGGCGCTTATTTTTATCTTAACAGGTATGGATTTCCGGATTAAAACCTATAAGTTTCAAGATGGAGAGTTTAAGATAGTCGACGAAGAAGATATAACGGCCATATTGTTAGCACAGTGAGTGAGCCAAGGCGTGCGGGTCTGTTCACTCAAGACCGCATCAGGCGCTAAAGGCGAAGGGGGAAGCCTCATCGCCAAACACTGTGCACAGATGAGGGAGTAGTGCTGTATTCCAAATGGCGAAAATGCATTCCCACCCCCGCCGGGCCCGTTCCGCCGCTTTTCATGGCGGCGTTGCTAAACAGAACGTGCGTTATTGTCAGTTCACTTTGGCTTTGTGCAGAAGTGTCTGTTCACCTTGACATTTCCCCCAAAAATGGGGCCAACAAACTCTTAGTGTTCTGACCTAAAATACAAGTGAGGTCAGAAGGCAGAATACCCCAAGAGCTAGTGGATGATTTTGGGGGGAAGGCCATGATCACCCTTCTTACGGTCTGAATATTCTAGGGCCTTGTTCAAAGGTCCCCGAGAAATATTAGAAGCTCACCGTTTGTGATAATCCTTCAAATTCTGCGAGGTTTTTAGAGGTGTCCAGGTTTTTAACGGCCTTAGTGCGGAGCTTACGGCGGGAAGGTTGAAAATCAAGCTGGACAAGGTTTCTTATGGCGATGCAGAATGAGCCGGAGAAGTGATGAATCAGCAGGATTATTCCGATTGTGAGTGGGTTTCCTTTGAACTCCTAGAAACCTTTATGTACCAGTGCCTTTGTAAGATCGGCGTACCTGAGAAAGATGCGGCGGTGGTTACGGATGTGTTGATAGAATCCGATAAGAGGGGAATTGATTCCCACGGCATTGGCAGATTCAAGCCTATTTATATTGATCGGATAGACCAGGGGATTCTGAATCCGGTTACGAAGATAACTACGGTTAGGGAAACTCCCTGCACCGCGGTGCTGGACGGGAATAACGGGATGGGGCACGTAATCTCGAAAAGGGCAATGCAGACGGCCATTGAGAAGGCGCGGGGGCAGGGTTTGGGAATGGTGGCCGTACGCAACTCCACCCATTTCGGCATAGCCGGCTACTATGCCACGATGGCCACAGATGCCGATATGATAGGGGTGACAGGCACCAATGCACGTCCCTCCATTGCCCCCACTCACGGTGTGGAGAACATGCTCGGCACAAATCCCCTGGTGTTTGGAATTCCGACTGATGAGCCCTTTCCATTTGTTATTGACTGCGCGACAAGTGTTAGTCAGCGGGGGAAGATTGAGATGTATGCACGGGCAGGAAAGAACCTCCCTTCCGGATGGGTGATTGGGAAGGATGGCAAAACCCGAACCGATACCGAGGAAGTATTGAGGGGTCTCACGGAGGGACTGATTGCGCTTAGTCCCCTGGGGGGCATAGGCGAAGAAACCGGCGGCTACAAGGGTTATAGCTATGCCACAGTTGTGGAAGTGCTCTCGGCTGCCCTACAGGGCGGTTCCTATCTCAAGGCTCTTAATGGTGTTGATAAGGATGGCAGGAAAATTCCCTACCCCCTGGGTCATTTCTTTCTGGCCATAAATATTGAGAGTTTTATATCCCCGCCCCTGTTTAAGCGGATTTCGGGCGCTATCATGCGGGATTTGCGGAAATCCGAAAGGACTCCGGGGAAGAAGCGCATTTATACGGCTGGAGAGAAGGAATATGAGGCGCGTATTTATCGTCAAAGGCATGGCTGTCCCATTCAGAAGCCACTTCAATCGGTGATAACTAACCTCAAGGAGCGCTGGAGCTTGAAGCTCGATTTCCCCTGGGAAAGGATTCGCCGTTAGCGGAACGGGTAGAGATTCTCACCTGGACGCGTCCAAATGCCGCCATAGTTTTTCCGCGGCTTTTTAAAAAAAATAACGAAGCAACCGCGCCGGAGTTACCGAAGATATATTGGGTGTTAAAAATGAACACTAATAATTGTTTCTTGCATGTTTCCTCAAAATTCTTTTAGACCGCGTAGGCAACCGACCCTGCCGAAGCGTACCGGAGTGGTGAGAGTCGCTCCGGTTTTTTGTAAAAGGAATTCCATCCTTTATTTTGATAGCTCGCGCGGCGCAACGGCCTCCCGCCTAAACCGTTGAACAATGCACCAGCAGGGAAAATCTGCCCGGCTGCAATCCAAGTTCAACGATTGATATGAAACAATTTTTTGACTTTTCTTACGGTAAAATAAAAAGTGCTGTGTTTTACTCCTAATCGTGTGCGATAAAGATGTAGGGAACAGGAGCAATATTATGAAAAAGAACCTTTTTGTGGTCTTCATTGGGTTCGTCGTCTTTGTCGGTTTTTTAGTTACAACGACCGTACTCATTGGATGGAACAGGGGCGTAAGCCCGATGCCAACCATGCAGGCTTCGGTGCTGTTAGAGCCCAGCGAGGACGTTGAGAGCATCGCCTTCACGGAAACCGAAGAATAATCTTCGGAAATCTCTTGCCAATCTGGATTCCAAACCAGGTTGATTGGCGGGTCTTACCCATCCCCTTAGATTCTAATGGGAGCCGCGTTGAGGATAGCCGCCTTTCTCAAAACATCACTAACTGCTAAACTAACTCCGGCGGGATGGTGGTTTTATGGATGGTGAGGAAGGGCATTGTGAGCGCCATGAACTTAACGGACGGCCGGGTAAGACGGCAGGTGATTTCAGGCTAAGCTCCGCTCAAACGGCGGACGAGTTGGCAGTGTCCAAGGCGGCTTGTGCGGAATCCCTGGCCGTCCAGGCCGATTAAGAATTGGAATTCTTATTTTTGCGGAGCCGCGAAGGCGAATGAGGAGGTGCTGGACTTAAATAGGTGGACCTAATAGGCCAAAGGGATGGCGATATGAATTCATGCTGCGCCTGATAATAAAACAGCCATCCCGATTGGGCTAAAATGGCTCCTTTGTGGTGGTCCGGCTCGATAGCAGTCTGCATTCATAAAACTTCAAGGAAATGACATACCCCTGCGGCAGGGATTTCACTTCTCAGCATCAGCTCAAGTATGCCAAACAACACCTGGATAATTTCGATCCCGCCTTTGTGTCAAAATCTCTCCATCCTCATATGATGCGCTGGGAAGGCTGGGTATATGCTTGATCAAATAGGGGCTTCACGGTTTTATCCCTGCCGATAGGCCAAACTAAGGGGCGGATCTCTCGAAATGCTGTCAGTTGGGTGAAGAATAGCGGCCCAGGGTGGATTCTGAGTGTTTTTCGTGCGATACTGTGGCGGGAGCACTTGCCAAAGGAAGAATGTGACTTCGACAATGGGCAAATATGTACGCTGAGCCAAAAAGTCGAATGGCTGGGAAGGATGATTGATCCGATATCCAAACCGGGTTTGGACGGCCGATATCATCTATTTGAAGCTGGAACTCGGGTATGTCTATCTCCTTACCATCACGGATTTCATGCAGCCGCAAGGTCCCTTTAGGTTGGCGGATATCTCTGTCGATGGATGCTAGCTTCCGTATTGAGACTTTGAAAGAAAAGCGCCTACGGTGTTTCAGCGATCTCCAATACCGACTTAGGGAAAATGGCGGAATGGCATTTGCGTTAAAGGGGTTCTGATGGGCATTGAAGTATGCAGGATGTTTACCTCTAGATTCTGTGAATCGGCCCGGAAACTGAAGCTTGGTTTTCCCAGGTATTTCCGATTCGACAATAGCAGGCATTGCCATCAAAGTTCGAATTACCGGACCCCGGATGGGATGTATGAATCATCAGAGTGGAGGCTTAAAAAGGCAGCAGTCTAAACAGCGGTGGGTTTAACCTTAGTGATTTGTGACAGCTTTTTGATGATTGGATATCAGCATGGTGCTTGAATCTTGGTCCACTGCGAGGTGGGCAGAGGCGTGTGAAAGAACAGCTAGTGTTCCGGAGTCTTCTGGGAATTGCGGCTTCTCAACGAGATTAGGCGTGGGCTGAACTTTTTTGTAAGGAAAATTGGAAGTATTTGAAGTGAGCAGTGAGATTAGAGGGTAGATCAGTTATGACGCAGATATTGAAAAAAACTGATCACCGGAAGCGGTTTGCCAGTTTGTACAAACCCAGGATTGGCCGTGTGCATGAGGTAGAGATCCCCGAATTTAATTTTTTGATGGTGGATGGCAGAGGCGGGCCATACAAGTCGCCGGATTTCATTGATGCGATCAAGGCGCTCAATTCTGTTTCCTACGTATTCAAGTTTCATATCAAAACCAATGAGGGTATTGAATACAGGGTAATGCCCCTTGAGGCGCTTTTCTGGACGGATAACATGGAGGAGTTCACATTCGAAAACAGCTCGATTTGGAGATGGACCCTCATGATTATGCAGCCGGATTATATCAGTCCCGATATGATGGAGGAAGGAATGAGGGCTGCCTATCTTAAGCAGAAGCATCGTTCGCTTGAGCTAGTGAGATTCGAGAGCTTTAGGGAAGGCTCTGTGATGCAGGCTATGCATGTGGGCTTCCTCAACGATATCAAATCTTCCGCCGCTGCTCTGCGCCATGAGATCAAATCCTCCGGCAAGGCGCCCAGGGGTAAGTACCATGAAATATATTTGAACGATATCCGCAGACCCCCTAAGGCGGCATGGCGCACCGTGATTCGACAGCCCCTCGGTAATCCTTAAAGCGCGGCCTAATCCCACAATTAATCTGCTTTTTGGGCCCGGCGCCCAAGCTTATTTAATCCAGGCTAATAGTAAATTCAAAACGAACGGATTCAAAATTCTTGGACTTTGATACTGTAGGGGCGGTGAATAGAGGCTGAGAATCGAAGTATAATTGTTTCGGATGATAAATAGGGCGGCATGCAGCGGCATGCATGCGAAAGGGAAAATTCTTTTCAGGTTGTGATTGAAACCAGCAGCGACTTCTTTTTGTTGACCTCAGGGTGCGCCGATGTAGGGGGACTTTGCGAGCTGTTCTTTTGGGGCCGCGGCTCCGAAGGCCCGATTCTGGTTCGCATTTCCGGGCACCGGCCCGTGTTTTTCATTCACTCCGATGTAAGTTTGCCTGCTGATTTCGGGGCGGAACGCCGCCAATTGAAGATGAGCTCGTTTGAAGGCAAATCCGTAGATGGATTGTATTTCTCCTCGTTGGCGGCATACCACAGGGGGCGGAGCAGACTGACAGAAGCTGGAATCAGAACTTGGGAATCGGATGTTCGCCCCGAAGAGCGTTTTCTCATGGAGAGGTTTATTCACGGATCTGCCAGATTGAAGGGAAAAGCGATCATCAGAAGCAGGCATTGGGAGTTTCTCAATCCGAAATTTGAACCATTGGAGTGGCGCCCGAGACTCAGCACAGCATCGTTGGATATTGAAACAGGGAAGGATGGCACGCTTTTCAGCTTTGCCCTGGATTGCAGGGTTAATGGGGGTGGTGCAGAGAGCTCCCCGAAGAACGGCAGGCGAATCCGGGTTGTGGGGCTGCTGGATGCGCGATTGCCCGGATTAGAGGGTAGAAGTGAGCAGCTTCAGCTGGATGACGGAGAGGCCCCGGCGCAGCTTACTTATTGTCCCACCGAAACCTTGCTGCTGGAGCTCTTTGTCGAAAAAATCGCGGAGATCGATCCCGATCTGATTATTGGCTGGCATGTGGCTGGTTTTGACTTGAATTTTCTTTTGGAGCGCTCGCGACAGCTGAATTTCTCGCTGCGCATAGGCAGGGACAGGTCAGCTCTGCGCCTGGTCAAAAAATCCGGATCGCTGCCGATTGTGGATTTGAAGGGCAGGCTTGTTATTGATGGACCGCCGCTATTGCGCGGAACCGCGATCCGATTTCCCGATTGGCGGCTCGACACGGTTGCGCACAGGGTGCTCGGTAGAGGGAAGAGTATCTCCGATACCGAGAAAGTGGCCGAAATCGAGCTTCGCTTCCGGGAAGATAAGAAGGCTTTGGCTCTATACAACTTAAACGATGCGATTCTTGTAACCGAGATTTTTGAGAAAACCGGAATATTGAAGTTGATGACAGCCCGCAGTCTGATTACCGGTCTCCCTCCCGATCAAATACATCGCTCGGTTGCGGCCTTCGATCGTTTCTTCCTGCCGCGTTTGCATCGCAAGGGCTATGTTGCTCCAAATCGCGGTGATGTACGAGCCGAGGCGCCGACCCCCGGGGCGATGGTCTTTTCCGGAGGTTTTGGGCTGTTTGAAGGGGTGGTGGTGCTGGATTTCAAGAGCCTTTACCCCACCTTGATTCAAACCTTCCACATTGATCCATATTCCCTGCTAAAAGCCGCGGAGAATCCGCTTGCCACCCCGGTTGGCATTGATTTTTCGCTTAGCGAGCATGTTTTGCCGGATTACATAGACCATCTTATGCGGCGGAGGGCAGCGGCCCGCGGCGCCAAGGATGATGCGCTGGCCTACACCATCAAGATTTTGATGAATTCCATGTATGGGGTTATGGGCGCGGCAGGCTGCCGTTTCTACAACATCAAACTGCCCACGGCCATAACCGGTATCGGCAGATGGGTGCTTGAATCCACTTCCAGACAACTCCGGGATTGGGGATATGGAGTGCTTTATGGAGATACCGATTCGGTTTTCGTTCATCTCAAGGAAGAAGAGCGGTCTGACGGCGATGCGACGGGAAGAAATCTGGTTTTGAAGGTGAATGAGTATTTTCGAGAAATCATCCGGACGAATTTTGGAGTTCCGTCTCTTCTGGAGCTTGAGCTTGAAAGGCGCTATGTAAAATTGTTTCTACCGGCGATGCGTACAAGCGGAGGGGAGGCTGCGGTTAAAAGATATGCGGGCCTGCTGCCGGATGGGGGTCTGGATATCAAGGGGATGGAATTTGTGCGCTCGGATTCCACCCAGCTTGCGCGGGATTTTCAATACGAGCTCTTTCGGCGTTATTTCAACGGCGAGGCCCTGGGGCCATGGATTCGGGATATCGTCAGACGGCTTCGCAGCGGTGAGTTTGACGAGAGACTGGTTTACAAGCGCAGACTCTCCAGGCGGGCGGCGGATTACAAATCGCCGCCGCCCCATGTTAGGGCGGCAAGGCTGCTTGACCCCGATGGCTCAAAAAACATCCGCAGGGTTGAGTATTTGATGACGCCAAACGGCCCTGTTCCCTTGGAATTGAAACCGAGCGAGATAGATTATAATCACTACATTGAGAAGCAGCTGCGATCATTGGCCGATGATGTTCTAATTTATGGCGGTGAGAGTTTCGATGCCATTCTGGGAGGCAGGCAGCTGGAGCTGTTTTAGGAACGAAGACCGAAGCGGGAAGGGTGAGGTTGGCAGGGATGCTAAAACCCTTATCAAGTGAGTCGGAAAGCTGATGAAGAAAGTTGACAGCATATAAAACTATGAATTCCAGCAATTTCGACTTCGATAATCACATTGAGCGGCGGGGCACCTCGTGCGCCAAGTGGGATTATGATTTAAGAGTAACCGGGCGCAGGGATCTTCTTCCTTTCTGGGTGGCGGATATGGACTTCCGCGCGGCGCCCGCAATTCTAAGAGCAGTTGGGAAGCGGCTGGAACATGGGATTTTCGGCTATACGGCCAGACCGAAATCTTTAGATGAGGCGCTGCTTGACTGGCTCGAACGCCGTCAGGGATGGAAGGCGGGGAAGGATGAAATTCTTGAAATTCCCGGCATTGTCCAATCGGTTCACATGCTTGTACGGGAGTTATGTGAGCCTGGAGCCGGAGTTGTTATTCAGGAGCCCGTTTATTATCCGTTTCGGAGGGCAGTGGAGGGCAATGCGCGGCGGGTGGTTGTGAATGAGCTGCGCCGAAACAGGGATGGGCGATGGAAGATGGATTTGGAGAACCTGACCGCTCGAATAGCGGAGGGCGAGGTGAAGTTGCTGCTGCTTTGCAATCCTCACAATCCGGTAGCCCGGGTTTGGGAGGAAACGGAGCTGCTGGAGCTTGCCTATATCTGCCGCGAGGCGGGGATTATTGTGCTTAGCGATGAGATTCACGCGGATTTGGTTTTCCGGAGGAATCGGTTCGTGCCCTGGCTCAGTCTGCCGGAAAAATGCCTGCCGCGTTCGATTACCCTTGTTTCACCCACCAAGGCCTTCAATATCCCAGGATTGAATGTGGCCTTTGCGGTCTTCTCCGACCGGGAACTGCGCGGGCAGGTTCGCGGGATGCTGGAAGCTCATGGCATTCCGGACGGTGTCTCTGCACCGCTTAACTATGCCGCGGCGGAGGCTGCGTGGCGAGAAGGTGAAGATTGGCTTGATTCGATGCTGGCATATGTCAAGAAGAACGACGATCTTGTTCGGAGCACCCTTGCCAGCCAGCCTTACTCCGGTTCAGCTGCGGCGCTGGAAGGCACCTATCTGGAGTGGATCGGTGTTGCCGCAGGCTTGGCAGAGGAAGAAATAATATGGAACAATCTCCTGGATGCCGGGGTTTGGCTGAGCAGGGGGAGCCAGTTCGGAATGGCTGGCGCTGGATTCCTGCGAATGAATATCGCCTGTCCCCGATCGCAGCTTGAAATAGGCCTTGAGAAAATGTGCGCTGTCCTTAGAGCCCATTCTCAAAACCGGCAATGATGTCCTCGTGCATTCGAATCAGTAAGGGCATATCTCCAATTCGGCTGGTCTCCAGTTTTCCGCGGAGTTCTTTATAGTCTGGCTCGATTTCAAGCACTTCCGGAAAGCTAAGTGGAGCGCTGCTGCCCTTGTTGTGGATACGCGATATGAGTGATGGGGTGAGCTCCAGCCAGCTGTGCACCGCAACCGCATGCGAGTAGACAGCCGCTTCATTGCTTGAGGATGGAAGCTCACGGCGATTTTTCAGCAGCCCTTCTCCCAGACTGTTAATGAAGCCCTTTAGCTCATCTGCCCTTTCTTCATCTTCAAAGGCGCTAATTGCCATGTGAAGAGCCTGCGCCACGGGAAGCGAAAAGCGTTCAAGATACATAATCGCGCTGGCAAGCTCATCTTCCTCATAGCTATCGAGCAGGTAGGTCTCGTATGGGGTAAGAAGATATCCCTCGGGCAGAAGACGGTCGCGAATCAGCCGTGCCGCGGTGCTATAGCTCTCTACGCGAATTAGAAGGAGCTTCAATTTATCGGTTTGAGAGGCCCCCCAGGCCTGAGGGTCCCTGAAAAACATATGCGCATCCTCCACTCCCATGGAGAAGAGGGAAAATACCATTGAGGGATGCTCTGGCCAAATATCGACTAGCCCTTGCGAGAGAATAATATGGGTGACGTCTGGCGCCGCCCTGAAATATGCGCCCCTTAACAGGCTGGTATTTGTTGGATCAACGGTAAATCGCAGGAAGCCCTCGTTAATTGCCCTGCTGACATAGCTCCAGGACATAGCCGGGCGGTCTTCCATATCCGAATCCAATCTCTGTGTGAATAGCTCCTGGTAGGACTCGATAATCTCGACTAACTTTGCATTGGTGTCCGCGGCCTGGGAGACGGTCGGCAATACGGCAAGCATGCCAAGCAAAATGAGGCGCTGCACGAAAGCTTCAGCCATGAATTCCTCCAAGGTCCAATCATAGCGCCTAGGGAACTTCTCGTCATACCCCCGGGAGGCGGGGAAGATGCAGGGGGCCCTGTCAATGCACATCGCCTAAAAGAGGTCATCCGGCCTTCCCTGTCTTTAGGCCTTTTGGAAATTGACGGCTATTTCGGTTTTGCCGGCGCTCTGGTCTTCTCCTGAAAGCCGCTCTCCCGGATACCGCCATTTTGCCGCTTCTGAGTCCGCGCTTTCCAATGACAAGACAAATTCGGGGCTTTTCTGAGGCCCCGAACCTCCGGTCCCCGGGGGATTGGCGCAGTCTGTCTCTTTTACGGAGCGGCAGAGCGCCTTTCGCTCCGGCGGCCGGGCGGACAAGAAAAATTGGGAGACCACTCTTGACCGCAGCCTCGCTGCCCTAGGATAATGGCCCGGCGAATTTATGAGTTGGCGCATGCTCTGGCGGCGGCTAGCTCCAAGAGAAGGCTCCGATGGGGCGCCCGGATAATCCGGACTGTAGGCGATGCGTCTGCCTGGAAGTTGGAGCAGCCCTTTGCTTGAGCGGAGCAGGCGGCGCGCCCTAAGCAGTAATAAAACTCTGCCGAGATCACTTATTTTCGGCGCGGTTAGCTCCGTGCGCATTGGTTAGAATGATGATAGAGAGATTAAAAGAGTTGGAAGAGGCCTTCGATTGCGCCCTGCGTGATGCAGGCAGCGAGGCCGAGCTGGCAGATATCAAGGCGCGGTTCTTAGGCAATAAGGGAAAACTCACCCCCATCTTAAAAACCCTGGGCCTGGTGTCATCAATGGAGGAGCGCAGAGAATTGGGCAAGGCGGTTAATGACCTAAAGGGCCGCCTGCTCCGCAAGATAATGGATGCCAGGGCCGATATTGAGAGGCTTTCCATCGATAAGGAGCTCAAGGAAAACTGGATAGACATCACGCTCAGAGAGCGCGATCGCGCCGGACGCCTGTGGGAGGCCGGGCTGCATCCGGTTACGATAGTTCAGCGCGAGCTCGAAGATATCTTTCTTTCGATGGGCTTTGATATACTCGATGGGCCGCATATTGAGGATGACTTTCACAATTTCACCGCTTTGAACATTCCTGAATCGCATCCCGCGAGGGACATGCAGGACACCTTCTGGTTCAAGGACATAGGGTATCTTCTGCGCACGCATACATCCACCATTCAAATTCGTGGAATGAGGCAGAAAGGCAAACCGCCGTTCCGCTTCGTTGGGCCGGGAAAGGCCTTCCGATGCGAGGCAGTCGACACTTCGCATGAGGCGGTGTTTCACCAGATGGAGGGTATGCTGATTGGGCGCTCGATTACGGTGGCCAACCTTATCTATTTCGAAAAGGTGCTGCTCAGTGAGATTTTTGGGAAGAGTGTTGAAATCCGCCTGCGGCCCGGATTCTTTCCCTTCGTTGAGCCCGGTTTTGAGCTTGATATCGGCTGCCTGATCTGCAGTGGCGCGGGCTGCAGGGTCTGCAAGGGAAACGGCTGGGTTGAGCTCCTGCCCTGCGGCATGACGCATCCAAATGTTCTTAGACACGGGGGCATAAACCCGGATGAATACAACGGCTTTGCCTTCGGCCTGGGGCTGGACAGACTGGTGATGATGCGTTACGGAATTGATGATATAAGGCTGATTCACAGCGGCAGCGTTGATTTCGGCAAGCAGTTCGCGGTATGAGAATATCACTCGATTGGATTGGAGATTTTGTTGACCTCCCAGGGGGCCTAAGCGATAGGGAAATCGCCAGACGGATAACCCTGACAGTATGCGAGGTTGAGGGATGCGAATCGAGCTTGGAGCGGGGGGATGGCGCTGCTCGGGCTTATAGCGGCTTAGTGCTCGATATCGATAACAAATCTCTTACGCATCGGCCCGATCTGTGGGGGCATTACGGGATGGCTCGGGAGTTTGCATTGGCCTTCGATTCGTCATTTCGGGACAGGTTTGGCGCAGAGTGGGCCGAGCCGCTTAAGAAAAAAATAGAGGAGACCGGAAAGGGGGCAGCTGCGCAAATCGCGGTGGAAGTGGAGGAGGGCACTGCCAATCTGGGTTTTCTGGGGCTGACTGTAGCCGGCATCCGTGTGTCTCAGAGCCCCCCCTGGATGCAGAAGCGCCTCATAGAGGCTGGGCTGAGACCCATTAACTCAATTGTCGACATCTCCAACTACGTAATGCTTGAAACCGGGATCCCCAATCATATATTTGATAGCTCTTTCATACACGGGGGAAAAATCATCGTGCGCCGTGCTGGATCCGCGCAGCGTTTTGTAACCCTGGATGGATTGGAGCGAAATCTGATTGCAGAAGATACTCTGGTCTGTGATGCTTTCAGACCCTCGGGGATTGCCGGCATCATGGGGGGGCTTGGCAGTTCGGTGTCTGGGAATACAACCCAAATCACGATAGAGGTAGCCAACTGGAAGGATGCGGAGATTCGGCAAACCAGCGCGCGGCTGGGACTTCGCACCGACGCCTCTGTTCGTTACGAGAAGAGTTTGGATAGCGCCCAGTTGGAGAAAACTCTTCTGCGGATATTTGAATTGGCACTTGAATTAAACCCCGGAGCACATTCTGTTGGTGATATTCAGGCCGTTAACATGCCCAAGCCCATTACCCTGGAGATAGAGACAGGGCCTAAGCGTGTTGGCGCGGTTCTGGGGATTTCAGTGGATGAAGGGCGCTTTGAAGGCATACTGGATGCCCTGGGGTTTAAGGTGGAGGGGCTTAGCGATGCGAAAACCAACCAGTACAGCCACAGGGTGAGTGTCCCAACCTGGAGGTCTACCAAGGATATTGAATGCGAGGCCGATATTGTCGAGGAGATTGGCAGATTCATCGGCTATGATTCCATTTCGCCGCTTAGCGCCGTGCACGGCATAGAGGCCCTGCGCCTTTCACCGACAAAGGCCGCGATCCGGCGCGCCCAGGACTTCATGGTGCTCAGAGGCCAGGCATTGGAGGTTTATAATTATCCGCTGCTCGGCGAAGCCCTGCTTGCGCGCGCACTCTGGCCCACCCTCAATGAGAAATTGATTCTGGCCAACGCCCTTAGTCCCGATATCGATAGGATGCGTCCCTCCTTGATTCCGGGTCTTCTGCAGGCGGCGGCGAATAACTTGAGGGAGCATTTCGGCTTTCGGATTTTTGAGCTTGGCCGAGTTTACAAGCAGTTGGATGCCCCCGAATTCTTTGCTGAAGGCCTCCAATTGGGGGTGGTGTTCCAGGATTCAAAGGTCAACCCCTTCATTGAGTTGGCGGATGTAATCGAGGGTCTTTGCCGCTATGCCGGAAGGGCTGTGAATTTAGCCCCAGGTGAGCCAGACAAGAGCCGCACGCTGATTCCCGCCGATTGGCCCGGCCTCCACCCGAATGAGCTTCTGGATATTAACCACGGGAAGCTTAACGTGGGCACGGTTTTTTCCCTGCATTCCCTGCTGGGCCAGGCCTTTCGAATTAGGGGAAAAACTTCGATTGCGGTGTTGGATTTCGATGCCCTGATGAATTTGCCGGAGAAGATCGAATTCTCCTTTTCACCGCTCGATCGCTATCCGCGCGCGGATTTTGATTTAACCGTGGTGCTGCCTAGGGGGCATTACGGGGAGAGGGCCCTCTTTGCTGTGAGAGAGCTGGGCATGAAGGAAATCCGCAGGGTGGGCGTGTTGGACAGTTTTGATTTGAGCAATGGCGCGCGTGCCCTGACTCTGCGGGTGGAATTCAGAGATTCGGAAAAAACCCTGAATCCCGCCGCTATCACGGAGGCTCAGAGCAGGGTTATTGCCGCGCTGGATGCCGCTGGCTACCCGCTGAAAAGAGCGGAAAATAGCCCCTGCCCTTAGCTGCAGCCTCCGCCCGCTGCAGGGGGCCCCTAAGCTGCCATCCCCCTCCTCTGCTGCCTTCGCCCATTATCACCTCTTCCGTGTCACCGGGCGCCCTAAGATCCGCGCCGGCTTGCCCCTTTTCCGATTCGGACAGTAATATTGCAGGGGAAATTTCGGAGGTGTCCCAATGAAAAGCACAGATATGGCGAGACGGGATAGGGAAATAAAAAGGGCTCGAAAGCGGGAAATGGTTTTGGAGCGCAAGAGCCAGCGTGAACACCGCTCGGCCGGGGACTACATCAACCTTTTGAACGAGCACTTCTTTTTCGACGATGAGAAAATATACAACATAGAGCAGAGCGAAGATATCCTGATGCTGTTGGAGGGAATGAAGGAAGATATACCCGACAAGCAATGGTCCAGCGTGATTCGAAAAGCAGTGAAGAAAACGGGGGTTAAACAGAGGGATGCGGCCATCAGGCAGCTTGCCGGCATGGGCGGAATTGATATCGATTCCTAGCAAATCCAATCGACGGCTCCTCGGGCGCATCCCGGGCTAACCTCCCCGCCGTCTCAGCACAAGCGATGCTGCGTTTCTCATGCCCACGGATTCGGTCTTTTTGGCCTCTTGATATCTACAAATAGTGACTGGCTCGATTTCGGGTGCGCTCGGGCATTTTCCACCGGGTTCCCCAGGCTTCCGAGCGCGCCTTTTTGAGCTTGTTCGCCGCATGATAAGCAACTACAATGAGCGCTGTTAAAATATCGACTCAGGAAGAGGGAGGGTTAGCAGCAGGCTTCAATCCGGATGATGGGGCCTTTTGGGAGCCCGCCTTAAGCCGCTAGGCTGCAGCTTAAGGGGGCGCTCGGATAAAAAATCATGCCCATACCAGTATTCAAACCTTCAATCAAGCGGCGCGATATGCACTCAGTTCTATCCTGTCTGGTGACGGACGAGATAGGCCCATCCGCATTGGCCGATAAGCTCACGGAGGCTGTCTCTAGCTATTTCAGCCTGCAGGGCGGTTTAGCGCTCCGTGAATACTCCAGGGCCATACGGCTGTCCTTGGATGCCCTCAAACTTGAGGAAGGTGATGAGGTGATAATATCTCCACTGGCTCCTCTGATATATCTCAAGGCCATTATATCATGGGGAATCAAGCCCATTCTTGTGGATGTCAGTGAAAAAAACGCCTGCCTTGATCCGGCTTTGGCAGCCGAGACGATAGGCGCTGCCACCAAGGCCATATTTGTCCATGCCCCTCTTGGGCGCATCCCGCCGGATTTAAGCCAGTTTGGAATACCTGTAGTTTTGGATTTGAGCGAAGCTCACGGCATAGCCGATTCAAGTGGAATGCCAATCGCTGGGGGAACCTATATAATACTGGCTATGGAGCCCCACGCCATCGCCACCTGTGGGGGAGGCGTTCTCATCCTGGCGAAAGATGAGCCCTCTCTGAAAAGGCTAAAGGGCGCTGCCAGATCCTTAAGTAAGGATTCACTTCTGTCGGACTTGAACGCATCGCTTGGACTGGCGCAGTGGGAGAGACTGCCTCTCGCCCTGGAAATGCGCGATAAAATCTACCGTGTTTTTCTTAAGTCGCTGCGCAGGGGATGCCATAGCGCCCTGGCTGCAGCGGATGAGCGCTCTCGCGCCGTCGCCTTTTCCTTCCCGGTAATCCTTTCAAGCGCTGTGAAGGAGGTGAGCGGCTATGCTCGGAAAATGGGCGTTGAAACACGCAGAGCATTCCCTGATACAATAATAGAAGCCTATCCGGAGGATCAGAACCATTGGCCGAAGGCTAGAAGACTTGCTATGAGCACTGTATTGTTTCCCCTATATCCTACCCTTGGCAAGGAGAATGTTCAGCTCATATCCAGGGTGCTATCCACACTGCCATGACATCTGGTGACTTATCTTGAGGGAGCGGCAACGGCAAGAATGAAGAAGAATGTACTGCTAGTCTACAATCCTGACAATGAGCTCTCCGCCCGCATTTACGGGGATATGCGCCAATGGCTGGAGAAGCACAGCTTTGGCACAATTTCAATATATCCTGACAGCTGCACAGCCGAGAATTTTGCACACAAGTTGGAGTTTGCCATCTCCCTAGGCGGTGATGGCACCTTCCTTTCCTGCGCAAGGTTATTGAGTGGAAACCCTGTGCCAATTCTGCCGCTGCATCTCGGAACCTTTGGCTTCATAACGGATTTCACGCATCTGGAGTGGGAAGAGGCGCTGGAGACATGGCTTGATAGGCGGCTGGATGTAGAAAACCGCGTGGTGCTCAATGTTTGTATCATTCGGGATAAAAAGGAGCTGAAGACGTTTAGGGCCATAAACGATGCGGTGCTAGGCTCAAGCGGGATAAGCAAACTCGTTCGCCTTTCCTTGAAACTCGGCGGTTATGAGGCGGGGCATTACAGGGGTGACGGGATGATTCTGTCCACGGCAACGGGTTCCACGGCGTATTCAATGGCCTCAGGCGGGCCAATACTGGTGCCTCCCATGAACGCGCTGGTTCTTACCCCCATTTGTCCATTTTCGTTTTCCTGGCGCCCGATTGTGATTCCCGGAAAGGATGAGGTTGTAATCGGCGTGGATGCGAAGCAGCGCTCGGATGTTCTCTTAACCATTGATGGACAGGAGTCCTTTCCCCTTGAAGAGGGGGATTTGGTAAGGATGTCCGGCAAAACCGCTGGTGTTCGACTTATTAAATCGAATAAAAGAGCCTTCTATGAGGTAATCCGGACAAAACTCGGCTGGTCCGGAGGTCCACATGCTTGAATCCCTGAGTATTCGGAATTACGCGCTTATTGAAGAGATAAATCTGAATTTCAAATCGGGCTTCAACGTCCTTTCGGGTGAAACCGGCGCCGGAAAATCAATTCTTGTCGATGCGCTTTCGTTGGCGCTGGGCGCCAAGGGCAGCTCCGAGAATATTAGGGAGGGGGCTGCAGAGGCCGAGATTTGCGCGCTAATCCGCGTGAGGCGATCCCCGGAGCTGCTTGCCTGGCAGGAGAAATATGGCATAGAGCCCGAGGAAGACAGCTATCTTATCCGCCGCACCCTAAGCACAGGCGGAAGGGGAATCTCCAGCATCCAGGCGGTGCCCGTAACGCGAACCGCACTGGCTGAACTTGCCGGCGTGCTTGTCGATATACACGGGCAGCATGAACATCAGTCTCTTTTCAAAGTGATAGCTCATAGAAAGCTCCTAGATAGATTTGCGGGTATTGAGCCGCGTGTCGAATCCTTCACCTCCATCTTTACGGAATTTGCGGAGCTCAAAAAACAGCTCGAAAACATCGGCAGAGAGGAGGAGCAGGTATCCAGGGAAATGGATTTTCTGCGCCATGCGGCGAATGAAATCGAGGAAGCGCAGCTTAAGGGAGGGGAAGAGGAGGAGTTGGAGAATCGCCAGAGAATTCTTTCCGGATATGATGATCTGCTTGGCGATATCAAGCGGGCCCTTGATGCCATAGCCGAGACGCGAAACGGGGCGCTCCTGCAGCTCAGAACAGCAAGGGAGGCGCTTGAGAGGGCATCGGAAATTGATAAATCGCTTTCAGGCATTCTTGCGCGCCTGGAGGAATCATTCCTTGAGATTGAGGATATTGGAGAAGAGCTGAAAAAGAAGCAATCGAGCGTGGAATTCAATCCATCAGAGCTGGAGATGATTGATGATAGGTTACTGAAAATAAGCCTGCTGCAAAGGAAATACAGCGTACGATCTGCTGCCGAATTAATCGAATATCTGGCTAAGATTCGTAAGCAGCTTGAAGGCTTCGATAATCGTGACAGTGAGCGCCGCAGCCTGGGTTTGAAACGGGAGGCGCTCGGAACTAGGATTACTTCCGAAGCCTCGGCGATCACCCTCCTGCGCAGAGAGGCCGCCAAGTCCTTGGAGAGGGGGGTGCAGGCTCATTTGAGGGCGCTGGGAATGGAGGATGCCCGCTTTGTTGTGGAGCTTGAGGGGAAGAAAAAAAGCAATGGCAAAAGCCTAATAGGGGCGTACGGCGCCGACACGATTGAGTTCCTGCTCTCGGCAAACAAGGGCGAATCGCCCAAGTCCCTCAAGGCTGTGGCCTCCGGGGGTGAGTTATCGAGGGTGATGCTGGCAATCAAAACTGTGCTTAGCGAATCCGACACGGTTCAAACCATGATATTTGATGAAATTGATTCCGGAATAGGCGGCGAGGTGGCCCGCTCGGTAGGAGGGCACCTGCATGGCCTATCCTCACAAAAACAGGTCTTCTGCGTCACCCATCTTGCATCCATTGCTCTCTTCGCGGATAATCATCTGCAGGTTGGGAAAAAGGTGAAGGACAGCAGAACTGTTATAACAGTTCGCGAGGTGAGGGGGAACTTGCGGGTGCGTGAAATTGCCCGAATGCTTGCCGGAGATAGCAAGGAGCCCCTTTCACTTGATCATGCCGCGAGCCTGCTTGAGGAGCGGAATCGAATGACTGGCAAGGCGGGTAACTAAGGTGACAAAGGTTAGTGAGGGGGCGAAAAAGAAATACTTCGCGAAGATTGCGCCCCTTAGGGAGAAGATTTACAAACTGGAAAGCAAGGAGCGCAATATTGCGCGCATGCTCCAAGCCAACGACCCCGGAGCGGTGTATAAAAGACTTGCGCTTGTGGAAGATTATCTCACCGCTGCCTCATATCACCTTGCCATGAACACCCTGTCCGTATCGCTGATGGGCATCCGCAGCGAGCACGATCTCAGTGAGGCAAAAAAATCCTGCTCTTTTGCAATAGTGCAGCTGGAGCACGTATTCACCAATCTAATCGATGTCCCATTTCAGGATTATGAGGCGTCACTGAAAGCCACCTCATCCTTCGATGAATTTAGACGCTACACCCTGATTCGCAAGGCAGGTCTGGCGCTTTCAATGGTTAAGGATGGGTTTAGCGAGAATTCCAAGTGGAAATGGTCCTTGGTGGCCCTGGAAGCCAGACTGGCGGTCGTTGCAAAGAACTGCCTGGATTTGCAGACTCTTGTTCAGGGCATGGATCCGAGACACGTGGGTTATCGGGAGAGAACAGAGTATTTCAAACTAACCCAGAAAATGCTTCAGGATGCCGCCGATGGATATCGGAAGAAATATGAAATAACAACAAAGAGCGCGGAGGATTTCCGTTTGGCCATAAATTTTTTGGGGGCGCTTCGGCGCCTCTCGCTGCTTTTGGGGCGGCAAAATGAGGCCAATGAATTCAAGAAGAAAAGTGAAATTTGGAGAAAAAACATGGAATCCGAGAGCAAAAAGCAGGAGTCCTGGCTAGTCATGAACCGTCCTGGCTCAACATAAGGCAAGATTTCCAGGAGACTGCAGCTTTGCCTGCGTGACTCAAAACGGGCCCATATGCGGGCGTCTTCATGCCAGCCCTGCTGCGCCCGGGCGTTTGGCCCGATTCTCCCACTAGAGAGATCAAGCCTTCCGGGAGCCCGCACAATGGCATGCCTAGAGTCGGTTCTGGCGCTTACGGCTTTTCCCTGCCAAATTCATAAGTGAATTTGCGGGATAGATTTTGCCTACGGTTGAGCTTAGGTATGATCCGTTTCCATCGTCGTAATACAGCGGAGTTTCACTGTCACAGAATTCGCTAATCACCTGCCGGCATGCGCCGCAGGGCGGAAGCGGCTCGCGGGAATCCGGACCCGCAACCGCGACGGCCCGAATATCTCGCTCACCCATCGAAAGAGCAGTGAAAATCGCTGTTCTCTCCGCACAATTCGACAGCCCGTAGGATCGATTCTCCACATTGGCGCCACAGATAACCCTGCCGCTGGCCATCTCGAGCGCGGCGCCGACTCTGAACCCTGAATATGGAGCGTACGCGTTTTTCGCGGCCTCATGCGCCCTCTCCATCAGCTCCTCTGGTGTCATGACTTCACCTCCTTTTAGGCCAAGGGCATCCAGCCCCGCAGAAGCGGCTCAAAAAGAGGTAAGCTCATGGCCCTCCGTCTTTTTTTAGCGAGCGCGGCTTAAGCCTTCGGCGATTTCCTTTGCCCAAAACAAGCACATTATATAGGATTCTCCCATGAGACTGCAAAGGAAAGTGAAACTCCAGACATGAGGGCGCGGAGTGTAACCCTGCTTTGCATAGTTTTGGCTCTTGTCTACTTTTTTGCATTCGCGAGGGGGACAGGCAGGGAACTGGTAGTTGCCCCAAAAACTCTCACCGCCCTGGAGCCGGTGAATTCTCCTTCTATCCGGGGCGGGGGTTTGTTTTTGCCAATACAAGGCAGCTTCGGAGCCGGCTTCATCGACGAAGAACATGAATTGGCGAGCTACTATGTCTCGGATAGAATCGCCCTGGATAGGGAATGGGTTGCGATTTATCGAGGAAATGGCCTAGAGCTCCTAAACCCTACAGGCCGGGTGATATCCCGTTTCGCGGGCTCCCCGCTTCCGATAGCGCGGAATGGAAATCTCTACCTGTATGCGGATGATTCAGGAGCCCTCTCGAAGATTGACCCCGCAAACGGAGCCCGTATTTGGGAAAGAGCTTACATAAGTCAGCTTACCTCAATTGACGCTCAAGCCGACAGAACCCTGGTAGGTTTTTTGGATGGCCGGATTGAGCTGATAGACGGCCTCGGAGAAGTATTGCTCAGCTATAAACCAGGCGGCAGCAGGACTGAGGTAATTTACGGGGCCATAATTAGCCGCGATGCATCGAAGATTGCTTTGATATCAGGCTTGAAACCGCAGCGATTTTTGATTCTGGAGGAGCGGGGAGACAGTTTCAGACCGATTCACCATCATAATACCAATTCCGACTACCGCCGACCGATTGCCATGGAGTTTATCCGCGATGACAGGCAGGTTCTCTATGAGGGCGGCGAAAAAATTGAGATTTTTGACATAAGAAGGAGTAGGCTCAAGAAGAGGGGAATTCCGGGCAATGCACTTCGCTGGATTGATAACCTGGCGCCTAAAACGCTCACCCTCCTGGAAGCGGATGGGGGAGATGCAAGAATCAGGATGCTGACACAAGACAACCTGCCCCTATTCGATTTTGCGCTCCCACCGGGAAGTGTGGACATTGTCAAGGACAGGAATTTTGTGATAATAGTTGGCCAGTACGATATCTTCGTACTGGAGTTTTCCTTACAGTGATTCATTTCACCGGCGCAAATCCTCCCACTCTCCATGGCGAGCGCTCATCGCCCGATATGAGCGGCGAAATGCCGAAATGCCTCTGTCTCCTGAGACCCTGCCTGGTTTTTTTGATGGTCTTCTTTGTCGGCGGGCCCGACTCTGCTATGGAATGGCCTGATGAGCCGGAAAGAATTGTATCCGCGTTCGGATCGGCGAGCAATCGCCACTTTCGGAGGGGTTTGGAATTCAAGTCCGAGGGCCAGTTGATTTCCTCCTGGGAGGCGGGAGAGGTTATTTGGACCGATGATGCGCAGAGCCGGATCCCATTTAGGGGGATTGTCGCCATTGAGCACCGGAACGGCTTTAGATCGGTGTACCTGGGGATTGAGCGCCTGCACAATTTGGAGCGTGAGCTTGAAAATGGCCAGTGGCTTGGTTATGCGCGAGGCGAAACCTGGCGCTTCGAAATAGTTGACACGGAGCGCTCAAGACTCGTGAATCCGATTTTCATCCTCCCTGATAGGTTTGAGATTTCGCTGCCGGACACGGCGTCGCTGGAGGTGCTGATATCCGGCGACAGCTTTGCGGCGATTCAGGATGGAACCACTTTGTCTGCCGGGCTTCAGACGATCGTGGTTAGCGGTGTGTCTCCCGATAAGGGCTCCGCGGCGCCTGCTGAAATATCGCTCTACTGGATTGGGCAGCCTATCGCGGAAATTCGGGTGGACGCACTGCGTGAATCGGAGAATGAAATCGTGTTGGAAACCCCAGAGCCCCTGCGCTATGAATCGGTTTTCAGCCCCAATAGGCAAATCTGGTTTCCCGACATTCGCCTTGACGAGGGCAGGGGAGAGATCGAATTGAGAATAGAGGACGAGGTTGGCAGAGTCTTTATCAGAAGCTGGAGCATAAGCGTGCGGTGATGAAAATTCGACTGCGTGCTGCCCGCTGCCACGGAATTCGGGCTCAAAGCGACAGCAAAATTCCTCATTATCTACGACTTCAGCGCCGTGTAAAAACCGAATGAAGACATTTTCGAAGATGCCGGATACCGGGGAAAAATACAGGCATATCGTCTGCCCCCTCTGTGGTTCCACTGATTTCAGAGAGAAGGGGCGCATTGATGGAGCGATTTTCGTCCGCTGCCGCAGCTGCAGCCTGGTAATTCAAAATCCACGGCCTACATCCTTTGGCGAGCGCTATGATGAGAAGTACTTTGAATATGAGATTGCGAACCAGGAAATCTTTTTCGATCTGATGCTGAAAGGATTAAGCGATGCGGCATTCTTCGAAGACATAGCTCCAACCCTGCCGGTTCCCCGAAGAATTCTGGATATTGGCTGCGCCACGGGAAGACTCCTGTATCATTTCAAGGGCTTAGGCTGGGAAACGGCAGGTGTCGACTTGTGCGTCGAATCCGCTGCATATGGGAATCGCGAATATGGCGTGAATATCGGCGCAAAGACACTTGAAGAGACGGCATTTCCGGAGGCGTTTTTTTCCGTGGTGCATTCTTCTCATCTCATTGAGCATGTGGAAGATCCCGGTGACCTTGTCAGGGAGATCGCCCGTATCCTGCTCCCGAACGGAGTGTTTATCTGCGTAACTCCCACACTCGATGGATTGCAGGCGCGTATTTTTGGATCGCGATGGCGGTCGGCAATTCCGGATCATATGACTCTTTTCAGTAAGGCCACCCTGACTATGCTGCTGGAGAGCTCCGGATTTGGCATTGAGCTAGTTCGAACCTGGGGAGGCATTGCCGAGAGCATGGCGCCCGGGTGGTTGAAACGGCCTATTGACAGAATTGCGAAGCGCTTCAATTTTGGCGATGTGCTTCTGATTGTGGGCCGCAGGCTAAGGACATGAGCGGGGGGCGGGGAAGTAGACAACGGTTTGCCGGCTCAACTTGGGTGTTCACACTGGGATTTCCAACATGAGATATTTAGGAAGGGCGGGCGGCTGATCTTGGAAAATTGCCCTAAAGTCTAAGAGCCTAAACACCTAAGGATTAACAGAGCTCAAAAGCCTGCCGCTGCCGCAGCGGGAGAACTTGCAGGAAGAACTTGTTGTCTTTGGTTTTTTGGTGTACAATAACAGCAGTTATTAGGTTGGTTTGACCTTATCAGATTGTACTTAAGGAGCAGTGAAATGAGGGGAAGCTTCAATTACATCCTTCCGGTTCTAATAATCATGGCGTTTTCGGCATCCTGCAAGAAAACCTCAAGAGCCCCAAGCTGGGCCTGAGTGGTAAGCACCTTTGCCGGCACTGATGAAGAGGGTTCCCGGAATCACCCAAGCGACCCTAAAATGGCGAGGTTTAAAAACCCCCGCGATGTGGCCGTGGACTCAAAGAGCGGCAATATCTATGTGGCAGATGGCGGCAACCAGCTTATTCGGAAGATTACACCTGCAGGAGCGGTAAGCACCCTAGCCGGCCAGAGCGGTACGGCGGGTGATGATAATGACATTGGCGCAGCGGCGCAGTTTAGATTCCCCGCCGGCATAGCCGTGGACTCAAGGGACGGCAATATCTACGTGGCGGATAGAAACAACCACCTTATTCGGAAAATCATCATATCGACTGGAGCGGTAAGCACCCTAGCCGGCCAGAGCGGCACGGCGGGTGATGATAATGGCATTGGCGCAGCGGCGCAGTTTAGGCTCCCCAGCGGCATAGCCGTGGGCTCAAGGGACGGCAATATCGAGATCTATGTGGCAGATCAAGTCAACCACCGCATCCGGAAGATTACACCTGCAGGAGAGGTAAGCGACCTAGCCGGCCAGAGCGGCACCACTGGGGGTTATGCGGATGGCGCTGGCGCAGCGGCGCAGTTTGACGACCCCACCGGCATAGCCGTGGATTCAAAGAGCGGCAATATCTATGTGGCGGATTCTCACAACCACTGCATTCGGAAGATCATTGCATCGACTGGAGAGGTAAGCACCCTAGCCGGCAGCACGGAGAATTATCATGGTGATGCGGATGGCACGGCGCAAGATGCGCGGTTCTTTAACCCCATTGATGTGGCCGTGGACTCAAAGAGCGGCGATATCTATGTGGCGGATCAAGGCAACCACCGCATCCGAAAGATTACACCTGCAGGAGTGGTAAGCACCCTAGCCGGCAGCACGGGGGGTTATGCGGATGGCATTGGCGCAGCGGCGCGATTTGACAACCCCGCTGGCATAGCCGTGGACTCAAAGAGCGGCAATATCTATGTGGCGGATCGAGGCAACCACCGCATCCGGAAGATAGAGTACAGGGCGGCGCCCTAGGTGTTTCCCGGCGGCCTTCGCCTGCCCGATTTGAGTAGGCATTCCTCGGTATCCGCGGCTCTTTGAGGCCGATCGCGCCCTCCCTATGGAGCATCCCGGCAAGCGGAGGGCGGCTGATCTTGGAAAATTGCCCTACAGTCTAAGAGCCTAGGCCGCATACTCATGTTTCTGCAATACTCGCTATCCCGTCGCTTATAATCCATCTTGAGGGAATAGAAGAGCCAAAGGTCACTGTGAAGAGGGCTGTTGGAAGGTGGTGCTCTCATCGCCTTCTTGGCGATGGGAGCAAGCTTGCCGCAGTGGTGAATGGATATCGCCTCATGCGCCTCCGGATACAGAATCCGCGGATACCGGAGGATTGCCGGTATCCCCCCTTAAGATTGCTTTTTCGGAGCCCGGCAGGCTGTAAGTTTCTCATATTTGCATGTGGCTGAACTTGACTTAGATACTTTTTTTAGGTGTAATCTTAAAAGAAGATGACTCCTCATAGAACTGTTTTGCCGGGTGCAGCCGCGCAAAGCGGGGATTTCTTGCGGAAGACAATTTTCCACCTTGCTTTGACCCTGGTGATTTTTATCCCAAGCGGCTGCCTAAAGACTGCCGCGGTGCAAGATTCCGCATGGAGGGAATTAGGCGCCAGTGCGATTATTGACGGAGATAGGAATTGGAGGTGTATCGCCATGTCTTCCGATGGATCCAGGCTTGCCGCGGTGGAAAGCCAGGGCCATCTGTATACCTCCGCGAATTCCGGAACGTTTTGGACGGATCGCAGTATTCAAGACTCCGCAATTGCGGGAGAGAGGAACTGGTACTCCGTCGCCATGTCTTCCGATGGTTCCATACTTGCCGCGCTGGAGTATGGAGGCCATCTGTATACCTCCACGGATTCCGGGGTGACTTGGACGGACCGAAGCGGCGAGGGCTCTGCAATTGCAGGAGAGAAGAACTGGTACTCCGTTGCCATGTCTTCCGATGGAGCCAAGCTTGCCGCTATAGAGATTGACGGCCGTCTGTATACCTCAGCCGACTCCGGAGAAACCTGGACCGATCGAAGTGGCGGGGGCTCTGCAATTGCGGGGAACAGGAACTGGTACTCCATTGCCATGTCCTCCGATGGAACCAAGCTTGCCGCGCTGGAGAGCAGGGGTCACCTGTATACCTCCATCGATTCGGGGGTC
>Ga0056121_1000169_pt1 | contig 26716 bp, 21 predicted proteins | sample WorMetHEROISLAND_FD_83872 | JGI IMG/M metagenome (GOLD analysis project Ga0056121, IMG submission 83872) | Marine gutless worms symbiont microbial communities from Max Planck institute for Marine Microbiology, Germany - Olavius sp. 1 HERON ISLAND ...
CATCCCGGCGGTCTACATGCTGGCGGTGTGGGTCTCGCTGGTGCTGGGGATGGCGTTCCTGATCTTCTATGCCTGGCGCGTGGCGAAGGAGGCGCGGCACGTGTCCGACGCGCTGGCGGCAACGCAGGTCGCGCTGTCGCGCGAGCAGGAGCTGTCGGCCTTGGGCGGCCTGGCCGCCGCCGCCGCGCACGAGCTGGGCACGCCGCTGGGGACGATCGCCCTGGTCAGCGGCGAACTGGCGCGGCAGATCGGCAACGACCCGGAGCTGGGCGACGACATCGCCCTGCTGAACAGCGAGGCCGCCCGCTGCCGCGAGATCCTCGCCCGGCTGGCGCGCAACCCGCAGGGCGGCATCGACCGGGGCATCGCCAACATGCCGGTCGACGCCCTGGTCGCGCAGATCGCCGAGAGCCGTCAGGGCGACGACATCGCCGTGCGCTGCCACGGCCGGCCGGCCGACGGCGGCGGCGGCGCACCGCCGCTGGTGCGGCGCAGCGCCGAACTGGTCCAGGGGCTGGGCAACCTGATCGAGAATGCGATCGAGTTCGCCCGCACCGAGGTCGTCATCGAAACCGTCTGGAGCCAGGCCGAGGTGGAGCTGACGATCGGCGACGACGGGCCCGGCTTTCGCCCGGAAATCCTCGATGCGATCGGCGAGCCCTACATCAGCACCCGGCCCGAGCGCGGCCGCATGGGTCTGGGCCTGTTCATTTCCACCACGCTGCTGCAGCGGACCGGCGCCTCGGTCCGCTTTTCCAATCGCAAGCGCGGCCGCGGAGCCGTAGTTGTCATCACTTGGCCACGGTCCATAATAGAAGCGCAGGGGAGTTCCGGGCGTTGAGTACCTTCTTTTGCGTAGCGCATGTACGCCACCGGCGTCGTCGTGCCGGACCACCGACAGGCGGTGCAGTGGTGGCCCGACGCATGCGCCTCGGACATTCCCGCGGGACGTTGACAGGCGAAGGGAACGGGCCCGATGACATTGGACGACCGTGAGCTGCCGGCCGATCGCTCACTGCTGCTGGTCGACGACGATTCCGTCTGGCTCACCCGGCTGGCCAAGGCGATGGAGCAGCGCGGTTTCGAGGTCGTCGTCGCCGGCTCGGTCGCCGAGGGCAAAGCCAAGGCGCGACAGCATGCGCCGGCCTTCGCGGTGCTCGACCTGCGGCTGGAGGACGGCAGCGGCCTCGACATCGTGCCCGACCTGCGCGACCTGCGCCCCGACGGCCGCATCATCATGCTGACCGGCTACGGCAACATCGCCACCGCGGTGGCGGCGGTGAAGCTGGGCGCGGTGGACTACATCTCCAAACCGGCCGATGCCGATGCCATCGAAATGGCCCTGCTGGCGCGCGATGGCGAGCCGCCGCCGCCGCCGGACGACCCGATGTCGGCCGACCGCGTGCGCTGGGAGCATATCCAACGGGTCTACGAGCTGTGCGACCGCAACGTCTCAGAGACCGCCCGGCGCCTGAAGATGCACCGGCGTACCCTGCAACGCATTCTCGCCAAGCGCTCGCCCAGGGAATAGCCGCCCGCCCGGCGGCACGGCCGGCAGCGGCCGCCGCCGCCGCTCAGATCGCTTCGCCGCTCTTCGCCAGACGGTCGATCAGCCGGCCCTGGAACAGGGTGATGCCGAGCGACTGGCCGTATCGCACGGCGTCCATGCTGTCGCAGCGGCAGAGGATCACGCGGGTCGCCTCGGTCGCTTTCACGGCGTCGACGAAAGCGTCGCGCCGGCCGGAGCCGTCGTCCTCGACCAGGTCCGGGGCCCAGATGATCTTCTGGAAGTCGACATCGAGGGCGCTGCGCGCCAGCAGCGGGAAGGTCAGGTAGTTCAGGCCGTCGAGGCAGAGCTTGTAGCCGCGCTCGCGGACGAAGTCGCGGGCGAACTGATAGGCGCCGATGTCGCCGAAGACGTCGATCGTCTGCAGCTCGATCACCATCGCCTTCTTGGTGCGGCTGCGCAGCTGCCGGTCGAAGGCGAGGAACTGCTCCGACAGCAGTGTCGAGACGTTGAGGTTGAGGCTGGTCGACAGCTTCACCGTGCCTTCGAGCTCCGGCAGCTCCTTCAGCAGGCGCTGGTCCAGCACCTCGGTCATGTGCTGGAACAGCCAGCGGCTGGAGAACAGGTTGACCTCCGGCAGCACCCGCTTTCTGAGCTCGTCCATCGACACGTAGACTTCGTTGAACACCGGCTTGGCCGTCTGCCCCGGCAGGATCGCGCAGATCGGCTGCCGCCTGAGCATGCCGCCGATGTCGGCGCCGACCAGCTGCTTCTCGAGCTGGTGCAGGCGTTCGGGATCGAGCGGCACGGTGGGCTCGGGACCCTTGTCGACCTCCGTTTCCTTGACGTTTTCCGCCGCCTCGGCCTGGGCCTGCTTGGCGGCCGAACGCATGCGCCGGGCCATGGCAAGGAACCGCGGATAGTCGGCATCTTCCAGGTCGTACCAGGTGACGAAGCGTTCCTGGTTGTCGTCGGCCGAGTCTTCCTGCGCGACCAGCGGGTCGTCGCTGAACAGGAACCGCAGCTTCAGCACGACCTCGTCGATCTGTCCGACCGAAGCGTCGCGGACGACGACGACGATGTCGCGGTTGGCCATGGTGAAGCACTGGCCCTCGTGGCGCTGTATCAGGCCGTCGAAGGAGCTGGCGGCGACGCGCACGTGGTGCGGCCGGCGGTTGTGCGGCTTGAGCTGCGACAGGTGCAGATGGATCGCGCGCCGGCCGGGCAGGTGGCGGCCCAGCCGCTCGGCGTAGTCGAGCAGCAGTTCCTCGTGCGCGGGCAACTCCTCCGCGCGTTTGGGCATCCGAGCCAGCATGAGACCCCGGCGGTGTGAAAGCGCGGCGCCGCCGGACGCGGTGCCTGCGGCCGTAGTAGGCCCCGGGCGGCCTTACAATTCCGTTAACTACTGCAAGCTGTTGGCCGGGAACAGCGCAGGCGCGACCTGAGCATAGGTGGCCAGCGTGTCGGCCACGAACTGCTCCACCGAGAACTCCCGCTCGGCCTTGGCCCGGCCGGCGGCGGCCATCTGCGCGCGCAGCTCCGGGTCCGCCAGCAGGCGGCCGATGGCCGCCGCCGTGGCCGGGCCGTCGCGCAGCGGCACCAGCAGGCCGGTGCGACCGTCGTCGACGACCTCGCGGCAGCCGGGGACGTCGGTGGTGACGATGGCGACGCCGCAGGCCGCCGCCTCGATCAGCACCCGCGGCAGCCCTTCGCGGTAACTCGGCATGCAGACCACCGCGGCCTGCGCCAGCACCGACGGCATGTCCTCGCGGTAGCCCCACCACTCGACGATGCCATCGGCTTGCCACTGCCGGATCGTCGCTTCGGGCACGTCGGTCGGGTTGGCCGGGTCGCGCCGGCCGGCCAGCACGAAGCGGGCCTCGGCACCGGCCGCCTTCAGGGCGCTGGCGGCGGAGACGAACTCGTGCACGCCCTTGTCGCCGATGATGCGCGCGGGAAACAGCACGATGGGCGGGCCCGCCGGCGCCGGCGCCGGGGCGTACTGCTGCAGGTCGACGCCGCAACCGCGGATCATCACCACATCGGCCGGGTCAACCAGCCGCTGGGCCAGGAACAGCGCCAGGTCGTCGGGGTTCTGGAAGATCACCCGGCCGTTGGGGTGACCCAGCGCGAAGCGGTAGAGCGGGATGATGAGGCGGCGGATCAGCCGCGCCGGCGGGTCGTCGCGGATGAACAGAAAGCCCAGGCCGGTGATCGCGTGCACCACCGCCGGCACCCGCAGCAGGCGCGAGGCCAGGCCGCCGTAGATCACCGGCTTCATCGCCACGTGATGGACCAGGGCCGGGCGCAGGCGTCGGATCAGGGCGAAGAACCGCGCCAGCAGGCGCAGTTCGGCCAGCGGATTGCGGCCGCCGCGCTCGAGCGGCAGATCGTGATAGTGGAAGCCGTGCGCGGCGATCGTCTCGACCGGGCCGGCATCGAACGGCGCGGCGACATGAACCTCCAGGCCTGCCGCCTGCGCCGCCACTGCCACGGGCAGGCGGTGGGTGGTGAAGAACAGCGCCTCGTTGACCAGGAACAACAGGCGCGGCGGGGCTGCAGATTCAGCCTGCGCCGGCATCCTGCCAGGCCTGAAACATCAGCACGTCCCACAGCTGGTGGTGCCAGTTGCGCCGCCCGGCGAGGTGCTCGCGCCATTTGCGCTGGATCGCCCCGGCATCGAACACGCCTTCGCGGCGCAGGCGCTCCGCCGACAGCAGGTCCTCGGCCCAGCCGCGCAGCGGTCCGCGCAGCCAGTCGTGAATGGGCACGCCGAAGCCCATCTTCGGACGCTCGATCAGGCCGCGCGGCACGTGCCGGTAGAGCACCCGGCGCAACGCCCGCTTGCTGACGCCGGCGTCCAGCTTCATGGCCAGCGGCAGCGACCAGGCGAAGGCGACGACCCGGTGATCGATCAGCGGCACCCGCGCCTCCAGGCTGACCGCCATGCTGGCCCGGTCGACCTTGGTCAGGATGTCGTCGGGCATGTAGCTGAGCGCATCGACGAACATCATCTGCTCCTCGAAGCTGGCCAGCGCCGGCCAGGCATCGTGGCGCAGCGGCAGATCGCTGGCGCAGGCGCTGTCGACCAGGGCCTCGTGCGGATCGGCCCAGTGCCGGCACAGGCGCTCGTACAGCGACGGGCCGTCCGGCATGCGGATGATCCCGGCCAGCTTGTGCAGCTTGTCGCCCAGGTTGCGCTGGCCGGTGATACCGGCGAAGCCGTCCCACAGCGCCGGCGGCAGCGCGGTGACGGCACCGGCCAGCGCGGCCTTGGCCCAGGCCGGCAGCCGCCCGGTGCTGTTCTGCAGCCGGCGGACCCACAGGTAGCGGTTGTAGCCGGCGAACATCTCGTCGCCGCCGTCCCCCGACAGGGCTACGGTGACGTGCTGGCGGGCCATGTGGGAGACCAGATAGGTGGGGATCTGCGACGAGTCGGCGAACGGCTCGTCGTACATCGCCCCCAGCTTCGGCACCACCGCCAGGGCGTCGGCCTCGCCGAGATAGAGCTCGTGATGCTCGGTGCCGAGGTGTTCGGCGACGGCCCGCGCGTCCACGGCCTCGTTGAAGGCGGCGTTGTCGAAGCCGATTGAGAAGGTCTTCACCGGACGATTGCTGTGCGCCTGCATCAGCGCCGCCACGGTTGAGGAATCGACGCCGCCGGACAGGAACACGCCCAGCGGCACGTCGGCGACCATGCGGCAGCGTACGGCCTCGCCGAGGATCCGCTCCAGCTCGACCACCGCTTCGCTCTCGTCGCCGCGGAACCGCTCGGCCATGCCGGCGTCGGCGACCTCGCGCAACGACCAGAAGGTCTGCGTCGTCTCGCCGCCATCGGCCTCGATGGTGAGGATCGACGCCGGCGGCAGCTTGCGCGCCTCGCGGAAAATGCTCCAGGGCGCAGGCACGCAGTTGCGCATCAGGTAGAGCGTCAGGGCTTCCCGGTCGAGCGTGCCGGTGAACGCCGGATGCTGTCGGATCGCCCGCAGTTCCGAGGCGAACAGGATCTGCCCGTCGACCCGCGCATAGTAGAGCGGCTTGATGCCGAGGCGGTCGCGGGCCAGCGACAGGCGGCGCTCCTGGCGATCCCAGAGGGCGAAGGCGAACATGCCGACGAACCGCTTGAGCGCCGCCTGCAGGCCCCATTGCGAGATCGCCGCCAGCATCACCTCGGTGTCGGAGTGGCCGCGGAAGCCGTGGCCGGCGGCCGCCAGTTCCTCGCGCAGTTCGCGGAAGTTGTAGACCTCGCCGTTGTAGGCGATGACGTAGCGTCCGTCGGCGCTGGTCATCGGCTGCGCTCCCTCGACCGACAGGTCGATGATCGCCAGCCGGCGGTGGCCCAGGGCGATGCCGGCGGCGGCGTCGCACCACTGGCCATCGGAATCCGGGCCGCGGCGGTGGATGCTGTCGGTCATCCGCCGGACGTGGTCCTGCAGCGCCGTGGCGTCGCTCGCCGCGCGCCAGTCGAAAATCCCGGTCAACCCGCACATCGCGCGTCAGGTCCCTGCCGTGGCCGCCAGTGCCGGCGGCCGCTCGCCCAGGTCCCAGAACAGGCCGGCCATGATCGCCAGGCCCTGGCGCAGGAGCGGCGCCAGGGCGTGCTCGTTGACGGCATGCTGGGCGCAGCCGCTGTAGGAGTGCGGCACCCACACCGTCGGCAGGTCGAGGATGTCGGCGAAAACATCGTTGGGCAGGGAGCCGCCGAGGCTGGGGACCACGGCCGGTGCCTGGCCAACGGTGTCGGCGATCGACGCGGCGGCCCAGCGCGCGGCGGGATGGTCGGGCGACAGCCGCGTCGCCTGCATCAGCAGGCCGCTGCTGCGCACCGAAACGTCGGCGAAGCCGGCCGCATCCAGGTGCTGGCGCAGAGCGGGCAGGAACGAGCCCGGGTCGGTGTCGACGGTGAAGCGGATCTGGCACCAGGCATGCGCGCTGGGCGGGATGGCGTTGACCACCTTGTCCGGCCGGCCGCAGGTGAAGGCCAGCACCTCGAGGCTGTTCCAGGCAAACACCCGTTCCGCCGGGCTCAGTCCCGGCTCGCCCCAACGGTGGTCGATCTCCGGCGCGTCGGCGCCGCCGTCGATCTCGCAGTCGGCGATGGCGGCGCGCACCGCCGCCGGAATCGCCGCCGGCTTGAGCGCCGGCACCAGGATCTCGCCGCGCGGTCCGACCAGGCTCGCCAGCGCCTGGCTCATGCGCACGCCGGCATTGGCGATCAGGCCGCCCCAGTTGCCGGAGTGGTGCGCGCCGGGACGCAGGTCGACCTCGAGTTCGAAGTTGAAGGCGCCGCGGGTGCCCAGGAACACCGTCGGCCGCTCCGGCCTCAGGCGCGGGCCGTCGGACGCCAGCAGCAGGTCGGCCCGCAGGCTTTCGCTCTGGGCGGCGGCGAAGGCGGCGAGGCCGATCGAGCCGATCTCCTCCGACATCTCGAACAGCAGCTTGCAGTTGAAGCCGAGCCGGCCGCGCACGGCGAGCACGGCCTGCAGCGCCGCCAGGTTGACCGAGTGCTGGCCCTTGTTGTCCGCGGTGCCGCGGCCGTACCAGCGTTCTCCCTCGGCCTGCAGCGACCAGGGATCGAGGCCGTCGCGCCAGTCGCCTTCCTGGCCGCGGACGACGTCGCCATGGCCGTAGCTGAGGACCGTCGGCAGGGCCGGATCCTCGATCCGCTCGCCGATCAGGAACGGTCCGCCGCCGGGCTCCGGGTTGTCATGCAGCGTCCAGTGAAATCCCATGGCCGCCAGGGTGGGGCCGATCTCGTCCGCCAGATAGGCCCGCAAGAATGGCCGCTTGTCGTTCTCCTGCGCCGTCGAGGGGATAGCGACGCGCCGGGCGAGATCGGCGAAGAAGGTGCCGTCGTCGAACAACCGCTCGGCCCGGGCGATCGCCTGTGCCCGGCTCATGGCGTGCGCCCGTGCCGGGGCGGCTGGCGCTCAGGTGTCACGGACCACCGCATCGACCGGCGCCTTCACCCGGACGCTGCGTCCCATCAGGTCGAGCAGGATCACCACCCGGCGCTCGTCGGCCATCTGCTGGAACAGGCCGACGACGTCGTTCAGCGGCCCCGACTGCACCCGCACCCGTTCACCCGGCCGCAGCGGCGCCTGTTCACACATGCGCACATAGCCGCCGTCATCTTCCCGCTGGCGGATCTCGGCGATGATGGCGTCGGCGACCGCTGTCGGCTGCCGGCCGAAACTGACCAGCTGGTTCACCCCCGGCGCGGCGGCAATGATGTTGCGGCCGACCCGCGACAGGTCGGCCTGCACGAAGAGATAGCGCGGGAACAGCGGTGCCGTGACGATGTCGGTCCGGCGGGCGTGGCGCCGCTGCTTGCGGTACAGCGGCAGATAGACTTCGAGGCCACGCTCCCAGAGATTGGCCCGCGCCCACTTCTCCATGCGCGCCTGGGTGTAGACCGCATACCAGCGGGTCATGGCGCGATACCCCGCTCGCTGCCGCCGGCCGCGTGCTCAGGGTCGGGGACGACGTTGAGCAGGTTCGGCGCCAGCAATCGCGCGGGGTCCCATTGCCGGGCCAGGGCGTCGTATGTGCCCTGGGGGTCGCTCAGATCGGAGATCAGGACGGCATCGACCGGCCCCAGCGATTCCAGGTCGCGGGCCAGCGGCACGTGGCGGAAGCGGTTGGCCCGGGCCGCCGGGTCGACAACGCCGGCAACCTCGACCTCGTGCTGCAGGGCGCAGAGCAGGACGATCTCGGCGAGATCGCCGGAACCGGCGACGGCGATCCGCCGCCAGCCGTTGTCGGCGGCGTCGCGCAGCAGGTCATCGCATTGGTTTCGGGCCCGGCGATAGAAGTTGAACGAGGCGTAGAAGTAGTTCGCCGTGAGCCGCGTCTTTTCCGAGAAACCCTTGGGCGTCAGGTAGTAGGCGTAGCGGTTCGGCGGGATCCGCTGCACCTTGATCCAGCCCTTGCGCACGCAGCGCTTGAGGTAGGCGTTGGTCAGCCCGAGGGCGATGTTGAGCCGTGACGACAGGGTCCGCTGCGACACCCGGGCATCGTCGGCCACGGCGTGCAGCATCTCCATGGTGATCTGGGTATCACCGTCGGAGCTGTCGGTAATCGGTTCGTTGGCCATCAGCCGTCGAGTGCCCTCGCGCCGCGCTGTTGCACCGCCGGCCTTGCCAGCCGTGTCGGTCTCAGCGTTCATTGCGTGAACGTTTAGCTCGTTCAGGCAGTGAACGTCAACAGCGGCGATCGTGCGCCGATGGCGCTATCCTATTGGTCCGATTGTGGTGCAGTGAGGGGAGCGACGACGATGACGACGGATTTGGTGCAGATCGAACGACGCGGACCGGTGGCGCTGGTGCGCTTCGACCGCGACGAGAACCTGAACGCCTTCAACCAGGCCCTGGTCCTGGCGATGACCGATGCCGCGCGGACGTTTCACGACGATGTCGAAACCCAGGCGATCGTCATCACCGGGGCGGCGAACGCGTTTTCCGCGGGGGCCGACCTGAAGGACGCGGCGAGCTGGGACGTCGCCGGCATGTCCGACGTCGCCCGCCGCCAGCGCTTCTATCGCGGGGTGCGCCTGTGCGAAGCCTGGGAGCAGACGCCGCAGATCACCATCGCCGCGATCGAGGGCATGGCGGTCGGCGCCGGCGTCGCCCTGGCGCTCGCCTGCGACTGGCGGGTGATGGCCGACGACGCCTTCCTCTACGTGCCGGAGGTGAAGATCGGCCTCAACCTGCAATGGGGCGCGCTGCCCCGTCTCGTCACCCTGGTCGGGCCGGCCCGGGCCAAGCGCATCGTCCTGCTGTGCGAGCGCATGGCCGCGGCGCAGGCACAGGACTGGGGGCTGGTCGACGAGGTCGCGCCGGGCGGCGAGAGCGTTGCCGCGGCGCTGGCCTTGGCCGAGACCGTCTGCACCATGCCGCATGCCACCGTCCGCCTGGTTAAGGAGGCGGTCAATGCCACAGCGGGCGCCCTGCACCGTGCCACCAGCTATGCCGATGCCGATCAGAGCCAGCTGACCGCGGGCTTCGCCGATGCCCACCAGGCGCGCGGTGCCTTCACTGGCGGCGAGGGTTGAGAGCGGCTTGCGAAGTAGCGGCGAAGCCGCTTATACCGCAACGGATTGCGGGCGATGGGATCAGCTATGGATAAGGTCCAGGCGCTGTGGGCGGAAGTGCGTTCGGTAGTGGAGTCGGCGGCCTTCGGCGTCGGGCTCGCCGAAGTGCTGATCGGGCTTGCCGTCCTGCTGGTGTTCGTGCTGTTGCGGGGCGTGTTCACCCGCTTCGTCACCCGGATCTTGGGACGCATGGCGGCGCGCACCAGCACGCCGATCGACGACAAGATCGTGCGCGCGGCCGAGCCGCCGCTGCAGCTGGCGTTCATCGTTGCGGGGCTGTTCTTCGCCATCAAGATCGCGCCGTTGCCCGACGACGTCCTGCCGTTCATGGTCCGCGTCGTCCGCTCACTGATCGCCTTCACCATCTTCTGGGCGCTCTATCGCTTCGTGACCCCGTTCTCGTTCCTGATCCACAAGGCAGTAGCGGTGCTGGGGCATCACGAGCTTGGCTCCAGCCTCGAGGACTTCTTTACCAAGCTGGCCAAGTTCGTGATCGCCTGCGTCGGAGTCGTGGCGATCCTGGAAGAGTGGGATTTCAATGTCTCGGCGGTGCTGGGCGGTCTCGGCCTGATCGGCATGGCCGTCGCCTTCGGGGCGCAGAGCGTGATCGCCAACCTGTTCGGCGGCCTGATCATCCTGTTCGACAACCTGTTCGAAAAGGGCGACTGGATCCGCGCCGGCACGGTCGAAGGCACGGTCGAGGAGATCGGTTTCCGCGCCACCAAGATCCGCCGCTTCGACAAGGCCCTGACCACGATGCCCAACGACAAGCTGTCCGGCGATGCCGTGATCAACTTCTCGCGCATGACCAACCGCCGGATCTACTGGAAGATCGGCGTCGAGTACCGCACCACGGAGACGCAGCTGCGTGAGATCGTCACCGGCATCCACGACTACGTCTTCAACACCGACGACTTCGAGACCGATCCGAAACGGGTGACGACGCTGATCCACGTCGACAGCTTCAACAACTCCTCGATCGACATCATGCTGTACTGCTTCACCCGCACCACCAATTGGGGCGAGTGGATGAAGGTGAAGGAGCAGCTGACGTACGAAATCAAGCAGATCGTCGAGGGCGCCGGCACCGCCTTCGCTTTCCCCTCGCAGTCGGTCTATCTGGAGAGCCTGCCGTTCGGCACGCCGGAGACCTTCCCGGCATCCGCCGCGGCCGGCGCCGCGACGACCGCTCCGGCGGGCGCCGCCACGACCGCTCCGGCCGGCGACAGCTAACCCCGGCTAGGCCGGCAGCTGCAGCTCGCGTCGCGGGCGCGCCAGCCCGGCAAGGCGCCGCAGATTGCGCCGCAGCGCCACTGCCGGCTCGGCCGCCAGCAGCAGCTCGCGCCGCAGCCGTTGCCAGGGTCCGGCGCGGTGGGGGAACAGCGCGACGTAGTCGTCCAGCATGCGGGCGAACTCGCTCCCCCGCGGCGGCGTGCAGAGCGCCGCAGGCACGGCATCGTCGAGCCCGCCCAGGCGGACCACGGCGGCCAGGAAGGCGATTGCCGGGTGCAGCACCAGGCCGACGCGGGCGGTCGCCGCGAACAGGTCCCAGTCGATCCGCGCGGCATCGCCGCGCAGCAGCATGATCGCGTCGACGACGGTCTTCGTGGTGCCCGGCCCGAACAGATCGCGGGCGGCATGGCTGGCCGCCAGCAGCAGGCTGTCCGTCGGTGCCGGCACGATGATGGTGCCCTCGCTGGTCGCCTGACGCACCGCACGGGCGAACAGCAGCTCCGTGCTCAGTGCCCGGTGCAGCGGCCAGGCATCGGGATGGATGTGGATGTCGATGGTGCTGGCGCCGTCCTTCTGGCCCATCGGTCGGGCGCTGGCGTCGGACACGAAGCCCCAGCGCGAACGCGTGCGGGCCTTGCCGGGAACCAGGCCGGCGGCCGCGAACACCTGGACCAGGCGATGGTAGTCGGCCGCACGCACCAGCAGGTCGGCGTCGGCCATCGCCCGCAGGTCCGGGTCGTCGTACAGGCTGTGTGCCGTCGCCAGGCCCTTGATGCAGGCGACCTCGATCCCGGCCGCGGCGGCGTGGCGGGCCCAGCGCACCCCGGTGACCCGGCGCAGGCGGTTCAGCAGGCGGCTGGCTTCCGCCGCCTCGGCGTCGATGCCGGTCGCCGCCGGGCCGAGCATGGCCGCCGCCAGGGCCGGCGAGGTCAGGGCCGCAAAACGCGCGACGCTGGCGCTGTCGGGCGGCGATGCGAGCGCGGCCGCGCGCCCGTCGAGCCAGGCCCAGATGCCCAGTTTGCCGCCACTTCGTGCCATGGGATTCGAGCTTGGCGCGAAATGGTTAACGATTGCGCAACCATAACGGCGACACATTGCTCCCACCGCCGGATCCCGGCGGTGGGTGGAAAAGGGGCAATGTCGGAGCGCTTGGCAGTATTCCCGAACCGGCCGTGTCGTGTCGCGGCGTGCCATCGCCGCCATCTGGCGGCCGGCGCGCTGCTCGCCCTGGTCGCCTGGGTGCCGCCGCCGCCGGCGCAGGCGCAGCGGATCATCTCCACCGCCAGCGACCTGGCGTCCCAGGCGGCCGCCGTGCGCGACTCCGTCACCCGCCGTCCGCGTCCCGAATACCGACCGATCGGTTTGCCGCTCGGCCAGCTGTTCTGCAGCCTCGACGTCTACGATCTGCCGGAAGCGGGCGATGCGGATGTCGTCGGCACGCCGCCCGCGGCGCCGACACAGCTCGAGCCGGACGAACCGGCCTATAGGCCCTTCGGTCTGAACACCGGCCACGACAGCTTCACGGATTCGCTGCTGCTGCACCCGCGCTTCGACGTCAGCCTGGAGCGCGACGACAACGTGCTGCGCTCGTCCAGCAACGAGCGCGACGACGTGATCGCCCGCTTCGTTCCGCGCCTCGACCTGGCGTCCGACTGGCTCAACCACGGCCTTTACTTCTACGCCCTGGCCGACCTGGGCCGCTACCGCGACCTGTCGTCGGAGGACTACTCGGACTTCCGCGCCCGCATCGAGCCGCGCTTCGACATCGACGCGAACAACCGGCTGCGGCTGGGCGCCGGCGCCAGCACGGTGCACGTGCCCCGCGGCTCCACCGACGGCAGCCTGGAAGGACCGGCACCGGCCCGCAACAACCTGGGCGATCTGTCCGCCGACTGGATCTACAAGGCCGACCGCTTCTCCAGTCAGCTGTTGTTCCGCTTCCAACGGGTGAACGCCAAGAACAATGCCTTCATCACGCGCGACCAGCTCGATCGCGACGTCGAGGCGCTCAGCTGGCGCGCCGGTTACGAGTTCGCCCCCGGCACGACGGCATGGCTGCGGCCGGAAATCTCGCAGAGCGAGTTCCGGCTCAGCGCCGACGAGGACGGTTTCAATCGCGACAACCGGGGTTGGACGCTGTTGTTCGGCGTCACCCAGGACGCTTCTGCCGTGCTGTTCTTCGACGTCGGCGTCGGCTTCCTGTATCGCGAGTTCGATCAGCCGGGCATCGACGACTTCGCCGATCCCGCCGGCGAGGCGCGGGTGCTGTGGAACGCCACCAGCCTGGTGACTTTCGAGCTGGCGGCCGGGCGCACCACCCGCGTGGTCGAGAGCAGTACCTCCTCGGCGTCGATCGACGACAGCATCAACCTGAAAGCGGCCTGGGATCCGCGCGAGCACCTGATCTTCGATGCCTCGCTCGGCTACACCGACAGCGACTACCGCAGCGTGCCGGGCAACGACCGCCGCGAGGAGTATCTGCGCGGGCGCATCGGCGTGCGCTACCTGCTCAACGAATACGTCGATATCCAGGCCGGCTATCAGTACACGGCGCTCGACTCGAATATCGATTCAGACGATTTCAAGGCCAACGTGATCTCTTTGCGGGTCAACATCGGTCTCTAACCCATGACGAGGACGACATGCTGCGAGGGATAACCCGGGGGCTGTGGCCGGCGACCATGCTGTTGCTGGCATTCATGGCGGCGAGCCTGCCGGTTCGCCCGGCGGCGGCGGCGCTCGCCGACTACCTGCTCGGTCCCGGCGACAAGGTGGCGATCGTGGTGTTCGGCCACAAGGACCTGTCGGCCGAGGCAACCGTCGGCGCCAACGGCACGGTCGCCCTGCCGCTGCTGGGCCAGGTGCGTGCCTCGGGCCTGACCTTGTCCGAGCTGGAGACCCAGCTCGCCGATCGGCTGGGGCGCGACTTCGTCGTCGATCCCAAGATCTCGATCCAGATGCTCAGCTACCGGCCGTTCTTCATCCTGGGCGAGGTGCGCAAACCCGGGAAGTACGACTATCTGATCGGCATCAACGTGCGCAAGGCGATCGCCATGGCCGAGGGCTACACCCGTCGCGCCAAGCATGACCCGGTGCTGCTCATCCGTGAGGACCGCGACGGCAATCCGATGCGGCTCAGGGCCGACCTCGATTCCGCCATCCATCCCGGCGATACGATCGAAGTGCTGCGCCGGCTGTTCTGAGCGGCGTGCCAGCGTCAAAGGCCAGGCCGGGAGCGGCTTTGCGCCCGGCCGGTAAGGTCCGGTTAACCCTGCACCGTTGAGCAATCTTAACTCTCGCAAGGCGATGATAGCGGTTTGCAGGGCCGGTGGCGGCGCACAGCCGCCGGCCCGCCTTGTGCAGGCATGGGGATAGGCGGTCGACGACAGCCAATGGCCACCGTCAGCTACATCAAGCCGACCGACGTCGAGGATGAGCACGAGGACGTCTGGCCTGGGGCCGCGCGTCCGGGCTATCCGCCGCGGCGGCAGGCGCTGGACCTGCGCCAGGTGCTGCGGACCCTGTGGCGACGCAAGCTGATCCTGGTCGGCACGGCCGCGGTTCTGACCATGTTGGCTTTCCTCTGGGTCATGCAGGCCACGCCGCTGTACGTGGCCGAAGCGCAGATCGTCGTCGAGCAGCAGCGCGACCGCACGCTCGATTTCCAGGAGGTGCTGCAGTCGGGCCCGTTCGACTACACGACGACAATGACCGAGGCCTCGGTGATCATGTCCCGGCGGACCGCGGAAAAGGTCGTGGACGAACTCGACCTGGTCAGCCACCCGTTCTTCAATTCCGAAGCCGAGCCCGACAGTCGCGGCCTGTTCGACGAGATCGACGTTCGCGGCAGCCTGAAGGGCTTCGTGCGCGACCTGGTGCCCGAGTGGCTGCGCGAAGAGCTGCGCCGGGTGCAGCATGCGCAGGAGACCGCGGCCGAGGTCGAGCTCAGCGAGGCGGAGGAAGCAGCCGAGCTCCGGGAGTGGGTGATCGACGCCTTCCACGCCGGTTCCGACGTGCTCACCAACCAGCGCTCGCGGGTTCTGCGCATCCAGTATGTCGCCGAGGATCCGGCGTTCGCCGCACTGGCGGCCAACGCCCTGGCCGAGGTCTATATCAACGAGACCGTGCTGCGGAAGTTTGAGGCCAATGCCCGGGCCACCGACTGGCTCAACCAGCAGGTGGCGGAGCTGCGCCAGCGGCTCGAAGCCTCGCGCGCGGCGCTGCAGGAACATCGACGGCTGATCGGCCTGATCGACGTCGAAGGCCAGAACAACCTGCTCAAGGAACAGCTCGCCCAGCTCAACATCGACCTGGTCCGGGCCCGGGCGGCACGGGCAGAGGCGGAAGCGCGCAATCGCCAGGTGGAGAAGCTGCTGGAGTCGCCCGAGGGCGTCGAGTCGGCCGCCGCCGTGCTCGAGTCGCAGTTGATCCAGCGCCTGCGCGAGCAGGAGGCGGCGGTGATCCGCGAGCTGGCCGAACTCAGGACCCAGCTGCGCAGCCAGCATCCGCGCCTGGTGCTGAAGCAGAACGAGCTGGCCGACCTGCGCACCAAGATCAAGCGCGAGGTCGGCAAGCTTGCCGGCAGTTTCGGCAACGAGCTGGAGATCGCCCGGGTGCGCGAGCGCAGCACCAACGCCGAGGTCGAGCGGCTGCGACGGCAGATCGAGCAGCAGAACGAGGACCTGCTGGAACTGCGGGCGCTGCAGAGCGAGGTCGAGGCGAACGAGAAGATCTACGATGCGATCCTTACCCGCTTCAAGCAGACCGATGTGCAGACCGACGTGCTGCAGCAGGCCGATGCGCGCATCATCTCGCCGGCGGTGGCACCGGATACGCCCTCCTACCCGCGCAAGAGCCTGATCATGGTGGCGGCGTTCTTCGCTTCCCTGGGCCTCGGCGTGGTGCTGGTCTTCGTTGCCGAGCACCTCGAGGTCGGCTTCCGGACCATGGAAGAGGTCGAGGAACATACCGGTCTGCCGGGACTGGGCGTGGTGCCGGAGCTGGGTCGTCGCGACCTGCACGGGCGCGCGCCGCACGATCTGATCGTCGAGGAACCGAACTCGCGGTTCAGCGAGGCGGTGCGGTCGATCCGCACGACGTTGCGGATCTCTGCCGCGACACCGCCGAAGGTGCTGCTGGTCACGTCGTCGCTGCCCAACGAGGGCAAGAGCACGCTGGCGGCGGCGCTGGCGCGCTCGGCCGCACGCGGCGGCCAGCGGGTGATCGCGCTCGACACGGACATCCGCGCGCCGTCGCTGCACCGGGCCTTCAACACCGCCAACCTGCAGGGTCTGTCGGAGTACCTGGCCGGCGAGGTCGAACCGGAAGAAGTGATCGACGTCGACGTCGCCTCGGGCGTTCACTTCATTACTGCCGGTCACTACGCGCCGCGGATCTCCGACCTGCTGGGCGAGAAGCGGATGGCGGAACTGATCGAGCAGCTGCGCGAGGTCTACGACCTGGTGGTGGTCGATGCGGCGCCGGTGCTGGCGGTCGCCGATGCGCTGGTGCTGCAGCGCCTGGTCGACCGCTCGGTCTACGTCGTGCGCTGGGGCGCGACACCGCGCGAGAGCACCGAGGTCGGCGTGCGGGCGTTGTTGGACGCCGGCGCCAAGGTGGCCGGCTTCGTGCTCAGCCAGGCCAACATGAAGCGATACTCGGCCTACGCCTATGGCGGCAACGAGTATCTCCGGGGCCTGCACGACAAGTACTACTACTCGAGCGGATGATGCGCCGCACGGCCGTGCCGGAACGCCTGTTGCCCGCCGGCATGGCGCTGGCAGCCGGCGTTTTGCTGCTGTCGCTGGCCTGGCCGCGGCTCGACACGGCGCTGCTGCGGGTGATGCCCGACGGCGTCGTCGCCGACCTCACCGCGGGTGGCGAGCCGTCGCTGGCCGATGTCGCGCGGGCGGCGACGCGCCTGTCCGGCAGTTCGAGGTTGCAGCCCGACGCGGGCGGCCTTGGCGATCTTGCCGCCCTGCAACTACACCAGGCGCTGGCCGCCGGCCCGGAGACGAGCGCCGGGGCGCGGCTGGCCGCGGCCAGCCGGCAGGCCCAGGCGGCGGCCCTGGAGCGACGCCCCGGCGACGGCTTCGGCTGGTTCAGGCTGGCCCAGGCGACGATCCTGAGCGAGGGGGTCGGACCGGAGGCCGCACGCTATCTGGCCGCGTCGCTGACCGCCTATCCGGCGGCGGGCGAACTGCTGCTGCCGCGCCTGGAGCTGGCTTTCTTGATGTGGCCGCTGTTGGCGGAAGAGACGCGTGCGGCGGTGGCACCACAGATCCGCCTGGCGGCCGCCGGCAACTTCTGGCGTAGGCGAGCCCTGGTCGACCTGGCCAGGAGCCGCTTTGCGCTGCCGCAGGTGCGCGCGGCATTGCGCGAGGACGCGGCTTTGGCAGCGGACTTCCAGCAGTTCTATCGGCGCTGGTCGCGCCGACCGGTCGGCAGCTAACCCGCCCCGGGTACGGACTGGCGCGGCGGCCCGGGTCTGGCGGCCGGCGGCTCGCCGGGGAAGGCCTGGGCGAAGCCGAGCCCCAGCAGCAACGCGAACTGCACCGCGACGGCCGGGATCTGCAGCGAGAAGTCGACCAGCGCGTGCACACCGACCAGGCTTGCCGCGGCAACCGCGACCAGCGGATAGATGTGGTTGCGGCGGCGGACCGCCAGGCCACGCAGGCAGCGTTTGACGATCGACGCCAGCAGCACCAGCAGCAGCGCCAGCGCCGGCAGCCCGGCCTCGAAGGCGAACTCGAGATAGCTGTTGTGCGCCTTGTCGATGACGCCGGCGTCGAGCAGCGGGGGACTGCGGAAGCGTTCGAAGGCGGTTTCGAAGGCACCGTAGCCGTGGCCCAGCCATGGCCGCTCGGCGATGCCGGCGACGACGTCGCGATAGAGCAGCAGGCGGTTGCCCAGTGCGTCCATGCCGCCGCTTTCGATGCGCTGGAAGACGGTGCCCTCGCCGACGGCGACCACGGCCGCCAACAGCGCCGCGGCGAGCAGCCAGTAGCGCCGGCCACGCCCGCCCTGGCCTTTCAGCGCCAGCATCGCCATCACCACCAGGCCCACCGCGGTGGCGGCCAGGCCGGCGCGCGAATGACTGGCCAGCAGGGCGGCCGTGAGCACGATCACGGCGATGGCTGGCAGCCAGGTGCGGGCCACCAGCCGTTCGAGGACAAGGTCGCTGCGGCCGTGCGGCATGTTCTCGTCGTCGCGGGCGCGGGCGACCGCGCGGGCCAGCAGGGCGAAGGCAACCACCAGGCCGCAGCCGGCGTAGGTGGCGAAGCTGTTGCGGTTGACGAAGCTGCTGGTCAGCGACCCGGCGTAGGCCCAGCGCTCGTACCAGAGGATCGTGTTGCTGCCGCTGTAGCTTATCGCCAGGCCATAGATTGCGTAGGCGACGGCGGCGACGGCGACGCTGATGAGCAGGATGCGCGCCTGGCCGCGCTCGCGACCCAGGTGCATGGCCAGGAAAAACACCCCGGCGTAGGCCGTGAGCCGCATGGTCGCGGTCAATGTCGCCTGCGGGTCGCTGCTGATGTGTCCGGGCAGATCGACGCCGAGCTGCGCGCCGGCCCAGGCCCACGCCGGATGGTGCAGCGCGGCGGGCAGACCGGTCGCCGCCTGCAGCGCGAACCAGGCCAGCAATGCCGCCATGGCGGCGGCGGGCCAGGCGTAGCAGCGCGCGCCGAGCCGGCTCGGACCGCCGCGGTCCAGGCTCCGGGCGAGGGCCCAAAGCACCAGGAGAACGCCGACCGCAAGGCACAACAGCGACCAGCTGCCCGGCCGGTTGCTGCCCAGGGGCAGGGGCGCCAGGGCGACCGTCCAAACCAGGCCATGCAGGGTCAGGGCCTGCAGCAGCCGCGACAGGCTGAACCGGCTGGACCGGCTGGACCGGTCTCGTGCTGGCGGGGCGTCGACGGTGGCGGTGGTCACGTCACACCGGCGCCGGTCAGCGGCGCCACATCAGGCGGAACTGCTGCAGCAGCGAATCCCAGGTGCTGACGTCCTGGCCCGTGCCGCCATCGACGGCCAGCGTCGCCACGTAGAGGCCGGCAGCGATGGCCAGCGCCAGCAACAGCACGACGACGTTGACGAAGATCACGTTAGCCGCGCGCAGCACCGGGTGACGCCGGCGTTCCTGGCGCCGGCGCGCACGGTGGCGGCGCTCGTGACCGGCCAGCACCACCAGGTAGTAGCGGCGGAACAGGGTCAGGCGGATGTCGACACCGTGCTCGCGCCCGGCCTGCTCGACCGCGGCCCGCTTGATGGCCAGAAGCTGGTTCTCGTCGAACGAGTCGGCGACCTCCGCCGGCACCCGGGAGAGAAAGCGGGCCAGCGTCTCGTCGTGCTGGACCAGCATCTTGACGCCGTCGCGACCCTGCCGGCCGAGCTCGGGCACCCGCCCGGCGCGGCCGCCGCGCAGAGCGATCTGATGGGGATCAATAGGCATGTTTGTGTACCAGGCCGACAAAGACGGTCATGACGATGATCTTCAGGTCGAGCCAGAGCGACCAGTTGTCGATGTAGTAGAGATCGTGCTCCAGCCGCAGCTCGAGCTTCTCCGGCGTATCGGTTTCCCCGCGCAGGCCATTGACCTGGGCCCAGCCCGTGATGCCCGGCTTGACCCGGTGCCGGGCGTAGTACTGGTTGACGATGCCGGCGAACTGCACGTTGTGGGCGACCGCGTGCGGTCGCGGTCCGACGATCGACATGCTGCCGCCGAGGACGTTGAAGAACTGCGGGAGTTCGTCCAGGCTGGTCCGTCGCAACAGCGCGCCGAGCCGGGTTACCCGCGGGTCGTTGCGCGTCGCCTGCACGACCTCGCTGTCGCCGTCCGCCGCCGCGGGCCGGTGGCGCATGGTGCGGAACTTCCAGACCGTGATGAGGTTGTTGTTGAAGCCGTAGCGCTCCTGGCGGAAGAACACCGGACCCGGGCTGTCGAGCTTGATCGCCAGCGCAAGCAACAGCATCAGCGGGCTGACCAGGAGCAGGATCAGGCCGCCCAGCAGCTTGTCCTCCATGAGCTTTATGACCTGGTGCCAACCGGCGAGCGGTCGCTTGAACACGGTCAGCATGGGCAGGCCGGCGAGGTCCTGCAGCGTGCCGTGATTGAGACGGAAGCCGATCGGCTCGGGCGCCAGCCGCACATCGACCGGGACCTGGCGCAGCCGCTTGGCGATCTCCATCAGGCGATTGTCGGCCCGCCACGGCAAGGCGATCAGGACGTCGTCGATTTCGTCGTTGCGGCAGATGTCGATCAGGTCGTCGAGCCCGCCGGTCACGGCAAAGCCTCCCAGCGGATAGGGCGAGACCCGGGTCTTGCGGTCGTCGAACACGCCGATCACGGCGATGCCGGCATCGCCGCCGTCGCGATGCAGGTGCTGGAACAGGCGGCGGCTGTGGTTGTCGGCGCCGACGATGGCGACGCGCCGGGTCAGCCAGCCGCTTCGCTGCCAGGCCCGCAACCGCAGCTTGGCGGCGATCCGGGTGGCTGCCAGCGCGAGCCAGACGCCGACGATCCAGGTGGCGACCCAGGCCCGCGAGTACTCTTCCGCGGTCTTGGTGAAGAAGGCGATGGCGAGCAGGCCCATGGCGACGAGCGTCAGGGCGGTGGTCAGGCGCGAGAGCTGCCAGATCAGCCGGCCCAGGTTGCGTGTCTCGTACAGACCCGCTGCCTGAAACACCTGCCAGGCCAGCATCATGGCGATGATGACGGCGATGCCGTAGTGCGGCGGGAACTGCAGGACGCCGTGGCGCAGCCAGTAGGCGAGCAGAGCCATCAGCGCGATCAGCGCCAGGTCGGTGCAGCGCATCATGCCCATCAGCACCGACTTCGACCTGGCGTAGAAGGGTGCGGCGCCCCAGCGTCGCCGGCGCGTGTGCCTGCCGGCGCCCAGCGCCGCGGCGCTGTCGGCCGTATCGGACAACGGGGGTGTCCAGGGCGCGGTCATGAACCGGGACTCAGCCGTGTCTGCGGCCGCCACCGGCGGCGGTCTCGAGGTGCATCCACCAGGCGTTCTCGTTGATCGAGAAGATCGGCTGGTAGTGACGGATCCGGGTATGCGAGACCACGCGGCTGATCTGATTGTCGAGGATCAGGATCTCGTCGCCGTCGTACACCGCCAGCACGGCGTGCGCCACGCGGAGATTGTTGTCCTGCACCACGACGATGCGCATCCGGTCGACCGGTACGCCCAGCCGTTTCAGGGTCAGGTATTTGGCGATGGCGTAGTCTTCGCAATCGCCGTCGCGCTCGAGGAACTGCGCCGGGGTGGCCCAGTAGTCCGGCACGCCCCAGTTGCGCGGATCGACGATGTAGCGCACGTCGTTCATGTGCCGGTTGACCGCTTTGAGCTGGCTCCTCAGATCCTTGCCTTCGAGCTTGGCGACGAGCTCCTGCCAACGCTTGTGGTGGCAGCGGTTGAAGCTGAAGGCACCGCAGCCGCCGCGGGCCTTGCTCTTGCGGTCGAAATCCTTCTGCGCCTCCTCGAAGTAGCGTTCGAGCATGCCGTTCCACTTCGTGAACGGCGCCAGGTTCCGGTTCACCGTCTCGCTCCAGCCGAACAGGTTGCCGGCGCTCACCGCCGCCGGCGCGGCTAGCAGCGCGACGGCGATCCCGGCAGCCGGCAGCAGCCGTCGCCAGGCGCTGCGGGACGGCTGCGCGTGAGGGTTGTGGCGTCGCCGGATCTGCATCCGCAAAGGCTAGTCGGGTGCCGTTAAGAAGCCCCTAAACCTGGAGGAAAAACGGCAGTTTGCTGCCCGAATGGCGCCCTCTCTGCATCCCTGCGGCGGCGCCGCCGCGGCGGCGAAATCGATCCTGCTTAAAGCTTCTTTAAGCGCGCCGAAGGCAAATAGCGTTAACGCGGTGGTGGGCCGAGCTGGAGATGGCCGGATGGCACCAATGAGACTGAACGGCAGGGTCGCGCTGGCGTTGCTGCTGCTGGCGGCGATCGCGCTCGCCGCCCTGGTCACGGCCTACCGTTTCGTCGAGGCGGAACGGTCGCGTGAACTGGCGCAGTGGCAGATCCGTCTGGGCCTGGTCGCGGACAGCCGCGCCCAGGCCATCGACGACTGGCTCGCCCAGCAGTCAGGCACGCTGCGCGGCCTGGCGGAAAACGCTTCTCTGCAGGTCTATCTGACGGAACTGGCGCTGGCCGGCGGCGATGCCGCGGCGACGACGGCGGCCGATGCCCAGGCCGAGTATCTCGCCACCCTGCTGACGGCGACCGGCTATCGCAGCGGCTTCAGTGCCGAGCCGCTTGGCCCGGCGGTCGAGGCGAACGTGGAACGGGTCGGCATTGCCGGTCTGGCGGTAACCGATGTCGGCGGCCGGATGCTGGCCGGCACCGTCGGCATGCCGCCTGTGATCGGCGAACTGGCTGCCTTCGTCGCAGCGACGCCGCCGGATGCGAGCCGGTTCGCCGGCCCCGTGCAGGGTCCCGGCGGCGCGCCGGTGGTGCGCCTGCTGCAGCCGGTGTTCGCCATCCAGGGCAACGGCACCGTCGCCGACGTGGTCGGGCGGGTGGTCGGCGTCCGCCAGCTCGATGCGGATTTCTTCGCCCGCCTGCTGCAGCCGGGCGAGGTGCTGGGCAGCGGCGAGAGCTACCTGGTGCGGCGGGTCGGCAACGTCATCGAATATCTCTCGCCGCTGGCCGACGGCACCGGGGCTTTGCGCCGGCGGCTGGCAGCCGACACTGCCGGCCTGGCGGCCGCGCAGCTTACGGCGGCGCCGGGGGGCTTCGGCATCCATCGGGACTACCGCGGCGAAGAGGTGCTGGCGACCAGCCGCGCCATTGCCGGCACCGACTGGTACCTGATCCGCAAAGTCGACCGCGAGGAAGCCCTGGGCCCGGCGGAGAGCCGCTTGTCGACGCTGCTGGCGGTGCTGGTGCTGGTGATCCTGCTGCTGACGGCGGCGGTGGTGGCGGTCTGGCGCCACGGCACCTCGCTCAGGGCGACCGAGGCGGCCGAGCGCTACCGCCGCTCGAGCGAACGCCTCGAGGCGCTCAGTTCCTTCCTGCGCCTGGTCACCGACAGCCAGCCGACGGCGATCGCCGCCGTCGACGCCGAGGGCCGCTACACCTTCGCCAACGCCCGCGCCGCCAGCGAGGCCGGGGTCCCGGTCGAGGACATGCTCGGCAAGTCGCTGCCCAAAGTGCTGGGCCCGGCCTGGGCGGAACCGCTCGAACAGGCTACCCGCGAAGCGATCGCGCAGCAGCGCCGGGTCGCCAGGTGGCAGGACCAGAGCGACGAGCGCGGCCGCCGGATCGTCAAGTCCGAGCACATTCCGCTGCCGGCCAGCGCCGAATACCCGGCCGGGGCGCTGATCATCCAGGAAGACATGACCGAGCTGGTCGAGGAGCGTGAGCGCCGCGCCCATACCCTGCGCGATCTGGTCAATACCTGTGTCTCCGTGGTCGACCAGCGTGATCCGCACTCCGCCAACCATTCGGTGCGGGTGGCGGACGTGGCGCGCTCTATCGCCGAGGAGATGCAGCTCGGGCCGCGCGAGGTCGAGACCTGCGATGTCGCCGGCGCCCTGCTCAATCTCGGCAAGGTCACGGTGCCGCGCAGCGTGCTGACCAAGGTGGCGCCGTTGAGCGAAGACGAGCTCGCGCTGGTGCGCCAATCGATCCTGACCAGTGCCGAGCTGGTCGAAGACGTGCGCTTCGACGGGCCGGTGTTCGAGACCATCCGCCAGGTCCAGGAGCGCTGGGACGGCAGCGGCCTGCCGCAAGGGCTGCGCGGGGAGAACATCCTGCAGACGGCGCGCATCGTCGCCGTCGCCAATGCCTTCGTCGGCATGGTCTCCAGCCGGGCCTACCGCTCCGGCCGCTCGTTCGACGAGGCGGCCCGGCTGTTGCTGCACGAGGCCGATCTCGGCTTCGACCGCCGCGCGGTGGTGGCGTTGCTGAGCCATCTCGACAACCATGGCGGCCGGCAGCGCTGGCACCACTTCGGCGCCCCGCCCGAGGCGGCCTGACCATGGCACAGGTTGCAGACCGTCGTCTGACAGGGCGGGCGGGCGAACATATACTGGTGCGACTACCACGATTGCCGAGTGTCGGAGAAAGCGGCAAACCATGTTTGGCCGGATGTTCGGGGCAAGACGGCAGCCGCGTGAGGCTGCGAAGACGCCGCGCGTGCCGGCCGGCCGCCGGATCTACGCGATCGGCGACATTCATGGCCGGGCCGACCTGTTGCGTACGCTGCACGCGAGCATCGTCGCCGATGCCAGCGCGGCGCCCGACCTCGAACCCGTGGTGGTTTATCTCGGCGATTATGTCGACCGTGGCCTGGACAGCCGGGCCGTCATCGACATCCTGCTCGACGCGCCGCTTCCGGGCTTCGAGGTCGTCCAGCTTTTGGGCAACCACGAGGCGATGATGCTGAACGTCCTGGAGAGCGGCGAAGATGCCTTCATGTGGCTGCACAACGGTGGCAATGCCACGGTCTACAGCTATGGCATTCCGGTGCCGGCGGGCATGCGCAGCGAAGCCGAGATGGAGGCAATCGCGGACCGGCTGCGCGAGGCCGTGCCAGCGGCGCACATGACGTTCCTGCACCAGCTCCGGCACAGCCACGTCGAGGGCGACTACCTGTTCGTGCATGCCGGGGTGCGCCCGGGCCTGCCGCTGGAACAGCAGGACCCCGGCGACCTGATCTGGATCCGCGACGCGTTCCTCGACGCCGATATCGACTTCGGCAAGGTGGTCGTGCATGGCCACAGCATTTCCGGCCAGGTGGACGAGCGGGCCAATCGCATCGGCATCGATACCGGTGCCTATGCGTCCGGCTGCTTGACCTGCCTGGTGCTCGAGGGTGAGCAGCGGCGCTACCTGCAGACCTGAGCCGGCGGCTGACGATGGCAGTCGGCACAACCGGCACACCGGGCGTACCTGACGCTGCGGCGCGGCGCGGGCGCTATGTCCTGATGACGGTGCCCGGCAAGACCGGCGGCATCGACAGCGTGATCGGCTATCTGCTCGCGGCCTGGCCGGGACAGCCCGGACTGCCGCCGGTGCGGCGCATGTGCAGCCGCGGCGCCAGCCTGGCGGGCTCGCCGCTGCGCCTGGCCGGCCTGCTGCTGCGGTTGCTCATCGACGGGATCCGCCGCCGCATCGCCCTGGTGCACCTCAACATGGCCTCGCGCGGCAGCACCCTGCGCAAGCTGCTGGTGGCGCTGACCGCGGTGCTCGTCGGCGTGCCCTATGTCCTGCACCTGCACGGCGGCGGTTTCCGCGGCTTCTATGCCGCCTTGCCGTCGCCGCTGCGCCGGCCTGTCGCCTGGCTGTTCCGCCGCGCCGCCCTGGTGCTGGTGCTCGGCGAGGGCTGGCGCGGCTGGGTTGCCGACAGCTTCGAACTCGCGGCCGACCGCATCAAGGTGCTGCCCAACGGTGTGCCGGATCCGCGGCCGGCGACGGCGCCGCACCGCGGCCGCCAGAACCAGCCGCCGCGGCTGCTGTTCCTCGGTCTCCTCAGCCCGCGCAAGGGCGTCGACGACCTGCTGGCGGCACTGGCCAGTCCGGCCCTGCGGCACAGCGCCTGGCACGCGGTGCTGGCCGGCGACGGCGATGCGGGCCGGGTGCAGCAGCAGGTCCGGCAATTGGGACTGACCGATCGGGTCAGCATCGCCGGCTGGCTCGGCCCGGAGGCGACCCGGGCGGCGCTGGCCGACGCCGACCTGTTCGTGCTGCCGTCCTATGCCGAAGGCCTGTCGGTGGCGTTGCTCGAGGCGATGGCCTGGGAACTGCCGGTGGTCGCAACGCCGGTCGGTGCCCATGGCGAAGTCGTCGAGGACGGCGAGACCGGCCTGCTGGTGGCGCCGGGCGACGTCGCCGGCCTGGCGCTGGCGCTGGCGCGGCTGCTCGCCGATGCGGACGAGCGACAGCGAATGGGTCGCGCCGCCCGCCGGCGCTTCGTCGAGCGCTTCGAGATCGGCCGCGTCCTGCGGCAGCTGGGCGACGGCTATGCCGAGGTGCTGGCCGGAGGGCGGACCTGATGGGGGTGCCGCGCGCCGGTCTGGTTACGGCGGTGACGCAGGCGCGGGCCTCGCGCCTGCTCGACGACGTCGTGCGCTACAACCCCTGGCACTATCCGCGGGTGCGGCGGTTGCGCCGCCGCTTCGACAGCATGGACGGGCCGGACCGGAGGGCGACCTGCGGGCGGCTGTTGCGGCAGAGCCTGAGCTGGGCCGCGCAGACAGCCTACGGTCGCGACGCCGGGGCCGGGCTGCAGCTCGCCGACTGGCCGCTGCTCGACAAGCCGGTGCTGCGCGACCGGTCATCGGCCTTTCGCCGCCGCGGCCTGCTCGCCCTGCCGGCCTCGACCGGCGGCACCACCGGCCTGCCACTCAAACTCTGGCGCTCGCCACGCTGCATCGCCGCCGAGCGGGCGCTGCTCGACCACCATCTCGATGCTGCCTGCGGCACGGATTTCCGCCGCGCCCGGATGGCCGTGCTGCGCGGCGACAACGTCAAGGACCCGTCGGACCACCGCCCGCCGTTCGGGCGCGTCGACCAAGGCGGTCGCCGGCTGCTGCTGTCGGCGCAGCACCTGGGGCCGGCGACCGTGGCCTGGTACGTCGACACGCTGCGCGCCTTCGCGCCGGACTTGCTGTGGATCTATCCCAGCACGGGCGAAGCCCTGGTGCGGCTGCTGGACGATGCCGGACTGGCGCTGCGGTTGCCGGCGGTCCTGAGCGCGTCGGAACTGCTGAGCGAAACCGCCCGGGCCTGCATCGCCGGCACGCTGGGGGCCAAGGTGATCGACTACTACGGCCTGGCCGAACGGGTCGCGCTCGCGTTCAGCGTCGCACCCGGCGAGTATCGCTTCGACCCGGTCTACGGCACGGTCGAACTGCTGCCGGTCGAGGCGCCGGCGCC
>Ga0056121_1000170_pt1 | contig 26522 bp, 27 predicted proteins | sample WorMetHEROISLAND_FD_83872 | JGI IMG/M metagenome (GOLD analysis project Ga0056121, IMG submission 83872) | Marine gutless worms symbiont microbial communities from Max Planck institute for Marine Microbiology, Germany - Olavius sp. 1 HERON ISLAND ...
CAAAGCCCATTGACGATCCGTAATTACAAAACGCTCCGTCGTCATCTAAACCTCCTTCGAAAGGTAGCTTGAATCACAAATCTCGACGGTTGGGAATCCTGAATCTCAACAGACCCTAGTCCTCCAGACTATGGACTTTCAGTCCATAGGGGTTGATTTGCGGACTCTAAACGCTTCTGAATCATCAAGTTAGCCTTTCCAGTCAGGCGTCGAATTGTCTGTAAAATCAACCCAGTAGTCGTAAATGTCAACAGGACCTAGTACCCCTCCGCTGGCGATCGCACTCATGGGCCCTACGGCCTCGGGTAAGACGGATCTGGCGGTAGAGCTGGCTTCTCGCCTGCCCTGTGACATCATCAGCGTGGATTCGGGGCAGATCTACCGGGGCATGGATATAGGGACGGCAAAGCCCGGCCCCCAGGTCTTGAGTAGGGCCCCCCACCGGCTGCTGGACATCTGCGACCCGAGCGAGCCTTACTCGGCCGCCCGTTTTTGTGTGGACGCCGAGCGCGAGCTGGCACAGATTGTGGCCGCGGGCTGGATCCCTCTCCTGGTGGGCGGTACCATGTTCTATTTCCGTGCCCTGCTGCAGGGCCTATCGCGTCTCCCGGAAGCGGATGGCGCGGTGCGCGCCCGGCTCACCGCCGAGGCGAGCGTGGAAGGTTGGGCGGCGCTCCACCGACGCCTCGCGGCGGTCGATCCGGCAGCGGCGCGGCGTATTCACCCCAATGACCCTCAGCGCATCCAGCGTGCGCTCGAGGTCTATGAGCTGACCGGCCACCCGTTGAGTGGGCTGACGGGGGGGCAGCGCCGCCGGGTGCTACCCTATCGCTTCCTGAAGCTGGCCCGTGTGCCCGCGGAGCGGGCGATCCTGCACCAGCGTATCGAGCGGCGGTTCCTGGACATGCTCGAGCTCGGGTTCGAGGCAGAGGTGCACGCCCTGTGGGCGCGCGGGGATCTGAGTCCGGAACTGCCGTCCATGCGCTGCGTGGGCTATCGGCAAATGTTGAAATACTTATTTAGTGAGTATACCTTTGAGGATATGGTGCAGCGCAGCATTGTCGCTACGCGGCAGCTCGCGAAACGACAACTCACCTGGTTGCGGTCCGAGTCCGATGTCCATTGGATCTCCGATCGAGGTGAGCCGATCGATCAGGCATTGCGCCTGATAAGGGTGGAAATCAGGTAACTGCTTCGGATTGGCCGTCCAGGTACCGCTACGATAAAAAGGAGATGAAGCCATGTCGAAGGGGCAGAATCTGCAGGACCCGTTCCTTAACGCCTTGCGTAAGGAGCGTGTCCTTGTGTCTATCTTTCTGGTGAATGGAATCAAGCTCCAGGGACAGGTCGAGTCGTTTGATCAGTTTGCCATCTTGCTGAAAAACAACGTAACTCAGATGATCTACAAACATGCCATCTCCACCGTCGTTCCTGCGCGCAACGTCAAGCTGCCGCCGGTTTTGGGCGAAGGCCAACCGGGGCCCGACAAGGAGTAGTACAGCAGTGCCGATAACACGGGAATCACTTTTTTGCTGCAAATGAACGCAAATCGGTCGCAAAGGATCACATGCTCTTTTCTGTCCACAGATAACGCAGCTTCTCAGAAGCTGTTTGGTTAAAACGGATCCTAGCGATGTTTGAGCGTCCCGCGACCGGTGAGCGGGCGTTGCTCGTTCATCTGGATATAGGTAGTGCCGGCGACCCCGAAGAGCAGGCTGAGTTTCGCCTGCTCGCGGAGGCGGCAGGGGCACAGGTCACGGGTTTCCTCGGCGGTTTCCGCCAGGCGCCCGATCCCCGTCTGTTCATCGGCCCCGGCAAGGCGGACGAGCTCAAGGCGCTGGTCGAAACCCAGGGGGCGGAGCTGGTGATCTTCGACCACGGGCTCTCCCCCACGCAGGAGCGTAATCTGGAGCGTCACCTCCAGTGCCGGGTAGTGGATTGGACCGGGCTTATCTTGGACATCTTTGCACAGCGTGCGCGTTCTTTCGAGGGTAAGCTGCAGGTGGAACTGGCGCAGCTGCGTCATCTCTCGACGCGCCTGGTGCGCGGATGGACCCACCTGGAACGCCAGAAAGGCGGTATCGGTCTGCGCGGACCAGGCGAGACCCAGCTGGAGTCGGATCGCCGCCTGATCGGCAAACGCATCTCCCAGCTCAACAAGCGGCTGGAGCGTATCGTCTCCCAGCGTGCCCAGGGCCGCCGGGCGCGGGATCGCGCCGCGTTGGCGACGGTCTCGCTGGTCGGTTACACGAACGTCGGAAAATCGACCTTCTTCAACCGGTTGACCCGGTCCGCCGTCTATGCGGCCGACCAGCTGTTCGCGACCCTGGATCCGACCCTGCGCCGGTTGACCCTGCCGCATGGGGCGACCTTGATCCTCGCCGATACGGTCGGCTTCATCAACCGTCTCCCGCACGAGTTGGTGGCGGCCTTTCGTTCCACCCTGGAAGAGACGCGGACCGCGGATCTGTTGCTCCACGTCGTGGATGCGTCCGGTGCGCGCCGCGCCGGCTGCATCCTGGACGTACAGGAGGTACTGGCGGAGATCGGGGCCGGCGACATACCGCAAATCCAGGTCTTCAACAAGATCGACCGGCTACCCGACACCGAACCGCGCCTGGAACGAGACGCCCAAGGACGGGTAAGCCGGGTTTGGATCTCGGCCCGCAGCGGAGCCGGGATCGATCTGTTGCTCGCTGCCTTGCACGAACACTTCCATGAGGAGCACCTCCACCGGTGGATCCTCCTCGGTCCCGATGAAGGGGCGTTACGGGCTTGGTTCTTCACCCACGCCCAGGTTCTCTCGGACCAGGCAACGGATCAGGGTGGCTGGGAGCTGGAGGTGATGGTGCCCAGGATCGAGTTCGACCGTCTGCTGAGCAGGGACGGATCGTTGCTGGGTCGGCTGGCGAGCCGGCGCATGGATCTCGTGGTTACCGGCGGGTAACGGGTTTTTCGATAGAGTCCGCAATCAACCACTATGGACTGAAAGTCCATAGTCTGGAGGACTAAAGTCCTCATCCGTGGACAAGCTACGGACTGAACGTGAAGGGACTCAAAGTCCATAGTTTCAACTATGATGCGCTTCGCGCACTAAAGTTATTGAAGCAATGAACGCAAATCGGTCCATATGAATTTTGGTGCTTAAGCCGACGCGTGAGCGGCCAACGGCCTCCTGGGCTTAGAGGCTGTCTTAAAACTAACCTATTGATTTTTAGTTAAAAAACTACAGATTTCCTCTGGCTCTCACGCTCCGGCGTGGGAGCAAGTCTTGACGCTCCAGCGTCACCGAGCCTGGCCGCTGGAGCGGCCAAGGTGGTGTTCCCACGCTGGAGCGTGGGAACGAGCAAAATCAATAAGTTAGTTCTTAGACACTCTCTTAGTTTTTTTCGGCGCACCCTGTTGATGAACCTGTGCTCTGCGGATAGGAAAGGGTGTCGTTCGGGGTCACACTGCCTTTGGGCCGAGTAGACGTAGGAGCCATTCGGTATCTAAGTGTTCTTGAACTGCGTCGGCAACCCGGTCGATGGCCGCCTCCCGAGTCGCGCGGAAGTCCGTTTGCCGCTGCCTCCGCAGTCCCGCCCAGTGCAGCAGGGCTGTGCAGGCGGGGTCGAGGTCGAATAGCCCATGCACGTAGGTGCCGAATATTTGGCCATCGTGGCTCAGGACACCATCGCAATGGGAATCCAGGAGGACCGCCGGGCGTGCCAGCGCTGGTCCCCGGGTTATCCCGGCGTGGATCTCGTAACCCTTCACTTCGGCATCGCCGATGGCAAGCCGCCCCCGCACGTTGCGCAGTTGTTTCTCCGGCTCCAGGCTGGTCTCCATAGCGAGGAATCCCAGCCCTGGGGTAGTGCCCGGATCGCCTTCCAGACCGAGGGGGTCATGCACCTGGGTGCCGAGCATCTGAAACCCGCCGCAGATACCGATGAGCTTGCCGCCGTAGCGCACATGCCGCTGCAGCACTGCCTCCCACCCCCGCTCCCGCAGCCAGGCCAGGTCGGAGCGTACGCTCTTGGAGCCCGGCAGGACGATCAGATCGGCGGGCGGGATGGCGTCGTCGCGGCCGATGAAGCGCAGATCCACCTGCGGGTGCAGGACCAGGGGATCGAAATCGGTGTGATTGCTGATGCGCGGAAGTACGGGAACCACGACGCGCATGTGCTCGGTATCGGCCACGGGTGCAGCCCCCTGCCGGCGCGCCAGGGAATCCTCCGCGTCCAGATGCAGTCCATGCAGATCGGGCAGCACACCCAGAACTCGCCGTCGGGTGTTTTCCTCCAGCCAATCCAGCCCTGGCCGCAGGAGCTCGAGGTCGCCGCGAAACCGATTGATGACGAAACCCAGGGTGCGGACCCGCTCGCTTTTCGACAACAGGGCCAGCGTGCCGTAGAGATGGGCGAACACCCCCCCGAGCTCAATGTCGGCGATGAGGATCACCGGACAATCAACGTGCTCGGCAAATCCCATATTGGCGATATCGTCGGTGCGCAGGTTGATCTCCGCTGGCGAACCCGCGCCCTCGACGAGCACGGCGTCGAAACGGGAGGCCAGGCGCCGGTAAGCCTCGAACACCGCGGTACGCGCGATGTGTTTGTAAGCATGGTAGCAGCCTGCATCCATATTGCCCACCGCATGACCCTGGACGATGACTTGGGCACCGGTATCCGTGTTGGGCTTGAGCAGGACCGGGTTCATATCGATCTGCGGCTCCAGCTGGCAGGCGATTGCCTGCAGCGCCTGGGCCCGCCCGATCTCGCCCCCGTCCACGGTCACGGCACTGTTCAGCGCCATGTTCTGGGGTTTGAAGGGTGCAACCCGAACGCCCTGTCGAACCAGCCAGCGGCACAGGGCCGTCACCAGCAGACTCTTACCCGCGTTCGAGGTCGTCCCCTGTACCATCAGCGCGCGGGCGGTCACATCTTCACCCCCACCTCACCCTATCGTCAGACGGCATTCGCACTCCTTTCCACGACCGGAAGAGCCGGGGAAATTCTTACATCTTCGGGGATAACTGTTCAGCCCCCTTCGAATTTCGGCTCGATGCGAACATAATCCTTTCTCAGCAATCCCGAATTATTTGGTGCTGTTTGGTGGGAAAAGATCCCTCCTACGTCGGGACAAGGTTTGACGTGTCGCGTTTCAACGCAGGAGGGATCTTTCCGCGTTCGTTCGTGACTTTCGTGGTTCCTCCTGAGACGTCCGGAAAACTCAAGGCCCCCTTCAATTGTTCTGGATCACGATCCGTGGGAACTTGGCCGCGTAATCCTTCGCCTGCAGAGACAACTTAGCCGCAGTCCTGCGGGCAATCTCCCGGTAGATCTCGCTGATGCGCGAATCGGGTTGAGCCACGACGGTCGGTCTGCCGCCGTCCGTCTCCTGTCGGATGTCGATGTCCAACGGCAGTGCCCCCAATAGTTGCACCCCGTACTGCTCGGCCATGGCCTGGCCCCCGCCGGCGCCGAAGATGTGTTCCTCGTGCCCGCACTTGGAGCAGATGTGGATGCTCATGTTCTCTACGATGCCCAGCACCGGCACCTCCACCTTCTGGAACATCTTCAGGCCCTTACGGGCATCCAGCAGCGCGATGTCCTGGGGCGTGGTGACGATGACCGCACCCGAGACGGGCACCTTCTGGGCCAGGGTGAGCTGGGTATCGCCGGTGCCGGGGGGCAGGTCGATCACCAAATAGTCCAGATCCGACCAATTGGTATCATTGAGCAATTGCTCCAGGGCCTGGGTCACCATGGGGCCACGCCAGATCATCGGGGTCTGCTCGTCGATCAAGAAACCGATGGACATGGCCTGGAGGTGGTAGCTGTTCATGGGCTCGAGCGTATTGCCGTCCTTGGAGTCCGGCTTGCCGGTAATACCCAGCATACGCGGCTGTGAGGGACCATAGATATCCGCGTCCAGAATACCGGTCTTGGCGCCTTCGGCGGACAGCGCCAGGGCCAGATTGACCGCGGTGGTCGATTTGCCGACACCGCCCTTGCCGGACGCCACGGCGACGATGTTCTTGACGTTGTCGATCGGCTTCAGCGACTTCTGCACCGAGTGTGCGACCACGGACCAGGTGACATCGACCTCGGCCCCGGCGACGCCTTCCACCCCTTCCACCGCCGCTTTGACCTCGGCCGCGACCGCCGTCGCCACGGTCTTGGCCGGAAAGCCGAGGACGGCCTTGACCTTGACCCGGTCCTTCTCGATCTCGATGCCCTTGACGCATCCGGCGCTGACCAGATCCTGTTCCAGGTGGGGCTCTCGGTAATTTTTGACCGCCGCTTCGATTTGTTCTTTGGTAACTGCTGACATGGTTTGCTCCGTCTGGTCAGGTGCCGAACCTGCCGGTCCGCCCCGAAGTTTGCGAGGACACAATAAATGACTTGGTCGTACATTCTATCCGAACAGCCGCCAACCCCCGCGACAGTTGGTCTTCATGTCGGAATTTCAAGCGGAGCGCCGGCATTGGAGCGCCGGCATCCTGCCAGCAGGCCAATTTGCCGGCAGGATGCCGGCGCTCCCGGTGGCGTGCTCAACAGGGGCGTTGGGCACGGGCTGCCTGCTTGCCGCACCTGCCTGCCGATAGGCAACGGCAGGTCCCTGACCCGTGCTTAATCTACCCGACTCGCTTCCATGCCAAGACTTTGTTTTAGCAATGAGTATTATTCGGTGGCCCTTGCATCCGGGTTGTAAGCCGGCTATTTTCCCTGCGGTTTCTCAAAATTCTCGGAGCTGACCTATGGCCGCCGTCATCGAACGCGTCGATAGCCTCGAACAGACCGTGCAGGATTTCGTCAGGAGTGTCGGTGCCGAATTCCGCAAGCTCTACGACTCGCAACGGCAAACGGAAGCCGAGCTGCGCCTATTCAAGGACGAAATGCGTGACTTCAAAGACGAATCGCGCCGGCAGCTTCGGGAGATGAACAAGAAGTGGGGAGAGCTCTCCAATAAGCTGGGCACTCTGGTCGAAGACTTGGTCGCCCCGAGTCTACTCCGTATCATCGAGGAGCGCCTGAACGAGCCTGCCTATGACCTGATGGTTCGGCTCAAGCGCCGGTTGCCCGACGGGCGCATGAAGGAATTCGACGCCCTGGTGGTAACCCCCGCTTGCGTCTGCCTCAACAGCACCAAAGCGACCCTGCGCATCACCGACGTAGACAGCTTCGTAGCCGACATCGCCGAATTCCGGACCTTCTTTCCCGAGCACCACACCCTGCCCTTGGTTGGGATCCTCGCCAGCCTCAGTGTGGAAAAGAGCGTGCTCGCCTACGCGGAGAAACAGGACTTTCTGGTGCTGGCGGTGGGTGATGAGCTCATGGAGATCAAGAACCGGCCCGGCTTCGAGCCGAAGCGTTGGTAATTACACCAGCCCGGCGTCTGCGATCTACCGGACGTTTCAGGCGAGGTCCGCGCGGGTCGGCAGCACGGATGGTAATGTGGGCGTAGGTTGCGTTGAGACACCGGCACGGGCTTGGCCGTAGATCAACGCGCCCTTGTGTATCGAAACGCGATCCGTCAAACTTGTCCCGACGCTAGGTAAAGATCTTTTCCCTTCAGAATCGCACCCGTAACACGTCCGGTCCCCCAAACCGCGCCAAATCATTCGAGATTGCCAGGTTCGGTTCGATGGTGCCCTCGACAGGACTCGAACCTGTGACCTATCGCTTAGGAGGCGATTGCTCTATCCTGCTGAGCTACGAGGGCGGGGCGATGGTGGAGCCGAGGGGGATCGAACCCCTGACCTTCGCATTGCGAACGCGACGCTCTCCCGGCTGAGCTACGGCCCCGATCCGGTCTACCCGTGTCCGGATGTATTGCGTTGCGACGCAACCTACACCCATATTATCTCCTGTGCTGCCGGCCCGCGCGGACCTTGCGTTGAGTGTAGGTTGGGTTAGGCGCGCTGCCCAATCCCGAAGAACACAAACACCCTCGAACACGCCGTAACCCAACACGATGCCCGCTCAGGCAACGCCAAATAACGCCGAACAGACCCCTTCGCAGGCAACACCAAAAGTCGGCGGAGAGGAGGCTCAGATCAATCCTAAATGATTTGGCGTGGTTTAGGGACCGGGCGTGTTGCGTTACGACGCTCATAGGCGCGCTGATCTCTTGTAGCGCCGGTGCCAGCGTTTGACGCAACACGACGCTTAGGACCCTTTTAACCAAACCGCTTTTGAAATTCTAGCATTTCTGCCCGGGTGGGCGCGTATAAATTTCTTCCCGATTACTAACCGTATCGAAACCAAAGCCATTGATTCTCCCTCACCCTAACCCGCTCCAACCCTCTCCCCCCCAGAGGGTGTCGTAAAAGGTGACGCCCAGCGCGGTTTAGAGATGGACGATCATTTTCAGGCGCTGCAACCGACTGAAAATAAAGGAAACGAGAGAGCGCAATATTTCGTTTCCAGATCGCAATAGCCCGCGGGCGAGTTTTTGCAACACCCTCTCCCAAGGGAGGGAGACTGTGAAAGTATTGCTGAATTTTCGGAGTGGGAGGGATAGGGGAATACAATTTTCCTAAATTAGGCCGCATAGCTTGCTCCTAACCCCACATGGTACGGAATTTAGCGTGAAATATAGCAGTTTCATCCCACTGATATCAGGAAAAGCGAATACTTTCACAGTCTCGAGGGCGAGGGAGCGAACGGGGTATTACTTTCGATTCTCTCAGTAACAAACAAGCGGTGGGGTCTGCCTCAGCGTTGCAGGATAAGCTCCAGCACTGCCTTGCTGCCGAAATAGGCCAGGACCAGGATGACGAAGCCGCTCAGGGTCCAGATGATGGCCGTGCGACCGCGCCAGCCGTAGCGCAGGCGCCCCAGGAGCAAGGTACCGAAAACCAACCAGCCGAGGGTGGAGAGCACGGTCTTGTGCACCAGGTGCTGGGCGAACATGTCTTCCAGGAAGGCGAAGCCGCTCACCAAGGCGAGGGTTAAGAGCACGAAGCCCACGCCGATCATCTCGAACAGCAGGCTTTCCATGGTCTGCAAGGGAGGCAGGGCGCGCACGAAACCAGCCGGATGCCGATTGTGCAGGTGGTGATCCTGCACCGCCAGCAGGATTGCCTGCACGCTGGCTAGGGTCAGCAGGCTGTAAGCGAGCATGGAGAGCAGTACGTGGATCTTGATGGGCCAGCCCGTGGCTCCACGCATAAAGCCCTGGCTCGGGTAGCGGGCTTCCAGAAACAGGGTCAGGGCCGCTACGGGCAGGATCAGGATCCCGAGGTTCTCGACCGGTTTGGTGAGGCTGGAGACGAGCAGGAGCGCGACGACGGTCCAGGCGGCCAGGGCCAGCGCGTTGAAGAAGGCCAGATTGAGTCCCGGCTGGCCGAAGATGGCGTCGTAGATCAGCCAGGTGTGCAGGATAAGTCCCGCGAATCCGACCGTCAGGGTGGGGGGGCGTCCGGGTAGACCGGGCTTGTCACGGCGAAACAGCCGCAGGGCGATAAGGGAGCCGCAGCTCAGATAGAGCAGGATAGCGATAGATGAAATCGGGGTGTGGCTCATGGTGCCGGATGATGACATAAAGCAGCACGGCGGGAAAAGCCGGTGCGGCACCCCGGGGATGTGCGATCCCGAATGATTTGGCGTTGTCAGGAGGAAAAAGACCTCTCCTGCATCAAGGGTGTCGCAAAAGTCCGTCGCCGGGAACGCCGCCTTCCAGGCGGCAGGCGTCGGTAAGATGGGCTGATCCGGGGGGACCTCTTTCCCCTCCCCTCTTTCCCCTCCAGGTGGCCTGTACCCATGGATGCCGGCAAGATGCCGGCGCTCCCGGGGGGCTGTTGGTTTATATCACCCTCTTCCCAAGCCCTCTCGCTGCGCTCGGGGCAAGTTCTCTCCGGGTGGGAGAGAGGCTTTTGCGACACCCTCGTATCGGGACGAGTTTAACGCAGCGTAACGCAACCGTAAACCGACAACATACGCTTGCCCTGGAAGCGATCGGTATCGCGGCGAACGATTCAGGGGAGACGGGTATACTTGCAGGGTGTAAGCGTCTGGACCCCCGCTGTTTTGCCATCCATGGCACTGGATTCCAGCCATCCCTGCCGAAATGACGAAGTGGGGTTGAACGGCTACTGCAGGGTCCGACATGATCTCTCCGTAGCGGTGCTGGTAGAGTCGCGGCGCTTGTTTCTCATGAGGTAGCTGATGTTCGACAATCTCCAGGATCGCCTCGGCAGCGTTCTAAAGAATGTCCGGGGTCGAGGTCGGCTCACCGAGTCGAATATCAAGGACACCATGCGCGAGGTGCGGATGGCCTTGCTTGAGGCCGACGTGGCCCTTCCCGCGGTGCGTGGGTTTGTGGAACAGGTGCGCGGGAAGGCCATGGGGGAGGAGGTCCTCACGAGCCTCACTCCGGGCCAGACCCTGATCAAGATCGTCCACGACGAGCTGATGAGTCTGATGGGTGAGGCCAACCAAGGCCTGGATCTGAGCGTTCAGCCCCCCGCGGTGATCCTGATGGCGGGCCTGCAGGGCTCGGGAAAGACCACCAGTGTCGCCAAGCTCGCCCGCTGGCTGCTGGAGAAGCAGCACAAGAAGGTCATGGTAGTGAGCTGTGACGTCTACCGGCCGGCCGCCATCGAGCAGCTGCAAACACTCGCCGCGGAGGTACAGGCCGAATGCTTTCCCAGCCGGAGCGACCAGGACCCGGTGGATATCGCCCGGCGGGCCCAGGAGGCCGCCAAGCAGGGGTTTTTCGATGTCCTGATCGTGGATACCGCGGGCCGTCTCCATGTGGACGCGGTCATGATGGAGGAGATCCGGGCCTTGCATGGGGCCGTCGATCCGGTCGAGACCCTGTTCGTGGTGGACAGTATGACCGGCCAGGACGCGGCCAACACCGCCAAGGCGTTCGACGCGGCCCTGCCCCTGACCGGCGTGGTGTTGACTAAGGCCGACGGCGATGCCCGCGGCGGTGCCGCGCTGTCGATCCGTCACATCACGGGCAAGCCGATCAAGTTCCTCGGAGTGGGCGAGAGGACCGCCACCCTGGAGCCCTTCCACCCGGACCGGATGGCCTCACGCATCCTGGGTATGGGGGATGTGCTCTCGCTGGTCGAGGAGGTGCAGAGCAAGGTCGATCACGAGCAGGCCCAGCGGTTGGTCAAGAAGCTCAAAAAGGGAAAGGGTTTCGACCTGGCGGACTTCCGTGAGCAGCTGTTGCAGATGTCCAACCTCGGGGGCCTGACCGAACTTATGGATAAGCTGCCGGGAGTGAACGAGCTCCCGGATCAGGTCAGGAATCAGGTGAACGACAAGGAGTTGGTCAAGCTGATCGCCATCATCAATGCCATGACCCCGCACGAGCGGCAGTTCCCGGCCGTCATCAAGGGCTCGCGTAAGCGCCGCATCGCTACCGGCTCGGGGACTCAGATCCAGGACGTCAATCGGTTGCTCAAACAGTTCTCCCAGATGCAGAAGATGATGAAGGGCGGGGGCATAGTGAAGATGATGCGTGGCCTCAAGGGTCGGATCCCGGGCGGGATGCCGCCTGGGGGACTGCCTTTTTAGGGCGGGTGCGGCCATCAATTTTATAGGCGTTCGCCCTGGAGTACCGCCTCCGCTAGTCGAAACCGCTGCATTGCCGTGGTAGCCTTTCGGTATGACCACGAAAGACATCCCATGTCATAGAGCCATGAGCGAAGCAACCTTCACCTTCCGGGTCGATGAAGTACTAAAAAACGAGTTCACTGCGGCCGCAAAATTCCATGACCGTACGGCCGCGCAACTCCTGGGTGAGTTCATGCGCGACTTCGTGCAGCAGCAAGCACAGAAAGCCACGGAGTATGACGCCTGGTTTCGGCATCAGGTGCAGACCGGTTTGGACTCAGCCAATGCCGGCGACCTAGTACCGGCGGCAACGGTCGAGGCGGAATTTGCCGCGCGCCGGGCTGCGACGTGTCGCAAACTCGAAGCTGGACCGTGAAGATACTTTGGGCACCGGAGGCGCTTACGGATCGCCGGACAATCTATGACTACATCGAAACCGACAACCCGCGTGCTGCACTCGCGCTCGACGAATTGTTTTCAGCGCAGGCCAGTTGTTTAGTTGATCATCCTGGCCTTGGTCGCCCAAGCCGGGTCGCCGGCACCCGTGAGTTGGTTGTGCATCAGAACTACATCTTGATCTATGACATGCTTGGTGACCTGGTGCGAGTACTACGCGTCCTGCATACCGCCAGGCAGTGGCCACCGCTGTGAAAATGATACTTTGAGCCCTTGCTCCTCGTTCCAGATAGTTTCCATAAAAAGAATTATGGAAACGACCTCACGCTGCAATCTACACACGTTGCTTACCTGTCAAGTCCCGCCAGATGCTAGGCGCGCGAGCGCAGGAATAGCGGGTCCTGTTTCAAGCTCACGCAACAACGCAGATGGCTGCTTCTCGCCTCGCCCGAAGGGAAAAACGACGAATCACGCAAATCGATCTGCGAGGATTGGTGTGATTCGTCGTTTTTCTTTCGGTTTCGTTCCTCACCTCGACATACCTGACCGGGCACCCGCAAGGGGTGCCCCGACCTATGACTTTTGCGCCTTTGCGGCTCAACTGCCGATGCGGAAGGGCTCAACAATGCGGCACAAGGCGGCGAGAACGGCTATGTCCGAGGCACCGTCCGCCACCTCCACGCGGGCAAACCCAAGCGTCGTGGCTGTCTTCCCGGTACGTTCGCTTACGACCACCAGGGGCGTGTCGAACACTAGATCCCGTCCCTTCTCCCCGACCAAGGTGAGCAGATTGTTCAGTATCTCTCCGCTCGTTGCCGTGACGAGCTGTACGTCTCGCCGCCAGCGTGTCAAGAGGGAAGCGGCATCGGTGGCGGGAAGCGTGCGGCGGTAAACCTCGGCATAGGCGAGCCGGGCGCCCCGTTCGATCAGGGTATCGCCTAGCAGACGGCGGCCGCCGACTCCACGCACGATCAACACCCGGCGGCCCTTGAGATCCGCGAGCTCCGGGAGCGCCAGCAGAGACTCGCTGTCGAAGCGACCGGTGGGCATCAGGTCCGGGGTCCGACCGGCAAGGCTCAGGGCCTGGGCGGTAACCGCACCGACTGTGCCCAATTGCGCCGCCGCGGGCAGGCGACGCTGCGGAAACAAAGGCAAGCCCTGCTCGACCGCGTTGCGACTGACGAACAGGATCAGGTCCCAGTCCTGGGCCAGCAGCTCCCGTGCCGGTTCCCGATTCGCTACGGGCTCGATGGCGATGGTAGGGAAACGGACGGCCCTGCCTCCGGCGGTCTCGACGAGCCAGCACAGCCCCTCGGCCTGGGCCGCGGGACGGGTAATCAATATCCCTCGACCGGCAAGGTCGCAGGGTTTCAAGAGCTTATCGTCGGGCAATTGGGTCGTGGATCATGCGGTTGTTGCGAACGCTTTTTTCTAACAGGAATCGGTGGCCTTTGCACTTTAGGATCCGTTTTACTCAGACAGCTCCTCATATTCGGGGATTTACCTCTGAGATTGGGTATCCTATTGTTGTGTTGTGCCAGTTGTTGGTTGTGCCAGCACCGCCGTGCAACTGAACCGACGTCGGGCTCGAAGAACGGATCTGAAAATTCAGAAGCTGTCTGGTTAAAATGGATTGTAGCGAAAATGATCCAAACTGAGGGCATTTTTTCGTGCTTTCGAGGCGAGTAGCCGGCCTATTTAACGAGAAAGAGCGGAAACAGGGACCAGTTTGGGACAGTTGCAGCCGATACACTTTTAGCCAGACAGCTTCTCAGATCCCGATGCCCGACAGATGTCTTCAACCGGTCCCGCACAGCGGCCTCCGACGGCCATTGTGCGACGACTAGCTCGATAACCCACAGGAGTGTCCAAATGATTGAAAGAAGATTCATCCTACTGCTCGCATCGGCCGCCGCGTTGACGCTGGCAGTGTACGAGAGCGCCTTGTCCGTATCACCCGTGGATGAGTCGGCATCATCGACAACCACTACGACGGTTGCCGCCGAATCGGCGACCATAATCGAGAAATCCACTACTGCCGACGAGTCGGTACCCGCGCGTGCGGAGGTCACCCCGAACGCGGCGATTGAAGGGAGGCCTACCTCGCCGATACCTGCGCGCGCAGAGGTCACACTTCCGCCACCGTTGGAACGAGACGCCGCCGCGGCGTCGCGGGTCCCGAGACCTGAGACACGCCGCGGTATGACCCTGGAAGAGCGCAGGGCCCGGTGGGAACAACGACTCCAGAAGGTGCGTGAGCGGACCATGCAGCGGCGTCAGGAGATCCAGGAGTCGATGGAACGCTGGGATGCCTACTGGAAGACCTGGGACGCCATGACGCCGGAGCAGAAAGAGGCGGTCCATGCCATCTTCGGTCTCGGACACCGGCAGTGCGCTCATCATGCCAAGGACCATGGGCTACCCCCTAGGCTGCGACCGGGTCGCCCCGACTTCGGTCTGCCGGCTGGTCCCGCCTTTCCGGGACCAGGTTACGACTATGGTCCGCGACGCGCGCGGCCGCCATATCCGTTTGACTGGAATCCCGTAGCCGCCCCTACCCCCCTCGGTGGCGTCTAACCCAGGAATGACGGAGGTCCGGAAGCCTTCCTGGATCCGAACCCTCCCGGCACGGATGTTGTCCCCCAACCCTGATAGGGTGGGACCACGAGGACGCGCAGGGGCACCGCCTAGGAACCTGTCCGGCTTGCGCGTTCGTAGTGAGGGAGCGCGGGGCCGAGGCAGATTTTGCGCGCGATTGAGGCGAATAGTGGACCTATTTAACGAAAGCACGCGCAAAATCTGCCTCGGCCCCGCGGTTCCACAGTCGGACTGTCGTAAGTCGGACAGGCTCCTAGGTCGCCCCTGCGCCACATACGACAGCAAATGCCCTCAAGGCTGAACGGATGACTCCAAGAACGACCGGAGTGGCCGGGCCCGGCGCTGATCGTCCAGGGTCCGGAACCCCGACCACCCCGAGGAGGAATACATATGAGGCTTATTCGTAATCTGCTCGCTCTGATCGGGCTCGTTGCCACGCTCGCGGTCGTTGCCGTCGCTGTCCGACTGGGTCCAAGGCTGGCGGAGTTCGACAGCCGGTTCCTGGCCGTTTATCAGGAATTTGCCGGTAAGCTTCTGGAGACCGGAGATCCGGGTGTCTCCATGATGTGGTCCGTACCGGTCGAGGAGGGCCTGACCGCCGGAGAAGTCGTCGAGTCCATGAAGAGCATCGCCGTATCGCGCAGCTTTTTGTTCGTCGGCGAATCGCCTTTCTACAAGCAGGTCCGGGCGATCACCGGTGAGGATTACCGCTATGTGAATTTCCTGTCCTTTTGCGACGCCCGGGTCGGTAAGAAGATGCTCGAATACCGCGACCATTACAGCGGATTCATGCCTTGTCGTATCGCCTTGGTCGAAGACAAAAACGGCCGGTTGTGGCTGTATACGATGAATCTGGATCTGATGATTCACGGTGGAAAAGAGTTGCCCGCAGACCTCAAAGCGGATGCCATTCGGGTGCGCGAGACCATCAAGGCCATCATGGAAGACGCGGCCAAGGGTGAGTTCTAAGCAATCGACGGAAGATGGCCTACTGCAGAGGGAAAATATCACCTTGTAGGGTGGGCTGTGCCCACCGCCCAGGGATCAAAAACCACGGTCGCGTCTAGGTTTTGAAGCCATAGATTGCAGATTTCCACGGATCGTTTCTTTTTAATATCTGAAAACGGTCGGTTAGAGTTAAATATCAACAGGACCCAGCCACCGGCTGGTAGCTGGCGACTGGCGACTGGTAGCTGATCAATGCGGTTCGCTGTGCCCACTGCCCGTCCTCTACCTTCCTGAGATAAGGGATTTTTCATGCCCCCTTGCAGTGGGCTCGCAACCGGATACACTGCGCGCAGCATTGGGTTTCCAAGGAGTAGTATGACATGAACACCCCACCGAACACCGACGAGCTGCGTTGGCAACAGGGCAACGGCGATGTCGCAGAGGTGAATCAGACCGTCGTCGACGAGATCTCCCGACTCATCAAGGCCAAAGAGCGTGAACACCTGCGGGCGGTGCTGAACCATTGGTCTCCGGCGGATGTGGTCGAGCTGTTCGTTGCATTGCCGTTGAAGCGGGCCCGCAAGCTCTTCGAGTGGCGTGCCCGAGAGACCGTAAAGGCCGTCGCCCTACTCAGCCCGGAGCTCCGCGCGGCCCTGCTCAAGGATGCCTCGATCGCCCGTGTCATCAAGGTGCTGGATAAGATGGAGCCGGAACAGGCCCTCCAGGATCTCGACGACCTCCCGGAGGAAGTGGCGCAACAGGTCTTACCCAGGCTTGGCGCGCGTGCGGCCATCGAAGCGCTGCGGGCCCACGGCGAGGACTCCGCCGGCAGCATCATGAGCCGCAAGTTCGTCGCCGTTCCTGTCGGCTGGACCATCGGGATGGTAGCCGCCGAGATCCGCGCCAACGCCCAGCTGATCGAGAAGCTCTACGGCGTGAGCGTGGTCGACGCCGAGCGGCGCCCGGTCGGTTATCTCAAGCTCCGAGACCTGCTGCTGCTGCCCAAGGAGGCCGGTGTCCGCGAGGCGATGCACACGGATTTCATCGCCGTGACCCCGGATACGGACCAGGAGGAGGTGGCGCACCTGGCGGACCGCTACGAGCTCAATGTGATGCCCGTGGTAGATGCGGACGGCCGACTGGTTGGGCGCATCACCCCGGACCGCCTGCGGCAGGTCATCCGGGACGAGGCGGAAGAAGACATCATGATCATGGCCGGGCTTGCGACCGACACCCAGCAGGACGAATCCGTCCGGCGTATCGTGCGCGGGCGGGCCCCCTGGCTGCTGGTCGGACTGGTAGGGGCGAGCCTGTCGGGGGTGGTCGTGGGTGCTTATGAGGAGCAGCTGGCACAAGCCGCGATTCTGGCCAGCTTTATCCCCATCGTCATGTCCACCGCGGGCAATGCCGGCATCCAGGCCTCGACGGTGGCGGTGCAGGGGCTGGCGACCGGAACTCTGACCTTTGCCGACCTGGGCTGGCGGTTGGGTAAAGAGCTGTTGGGCGGACTCGCCAACGGCGCCATCGCCGCGATTGCGCTGATCTTGTTCGTGCTTTTGGTCTCATGGTTGGGCGATATCGAGGCGCCGCTGCGCTTGGTGGTCACCGCGGGGTTGGCGGAGATGACCGTCGTCGTGGCCGCGGTCACTGTAGGGGCCACCATTCCCGTGATACTGGATCGTCTCGGCATCGACCCGGCCATGGCTACCGGCGTGTTCATTACCACGGGGAACGATATTCTGGCTGTGGTGATCTTCTTTGTTACGGTGACCCTGTTCTATTTTGTTTGAACCACAGGGAGTAACCTCATTGGAGACCCCGGCGCATGACACCGGAAAATTCCCCTGATACGCGACAAGTCCTGATGGTTGCCAAAAATATCCATATAGCTAACATAGCCATATCAGCCATTTCATGGAGAACCCCATGATCACCGTAACCTCTGTCGAAGCGCAAAATCGTTTCGGTGAATTGATTGACCGTTCCCAGCGTGAGCCCGTCGAGGTCACACGACGTGGACGGACCGTGGCCTATGTCGTTTCCAGCCATGACATGCAAGAGTTGGCTGAATTGCGTAAACGGCGTGAAGAGGCGACACGCTGGTATTCCCGCTATCGCCGGAGGGTGACCGAACAAACGGGGGACAGCGAAGCCGCCCCCCTCACGGATTCGGACGTGAACCGGCTGGTGCATGAGCTTCGCTAAGCGGATCGTCATCGACACGGGCGTGTTGGTGAGTGCGGCCATCCGCCCCGACTCTGTTCCTGCGTTGGCGTTGGAAAAGGCCCTGCTGCAATTCGAGATATGCGCCAGTGACGAGACGTTGGCCGAACTGGAAACCGTCTTGATGCGCCCGAAGTTCGACCCTTATGTCCGGACCAACTGGCGGCGGGAATTCATCGCCGGATTCCGGCAAAGGGTGACCATGATCGCCGTCGACCGGATCGTAACCGACTGTGCCGATCCGAAGGACAACAAATTTCTCGCGCTCGCAGAAGCAGCCGACGCTGAGCTCATCGTCGCCAGCGATCCGCACCTCACGGATATGCACCCCTGGAGGGAGATACCGATCCTACCTCCTTCGGCGTTCCTGATGGGTATTCGTTGACGAGAAATATCGAGTCGAGCCGAGATAACCTATGGGTAGTGGTTGAGGTATAAGTGGAGACATAGCCAGCAGCCGGGTGTCAGGCACCCCGCAAGCTGCCTCCCTCTCCCGCCGGGAGAGAGCCTGCCCCGAGCGTAGCGAGGGGGCGGCTTGGGGAGAGGGGATCAAATAGGAATCTATGCGACTGAGCACCAAACAGATCGACGCCATCAAGCAGGCCGTGACCGAGAGCCTGGGCGCAGGCGCGGAGGTCTACCTGTTCGGCTCTCGTATCAACGATGCCCGGCGCGGCGGGGATGTCGATTTGCTTGTCGCCCCACCCAGGGACCTCGACCCGGATAAGCGTTTCGATGCAAGGTTGAAGATCCTTGCCTCGCTCCACCAACGGCTGAGCGAGTGCAAAATCGATCTCATCTTCCGGCAACCCGACCAAACGGCTTCGTCGTTCCAGCGACTCGTCCGGGATCAGGCAATTCGCCTGTGACAGACATACTCGTGCCCTGCTTTGCTGGAAGTCGACGGCATTGGGTCAAACGAGGTCACTTGCGCTCAGCATTCGGGTGTGCTACGAGCGTCGTGATAGCTGTCGAAGCAACAACAGCGCAAAGAGGTCCTGGACTGAGCATGCCAGCAGAAAGCGGCGCGATAAAGGCCTTCGATATGGGGCAGAAACGGCGGATTGGACTTCAGTTAGCAGTCGCCAGGTCGGAGTTGTCGAAACAATCGTCGATGTGGGAAATGCGCAGCGGCTCGCGAGTAACTCACACGGTTGCGTGCAAGATGAATCTATCCCGCGTTTCTATCCAGCTCTCTGTCGATAGCCACGCGGAAGCGGCGAGCGGCATCCAGCGGATCAGAAGCAGCATAGATTGCCCACCCGATAATCTCGAAATTGGCACCGGACGAAACGGCCGTTCCTACCCCTCCCCCTTGAGCACCGATACCGCATGACATGATGGCACAGTCCGGGCCAACTAGCTGGCGCATCTCTTCCACCCGGCCAGGTCGATTTCCGGGAGATTGGAATCCCACCGCCCCCGCTGATATCTGGCCCGCGTTGCGCTCTCAGAATCCTCTCCGTCTAACAGGCCAAACTGGTCGGTGAATTCTGTGAATAACCAGATCTCGCACGACGGCGCAATGGCTTTGTGGACATCCGCAATGACGACCGGCCCGCAGATTCCTGAAACCGTAACCGCATCGGCTCCACCCTCGGCAAACAATCGTGCCACCTGTTCCGCCACGTGGCTTACATCCGTGATCTTCAAATCTGCGATCACCGGCAATCCGAACTCGGTCTTGATGCGGGCAATGATTCCCGGACCAGTACGGTATAATAGGAAGTTACCCAGCTTAATCCCTGAAACCTCGCCCGCCACTTGACCAATAACGGTCATAGCGGTGGCCTCACTTTCCACGTCGGCCGCCAGGAGAATCCCGCGGGTCGTACAGAATCGGGACTTTTCAGCGCTCATGTAATTGGCTAACGAGGCTTTACCTCAGACCGACGAGGCATGAACATGAATTCTTGTCCCTCTCTTTCGAGGGAGAGGGTTTAGGGAGAAAGTGGCGGGAAAGGAAAGTCTACGCTTGAGAAAAAAGTTGACTCGTTTGTAAAGATGCAGGTCCGTCAAGGAATTTTAGTCCCCCTTCTCGATTTCCCGTGAGGGAGTGGATGAAGCTGAACAGTTACGTGTTCATTCATGGCCTCTCGGACTCCATCGCGAATCTTTTCGGCTTCCGTGTTGGAGGCTTTGGCCACAGCTGACTGCCAGACTCCTGCATCGGCCCCGCGCTTGGGATCGAAGCCATACAGAACGCTGCGGGACGAGGCGGCATAGGCGCCGAGACCGTCCTTACCGCCCCCCAGAGCCACCGAGTCATACCCCGCTCCCTGTGCCCCAACCCCCGGCATGAGGAAAAGGGCCGTGGGTGCCAAATCCCGCAGCTGCCTGGAGGCTTCCGGATAGGTGGCGCCCACCACCAATCCGATACGTGAGTACCCACGCTCGCCGATGGTTTCTTTCCCCCATTCCTTCGCCAGCAGAGCCATCCGCTCATGGTTCATGATTTCCTCTTCCTTCAACAGCAGATCCTGAAACTCACCCGAAGAAGGATTGGAGGTCTTGGCCAGCACAAACAGTCCAGCATAAGGATCCACATCCAGGAAGGGCTGGATACCATCATGGCCCAGGTAACCATTAACGGTCAGGGCGTCTACCCGCCAGTCATTGTCGTCGCCAAGCGAGGGGCGAGAGTGGCTAAGCCAGGCCAAACCATAAGCCTTGGCAGTATGGGCAATGTCGTTGCGCTTGGCATCCAGGATGATCGGCAGATCACGTTCGCGAAGCAGGGCGATGGTCCGTTGCAACGCGTGCAGGCCGGCTAATCCGTACTGTTCATAGAAGGCCACCTGGAGCTTGTAAGCGACGGCCAGAGGCGATGTGGCCTCGATCACGACCTCATGGAACTCGACGATAATCTCTTCCAAGACATCGGGAGTGGGATCACTGCGGAAACGGCCCTGCAAATAACCAGGAAAATGTTCCACGTCGGGGTCGAGCCCTACGATGAGCCGGGAATCGATGCGTTCAGCCCGCTCGACCAAGCGGTCGGCGAAGTGCCGTTCCGTTGACGCTGCGGTGAGGTCCGGGACTGGTTGCACGCGGGGCCGCAGATCTCCCAGATCTATCCGAAACAAATCGGTCTTCCAACCCTCTAAGGACTGTTGCTGCCTCCAGGGATCCGTGGAGGGAGCTTCACCCCGCAACCATTCCATAAAAGCCGTTGAGGCGATCAAGCTTCCGTCGTTCTCCTTGAAATCCGCAACCTTAGAGCCATGGTTGATACCCTCCCCATTGAACTCCTCGCCCCAATGCAGCTCCGTGTTACCCGGCTTACTGGTGGCGACGGCCTCGCCCACATGGAAGCCGCCCCGGAAAACCATACCCTCCCGTCGAAGCTCCTCAACAAGCCGACAGATTTCCTTGCTGCCTCCCGCCCGGAACTGGTCCGGGGTCAAAACAGCCATCCCAAGGTCACCCACGATTTTGACCATGCGGAAATGGCTCTTGTCGATGTTCATCCAAAATGCTCGGAACAATTGCACCTTGGGCGTTAAAGGCCACCCTTCCTGTTGCTCGGAGCTACCCCGCAGATCGCAGGCGAATAGCACTACCTGCTCTTCGGACTTCCGATCGCGGGCATCCACGCCCTCTTGCATACATTGCACATTTATCTGGACCTGTTCACGGCTACGTTGTAGCCCTAGATCCAGACTCAGGTTGAGGGTGTCCCCTTCGGGTCGCGGCTGCCCGAATAGGATCACGATTTGCTCGGAGTTCACGATGCAGTGACTAGGTCGTTGACCGTCGGCCCCGGCATTGAGTTGGTCTTTTAGCCTCTCGGAAGTGGTATCCCATGAACAGCGCGCTGGTGGCGTGAAGGCAAGTTCTAGATGACCGAGGGACTCGTCCACGCGCCCGTTGCACAGACCGTTAAGGTATGTAGTAACTTCGGCATTGAATTTCCACGGGAGATGGAAGGTCTTTTCCGTAGGGCTGAGGTCCACCTTCCTTCGGAAGGTAAGGCAGATTTGGAACTTCTTTACATCCCTGAAGGTAATGGTGACGGGATGCACGAATGCGCAACGCTGGTCATCGCTAATGACAACGCGCGGGGAAGGGATGGTAGACGAGGGGTATTCATATTTCGTCCCGTCAGCTTTCGTCCCGTCATCCATCAGCACAGATTCACTCGCCTGGATCCCTTGGGCATGGTCCGGTAACGTAAAACGGTGGGCATTGCCGGGGAAATATCGCTTCCTCGCATCACCGACATCCTCCAATTCAAAAGTGGAGCGGATCTCGGTGACCATCCAGGTATCGTCAAAGGAGACTTGATTGGTCAGAATCCAAGCAAAACATCCGGCAGGCATCACCGTTACCTGTTTGTAGAGGGGTTATCCACGCAGCTACGGCGCTATATAAGGAGGGTCGGATGCCCAGCCGACCGAGTCCGCGACCGGACAGACCGCCCTAATTCAGCTTGCATTTGCGACCACGGCAGAAAAGTCCCCGACCCGCTCCTTTCCCGTGCACTCCCGGATCTTCCCGACTAAGTCCTGGTCTTCGGTCACGTGCTTCCGGCGCTTGATGAACTCGTCAGCGCCATAAACGGGGTATAGGGCAATATCCACTCGCTTCAGCGAATCAGCCGCCCCCTCCTCTCGATCATATACGGCAACGGCAGCCAAGACCGATGCACCGAATGCCCTTAACGCCCCCTTAGCGCGAGCGAGGGACTCGCCTGTGGCGGTGGCATCGGTGAGCAGCAGCACATGGCGACCCACCAGCCATTTAACGGACTCCGGGAAGTTGAGATTGTCCCCGTTGCAGATAACCCGGAAGCGAAGAAGACGCTTGTCGGGAAATATCAAGACCGAAGCCAAATCCAGACACTGGGAAACCGCGGATCTTAGCTGGACGATACCCGTGGGCCCTCCAACGGAGTAGACGTAGCCGAGCACGGGCTCCTGACCGCCGAGCATCTCAGAAAAGGCCGAATCCCCGATCACCTTGTGAATGTGCTGGACGAGATTGTCCACAAACAAACCGGACTCCTTCATATCCGGTGAACCCCAGGCTTGGTCCAGATTGAAATAGTAAGGCTTATGCTGTGCACTTGCCCGGGTGCCCCAGTTGCTGGTTCCGAAGGCCGGTCGGGTGAAATCAATCACCTGGTCGATTACCCGTTCCGGCAACCCTTCGATGACCGGTGGCTCGAATCTTGGGAAGATGTTCTCTTTCATGGTTCACTCCGACTCCTAATTTCGTAGCGCTCGACGATCCGTATCGTTCAGCTCCCCCACCAGGGAGTCGTACCGCTTCATGCTCTCATGTAGCTGTAAAAGCAGTGCCATACGATCGGCTTTCGGGTCGTGCAGCTGGACGAAGCTCTCCAGCGCCTCCCGCCCAAGCTCCCGTACCTGTTTTCTCACCTTATCGAGTTCTTCGTTCCAGGGTACGGCCCCCGTCAAATCCTCCAGCGCCCGTTCCATTAAGGAAAGGACCAACCCGCGCGCCAGATCTGCCGCGGGGAAGGATGGCATGAGATATTTCAGGTTCTCGCAGGCATCTCGCAGGGCAACCATGGACGCCTTGTCCCCAGTTTCTATCTGTGCGAGATAAGCCCTGAGCACCTGTTCCGGCAGCACGTTTGCCATGCATCACCCGAAGCCAAAAAATAAATTATGTTGCTTAACTCCACGGCATCCGTCAACAGAAACCTCCCTAGGGAGCCGGTGAGGTCAACGATTGTGAAACGCCTCCAGATCCGCCCCTGAGACGCCCCATTGCGTACGCAACCCTACGGATCGCACCTTCGTGGCCTGTAGCTTTTGCTCTCTGATGTACCGACGGACGGTTTCGGGAGCAACCTCAAGGATTTGTGCGACTTCGTTGACGGTCATCAGGCCGTTCGGCAGACTCCCACCATTTCGCGCATCCTCCATCATGACCCCCTGAACACTCAGCAAATCCAGACCCTACACCCAGTCACAACGCCACTCCCGTGTCGTCCGGAGTCGCGTAACGATGTGGCTTTTACGTTCGGAAAGACAACCCAAGGTTACGCGGTTACAGTCGGATAAGCCCTCTGGAGTCATCAGAACGTGCACTTGTTCGCAAACCCTCCCGCATTCAATGGCACGGGACATACCACATACAAGTATATACTACATACTATAACACTATACACCACATTGTCGTAAATAACTACATAATGTTATTCAGTCATCGACCCGCATCAGCAACGGCTCTACTGCATGCTGGGGAAAGATGACTGTCGGCCCGCAGGGTTTTATACTTTAACGTTCCCGCTTGTCTTATACGCTGCGGGCAACCCGTACCTGACGCCGGTGCGGCCGGGGCTCGGAATTTCCCGCCATATCCCACATGCAGCCACAACAACTGATCGAGTTTATCGGTAATCACTGGGTGCTCTTCGCGGTGCTGGCGGTGATTATCGTCCTGTTGGTCCACAACCTGCTCGTCAGCGGACGGGGCTCGGTGGATCCGGCCGGGGCGACGGAGCTCATCAATCACCAGGACGCCCTGGTGGTGGATGTGCGGCCGGCGGCTGATTTCGCCCAGGGACATATCATCAACGCGCTCAACCTCCCCGTGAACGGCTTCAAAAAACAGATCGGGACCCTCTACAAGCACAAGGAGCGATCCATTCTGGTCACCTGCCGTTCGGGCTCCCAGTCGGCGATGGCCTGCCAACAGCTACGCAAGGAGGGCTTCGAGAAGATACATAACCTGCGCGGCGGGGTCCTGGCCTGGCAGAATGCTAATCTACCCTTGTCCAAGAAGAAACACTGACGACAGGGTTTTAGACGCTGCCTGGTTAAAAGTGCTATCGGCTGCAAATGTCCCAAAATGGTCCCTGTTTCCGCTCTTTCTCGTTAAATAGGCTGGCTATTCGCCTCGAAAGATCGAAAAAATGCCCTCATTTTGGACCATTTTCGCGACGATCCATTTTAACCAGACAGCTTCTTAAAAAAACCCGCCGGGCTCCCTTTCAACCGCAACCGGGTAGTGGTTAAACTTCAAATGGCGTGGTTGCGCGATCTAATGATTCGGAGCCTCCACTGTTTTGCCATCCCTGGCACTGGATTCCGGCACTCCCTGCCGGAATGACGCGGTCGGGGCCGGCAGACTTCAAATCTATCCACTACCCGCAACCGGATGATTACCGATGACCGAGAACGAACAGCAAAACGAAAGGCAGTTCGTGGTGCACCGCATCTACACCAAGGACCTTTCCTACGAAGCGCCGCATACCCCCGACATCTTCCGCCAGGAGTGGGAACCCGAGCTCGAGCTCAGCATGAATACCCAGGCAAACAAGCTCGACGCAGAGACCTTCGAGGTCATCCTGTCGGTCACTGCTACCACCAAGCTTGCTGATAAGACGGCCTCGATCGTGGAAGTACAGCAGGCGGGTCTGTTCGGGATTCAGGGATTCCCGGACCCGGAGCTTGCCCATCTGCTCGGGGCCTACTGCCCCAATCTGCTGTTTCCCTACGTGCGTGAGGTCGTCTCCGACCTGGTCACCAAGGGCAGCTTCCCGCAGCTGGTGTTGCAGCCGGTCAATTTCGACGCCCTGTTCGCCCAGCATCAGCAACAGATGATGGATCAGGCCAAGGGGGAGCCCGCCCCGACCCAGCATTGAGTCGGACCATTGCTCCCACGCTCGCGGTCCTGGGCGCCGGTTCTTGGGGCACGGCGCTCGCGTTGCTGCTGTGTCGCAACGGCCACCGCGTGCGGCTCTGGGATCATGCGCCGGAGCAGATTCTGGCCTTGGATCGCGACGGCGAAAATCGCCGTTACCTACGTGGGTTTCCGCTACCGCCGAAGTTGCGGCCCGTAGCGGAGCTCGCCGCTGCCTTGGAGGGAGTCAGCGAACTTCTGGTCGTCGTCCCTAGCCACGCCTTCGCCGCCGTGCTACGCCGGCTCCCCGACCGACTGCCAGCAGGACTCGGCATTACCTGGGCCACCAAGGGATTCGAGCCCCACACCGGGCGACTCTTGCATCAGGTCGCGGAAGAAATCCTGGGGTCCCGGGATCTGGCCGTCGTCTCCGGCCCCAGCTTTGCACGGGAGGTAGCCAAGGGGTTGCCCACGGCAGTCACCGTGGCCTCCCGGAGACCGAAGCACGCGCAGCGCATCGCCGGCTATCTGCATAACGACCACTTCCGGGCCTACACCAGCGACGACCTGGTCGGCGTGCAGGTAGGTGGGGCGGCCAAGAATGTGCTGGCGATCGCCGCGGGCATCGCCGACGGTCTCGGCTTCGGGGCCAACACCAGATCCGCCCTGATCACGCGCGGACTGGCGGAGCTGATCCGGCTCGGCACCGGACTGGGCGGCAGGCGGGAGACCTTCATGGGCCTCGCCGGGCTGGGGGATTTGGTCCTTACCTGTACCGACGACCAGTCCCGAAACCGCCGCATGGGCCTGGCCCTGGCGCAGGGGCTGAGCGTCGAGGAGGCCAAACGCGAGATCGGCCAGGAAGTGGAAGGCGTGATAACAACCCGTGCCGTCGATGCCATCGCCCACCGCTTGGGGGTGGAAATGCCCATCTGTAACCAGGTGTTCGGGGTGCTGTACGAGGGCCGCACGCCGGAGCAGGCAACCCGCAACCTCCTCATGCGCAGCAGCAAGGCCGAATTGTCCTGATACGGCAGTACCGAAGCACCGATAACATTAGGAATCATTTTTTGCCGCATCAACCACTATGGACTGAAAGTCCATAGTCTGGAGGACTAAAGTCCTCATCCGTGGACAAGCCACGGACTGAACGTGAAGGGACTTAAAGTCCATAGTTTCAACGATGATGCGCTTCGCGCA
>Ga0056121_1000171_pt1 | contig 26366 bp, 22 predicted proteins | sample WorMetHEROISLAND_FD_83872 | JGI IMG/M metagenome (GOLD analysis project Ga0056121, IMG submission 83872) | Marine gutless worms symbiont microbial communities from Max Planck institute for Marine Microbiology, Germany - Olavius sp. 1 HERON ISLAND ...
CCTAAAACCTAAAATCGATGAACTCGAATACTATCGAATTCATCGATTTTAGCCCTATATATCTGTACAATATTAGCCTATTAGTCAACGTTTATTTTGACATTGACAGGGCCTGCGGGTATACCTCCCACCTAAAACCTTGTCAGTGGAATTTCCGTCGAAAACAGCCGGGAGTGTGGAAATGGATTTCTTTTTGTGTGTCATCGGAATGGTGTTGATATTCGAGGGGTTGCCTTATTTCGCCATACCCGCCAAGATGCGGATAATGGTGCAGAAATTGTTTGAGATGCCTGACAGATCCCTGCGTGGTTTCGGTTTTGTCATGATGCTGACGGGGTTGTTGCTCGTTTATATGGGCAGGCGGTAAACAAGTGATCTAAAGCTAAAAGTGAACTAAAGTGATCTAAAGTTTAGGTGCACCTTCGGTGGGTTATTAGAGAAAAATTATGGAAAATAAGGAGTTTGCAAGACAACTTGAACAGAGAACCCGCAAGTTTGCCATTAATATCATCTGCTTTTCATCAGATTTACCCGGGCATCCAGAGAGCTTGGTTGTTCGAAATCAATTGACAAAGTCGGGAACCTCCATAGGGGCGAACTACCGAGAGGCCAATAGAGCCAGAAGCAGAGCAGATTTCATCAACAGAATAAAGATCTGCGAAAGTGAGGCCAGTGAAACTCAATACTGGTTATCGATCATAGCTGATACAGACTGGTTGTTACCTGAGAAGTTGCACTCTATCCGAAATGAATGCAATGAACTATTAGCCATTTTTACAGCTATAGGGAAAAATAAATAAAATTAGTAGGATACCTTAACTTTAGATCACTTTAGGCACTTTAGTTCACTTATAACTTATTAAAACATGTTTTCACTATCCGATTACCATTTTGATCTGCCTGAGGAATTGATAGCCCAGGCGCCTGTACGTGTAAGAGACAGTTCGCGTCTGATGTTCGTGGATCGGGAGTCCGGGACCTGGCAACACACCAAATTCCATGCGGTCGGTCAAGAACTGCGGGCCGGTGATGTTCTGGTTTTAAACAATACCGCGGTGGTTCCGGTCAGGTTGTTTGGCAGGAAAGCCACGGGCGGCAAGGTAGAGCTGCTTGTTTTGGAATACGACGATCTTGCAGCTAAAGGCGGCAGCCCGAGTGCACAACCGGCAAAATGTTTGATAAAAGCTTCAAAGCAATGTCGTCCCGGAACTATCCTTTATTTTAACAACAATTTGTCTGCAGAAGTCCGATTGTTCAGAGATGGAATATACTCGGTGATCTTTTCCAGTCGCTCCGGTTTGGAACAGGCTTTGGATCAAACCGGGTTTATGCCTTTGCCGCCATACATTAAGCGGTCACCCGATATGACACCTCCGTGTGATGACCGACAGACCTACCAGACGGTATACGCCTCAAAAAAGGGCGCAATCGCCGCACCGACGGCCGGGCTCCATTTTACCCCTGAATTATTAAAGGCTATCTCCATACAAGGGGTTGAAATAGTTGAGATTACATTGCATGTTGGCTATGGTACGTTTCTGCCGGTTCGGGTTACCGATATTCGTGCGCACCGGATGCACACGGAAATGTATCATCTTTCGCAGACAGCGGCCGATCGCATCAACCGGGCCCGTAGCGAGGGCCGCCGGGTGATCGCTGTGGGCACCACCAGCGTGCGCACACTTGAATACGTTGCGACCGACAGTGGCAGGGTCCAAGCCGGCAGCGGGGCCTGTGACCTATTTATATATCCCGGTTTTCAGTTTAGTATCATCGACGCTATGATCACCAATTTCCACTTGCCGGAGTCCACCCTGCTCATGCTGGTGTCGGCTTTTGCTGGCCGGGATACTATACTCAGTGCCTACCGGGAAGCCGTTCGGAAAAAATACCGGTTTTTCAGCTATGGTGATGCGATGATGATAGGATAGTGTTAAGTTTCAAGTGTTATGTGTTAAGTGAAAACCATAACCGATAGGCTTTTTCGATGGCATATTTTTCTTTTGAAAAACTTGATGTTTGGCAGTATGCATGCCGGTTGGCTGTTACGATATACAAGGAGACTGAGGGTTGGAATGATTTCAGCTTAAGAAATCAGATGACAAGAGCAGCCGTGTCAATAGCTTCAAATATTGCCGAGGGAGCTGAAAGAGGGTCGGATGCCGAATTTATAAGGTTCCTAAATATTTCAAAGGGTTCCGCAGCAGAGTTGCGAACTCAGACCTATATTGCCCGAAGGATAGGCTTGCTGAGTGAACCAACTTCAAAAGACATCATTGAAGATTTAAAAAACCTTTCAAGTATGCTTCATGGGCTAATCAAAGCAATCAAGCAAAAACTTAACACTTAACACTTAACACTAATCAAATGCTCAAATTTGAAATCAAAGATCTTTCAACTGAAACCAGAGCTAGGACGGGCAGGCTACAAACGGAACGAGGAACTGTTGATACCCCGATTTTTATGCCGGTGGGTACCCTGGGGACAGTGAAGGCCATGTCCCCGGAGGAGCTGACCGCCTGCGGGGCCCAGATCATCCTGGGCAACACGTATCATTTATACCTGCGTCCGGGTTGCGAGGTGATTGATCTTTTCCAGGGGCTGCACAAGTTCATGAACTGGAACGGCCCCATCCTGACAGACAGCGGCGGATTCCAAGTCTTCTCACTGGCCAAACTTTCCAAGATCTCCGAGCAGGGCTACACCTTCCAGTCTCACGTGGATGGTTCCCAGCATACGCTGACGCCTGAAAAATCGATTGAGGTTCAATTGAGCCTCGATGCCGATATCATGATGTGCCTGGACCAGTGTATCCAGTATCCGGCCTCCCGCGCCGAGGCCGAGGCGGCCCTGGAGCTGACCACCCGTTGGGCCAAGCGTTGTTTTGATTTCTGGGAATCGAACCGGCGTCCCCAAAACAACCTGTTCGGCATTGTGCAGGGGGGCATGTTCCCCGATCTGCGCCAGCGCTCCGCAGCCCAGCTAACCGCCTTGGATTTTCCGGGCTTTGCCATCGGCGGTTTGAGCGTCGGCGAACCCATCGACCTGATGCGGGAGATGGCGGATTTTACCCTGCCCCTGCTGCCCGAGGAAAAACCCAAATACATCATGGGCGTGGGTACCCCGGAAGACCTGGTGGAACTTGTGGCTCAGGGTGCGGATATGTTTGATTGCGTCATGCCCACCCGCAACGCGCGCAACGGCCAGTTGTTTACCGCCCAAGGGACGCTGAACATTGCCAATGCAAAGTTTCGCAAGGATACCGACCCGATCGAAACGGGTTGCATCTGCTATACGTGTCGGCACTATTCGCGGGCCTACTTGCGGCACCTGTATAAAACCCGGGAACTGCTCGCCTACCGGCTGAACACCCTGCACAACATCCATTATTACTTGAATCTAATGGCGGATATGCGAGGCGCCATCGCACGGGATGAATTTGTGGATTTTCGAAGTGCGTTTTATCGCAAGCGAAAAATTTCCATTGATAACGACGATCGTTGAACGAGTTCCTTTTGACTTTTTGCAAAATTACCCTTATTTTCCTAAACAGACTGACCATTATAGTAAACCCGGGAGAAGAAAATGAAAGAAAAAGTACAAGCGGTTTTAGATAAAGTCCGACCCATGCTGCAGGCTGACGGCGGCGACGTAGAGTTGGTTGATGTACAGGACGGTATTGTCAAGGTCCGGCTCCAGGGCGCCTGCGCCGGATGCCCCATGTCCCAGATGACCCTGCGCAACGGGATTGAACGCACCCTGAAGCAGGCCATTCCTGAAATTAAAGCGGTAGAACCGGCCGACGGATAAACCCCCGGAAACACAATCCGGAGGCCCGTTACAGTGAGCCGAGCATCATATTCTTTCCAATGCGGCGCATACCCTTGTCGCTGCACCGTATATCCTCGCCTGGGAAGACTGTGCCCCCAGGTCTCAGTGTGAACACCAGCGGGTGAAGGAGCGGACCAAATGACAGTTGCGAAAAAAATCGAAGAGTTCATGAGTAAATCGTCCTGGATACGAAAAATGTTTGAAGAGGGCGGGCGCTTGAAGGCGGAACACGGTGCGGAAAATGTATTTGATTTCAGCCTGGGCAATCCCAACCTGCCGCCGCCGGACAAATTTAATGAAGTGCTTCGCGATACCGTCGATTCCTGCGGCCTGGGAGATCACTGCTACATGCCCCAGACCGGTTACCCGCAGGTATGCCACAGTGTGGCGGAATACCTGACCCAGGAGCAGGAAGTGGCCGTTACCAACAAGGAAGTGATTATGACCTGTGGCGCCGCGGGGGCCTTGAATGTCATGCTCAAGGCGCTTTTGGACCCGGGCGACGAAGTTATCACGCCGACCCCCTGCTTTGTTGAGTATATGTTTTATGTCGACAATCACGGCGGTGTCTTAAAAATGGTGCCTGCCCATCCGGATTTCACGTTGGACCTGGAAACGCTCGAATCCGCCATTACGTCCAAAACCAAGGCGCTGATTATCAATTCGCCCAACAATCCCACCGGGCAGATCTATTCCGAAGAAAGCCTGAACGCCTTGGGTGAATTGCTCACCAACAAAAGCCGGGAGTTTGGGCGGACCATCTATCTGCTATCCGATGAACCTTACCGCAAGATTATTTACGATGACGCAAAGGTGCCCAGTATTTTCAATTGTTATGCGGACAGTGTGATTGGGACCTCCTACTCAAAAGATATATCGATTCCGGGTGAACGCATCGGATTTGCGGCCGTGAACCCGGCGGCCGCCCATAAAGACACCCTGATGGCCGGTATGACCTTGACCAACCGGATCCTCGGTTATGTCAATGCACCGGCTCTGATGCAGCGGGTGGTTGCGTGCATGCAGGGATTGAGCGTCGATATCGGCGAGTATAAACGTAAACGTGATTTGCTGTGCGACGGTCTGGCCGACTGCGGATATGAATTTACCAAACCTGCCGGCGCGTTTTATCTTTTTCCCCGCACACCGATTGAAGATGATGTCAAGTTTGTAAAAGCCTTGCAGGAAGAATTGATCCTGGTTGTTCCGGGCAGTGGTTTTGCGGGGCCGGGACATTTCAGAATTGCGTTCTGCTGCGCTGACGACACCATCACCAATGCAATGCCAGGGTTCAAGCGGGCGCTTGAAAGATTCAAGTAGAGAAGCCATCTATAGAAGCTAACTCAAAAAACGGATTTGGTTTCCCGCACGATTTTTGCGGGGAACCCTTAATCCTCACTCAACCTTCGGGTTTTGTGAAAGTTCGTGCCCAATATCGGTATCGAGATCGAAATCGCTATCGAAATCGAAGCCAGCCTGAGATTTCCGAACCCGAACCCGATTTCGATCCCGATACCGATAGCGATTTCGATTCCGGCTGAAACCCGAAAGCTGAATCCCAGTATAGAAACAGCCCCCAAAACAGCTTCAATGCCCCCACAAAACCAAGCATAAAGAATCCTGGTCCAGCGAGCCATGCTTTGGGTTGCCCCTGAAAGGGGTGTGCTACCAAGCCCCTTTGAGCTGGCGGGGCCGGATTCAGTCTGGTAGACTGCAGGCATTTAGGCTATAGGAAGATCCTTTTTACACACCCTGCCGGATGGGACCTATGACAACACCCCGTTAAGGCAAAACGCTTTGAGAGCAAATGGGTTAAAGGTTTGCCTAACAGCTAAAAGCCTACAGCCTAAACACCTTGAAACACCTACCCCGGCATAGCCAAATTCCTCTGGCCTCACCCTCAGGACCAGGTTTGAACGGCACAATGAACCGCTGAGGACTGCTTTCTCCCCGCCAAAAACGATTCATTTTTCATTCCGGAAAGAAAAACTTCTATTGACACACCCCGGTTAATCATTTAATGGTTCTGTAACAATGTTACAATTCGTAACTTCGAGTGCTTCCAAAACCACGGGAGACACTGAATATATTAAAGGTAACATCGTTATTCTATTGGTTTTATATGCCCGATCTCAACTTTTTATGGACACAATCCATGGGCGGCGGATCTATCCCGTTTTGAGAGTGCAACAGTGTCGTGCGAACTGGGGAGCAGGCGTCACGCCGGCCGTATCTTGGTGGTAACGCATAAACGACAATTAGGAGCAGAAGGGGTCAACATGAAAATCTTGAAGATCGATCATCTCGGTATTGCCGTTAACAGTATCGAAGAAGGCAAAAGTTTCTGGACGGACGCTTTGGGGCTGCCTTTCGAAGGCGATGAAACCGTTGCAGAGCAGAAGGTTACCACGGCTTTCTTCCCGGTAGGCGAAAGTGAAGTGGAGCTGTTGGAATCGACATCACCGGACGGTCCGGTGGCCAAGTACATCGAAAAACGGGGGCAGGGGATCCAGCACGTGGCCTTCCGTGTTGAAAATGTCGAGGAGGCCCTGGAAGAGCTCAAGGCCAAAGGGATCCAACTGATTGACCAAAAACCGCGAATCGGTGCCGGTGGGGCCAAGATTGCCTTCCTGCATCCAAAAGCGACCAACGGTGTGCTGGTCGAATTGTGTGAAAGAGATTGATTACTTAACCATATGATTTACTGGGCTTTCGTTGCCGTCTGTCATGGTGGCGGCGAAAGCCCGAGCCGGAGGCAGCCACGATTGATACAGAGCTTGACCTGCCCACCTTGCGATCTATTGCCGGAACTCTCCTGAAGCCGGTTTGTTTTCAACCTGTATACGAAGCTATCTTAAAAAACTTTTGTTGACATGCTGATTATAATCATCTAATGATGCCGTAACAATGTTACTGTTCGTGACTCCAATAAACCCCTAAAAACCCATAAAACCCTTTTATATCAAAGGTAACATCGTTATTAGAAACTGCTCATGACGGCACTCAACGGCATAAATCCTGAAGTTCTCCAGCGCCTTGAAACCGCTGTGATGGACATTTTCAGCAGTTCCGACTTTCACAAGGCCAACATGCGGGATGTGGCCAAGCGCGCCGGGATCAGCTTCAGCACCATTTACAATCATTTCGGATCCAAGGAACGGCTCCTGTTTGCCTTCGTGGATAAGGGGCTCGAAACACTGACCGAACGTATATTTGATCATCTCAAAGGAATGCAGGATCTCAAGGAAAAGATGCGCAAGGTGCTCTGGTTGCAATTGGACTATTATGAGTGCTATCCGGAACTGGGGCGCATCCTGTTCATGACGGTCCCAATGAAAACCTGGATGGCGGACGAATCTTTCCGGCAGAAAAAAATGATCAACCTGTATCTCGATGTTCTCAAAGAAGGCCAAACGCGGGGCCAGCTCAACCCGGATGTCCGGGCGGGCGTCCTGCTGGATTTCATGCTGGGCACGGTCCAAAGGGCTTTTGTCATGTGGGTCTCCCGGGGGCAGCAGGGGAGCCTGGCTGATCAAACCAGCTTTCTGTTTGATATGATCTGGCGCGCCATTGCCAATCCGGTCGCTGAAGAGTGATACCCGCCCAGGTACCGGAAATATGCCGGGTGTTTCGATCTGGTTCCATTTGAAGGAGGGTATAAACAACACCAATAAGATATTTAGTAACTTACTATCCATAGAAGTTATCTAAAAAAGCGGATTTTGGTTCAAGATGCGGCGACGCGAATATCAGCCCGGAGGAATACTAGAGTATTTTGAGGACTTGATATGAACGACCAACAAAGTTCATCTGCCGTAGCTTGAGCGCAGGCTGAAGATTGGGCCAATCAGGCTTCGCCAAAGGCTACGCCCGACATGAAAACTTTTTTGAGATGGCTTCTGGCAAAAGGAGACAACATGGCCGACAAGCAAAAAGTAGCTGACTGGAGGACGTTGGCAGAAAAACAGCTAAGGGGCAAACCCTTGGAGGCGCTTGACTGGGACACACCTGAAGGCATAAAGGTAAAACCGCTCTACACCACTGAAGATCTCGAAGGGTTGGAGCACATCGATACGCTGCCTGGTTTTGCGCCGTATACGCGCGGCCCCATGGCCACCATGTACGCCGGCCGTCCCTGGACCATTCGCCAGTACGCGGGTTTTTCGACCGCCAAGGAATCCAATGCGTTTTACCGGCGCAACCTGGCCGCGGGTCAGAAGGGGCTCTCGGTGGCTTTTGACCTGGCCACACACCGCGGCTACGACTCCGACCACAGCCGGGTGGTGGGCGATATCGGCAAGGCCGGCGTGGCCATCGACTCGGTGGAGGACATGAAGGTCCTGTTCGACCAGATTCCCCTGGACCAGATGAGTGTTTCCATGACCATGAATGGCGCGGTCCTGCCGATTCTGGCCGGTTATATCGTGGCCGCCGAAGAGCAGGGTGTCAAAACCGAGCAGCTTTCCGGCACCATCCAGAACGACATTCTCAAGGAGTACCTCACCCGCAATACCTACATTTATCCGCCGGAACCGTCCATGCGCATCGTTTCGGACATCATCGGCTTTTGTTCCAACAACATGCCGCGCTACAACACAGTCAGCATCAGCGGTTACCACATGATGGAAGCCGGTGCCAATTCCGTGCTCCAAACGGCGTTTACCCTGGCCGACGGCCTGCAGTATGTCCGGGCGGCCCTCGATGCGGGGCTGGATATCGACGGCTTCGCACCGCGTCTCTCTTTCTTCTTCGGCGTGGGCATGAACTTTTTCATGGAGATCGCCATGCTGCGGGCGGCGCGTTTTCTGTGGCATGAGCTGATCAGCCCGTTCAATCCCCAGAATCCCAAGTCCACAATGCTGCGGACGCATGTGCAGACATCCGGCTGGAGCCTGACCGAACAGGATCCCTACAACAACATCATCCGGACGACCCTGGAAGCCCTGGCCGCGGCCCTGGGCGGCACCCAGTCCCTGCACACCAACTCGTTCGATGAAGCCGTGGGGCTGCCCACCGACTTTTCCGCGCGGATCGCCCGCAACACCCAGATAGTTATCCAGGAAGAGTCCCAGGTGTGCAAGGTGGTGGATCCTTTGGGCGGATCCTATTATATTGAGGCCCTGACCAACGGTATTATCACCGAAGCACGCAAGATTATCCAGGAGGTGGAAGAGCTCGGCGGCATGGCCAAGGCCATCGAGACCGGTATGCCCAAGATGCGCATCGAGGAATCGGCCGCCCGCAAGCAGGCCCGGATTGACCAGGGGTTGGATGTTATCGTGGGTGTCAACAAATACCAGATCGAGGAGGCGCCCCTGGAGGACGTGCTGGAAGTTTCCGAAGCCGTGCGTGACGAGCAGATCCAGCGCTTGCAAGAGGTCAAGGCGGCCCGTGACACAGCGGCCGTGGAGAAAGCCCTGACCGATGTGTCCGCCGCGGCCGAATCCGGCGCCAACCTGCTGGAAGCCTGTATTCCGGCGGTCCGTGCCCGGGCCACGGTGGGTGAAATCTCCGACGCCATGGAAAAGGCCTTTGGCCGGTTTGTGGCCACCACCCAATGCATCTCCGGCATCTATGCTTCCGAATATACGGGCAGCGACGCCATCGATTCCCTGCGCAAGCGGGCGGACGAATTTGAATCCAAGCAAGGCCGCCGGCCCCGGATCCTGCTGACCAAGATGGGCCAGGACGGACATGACCGCGGCGTCAAGGTCGTGGCCACCGCTTTTGCCGACCTCGGTTTCGACGTTGATATCAGCCCCATGTTCCAGACGCCGGAAGAGGCCGCCAAGATGGCGGTTGAAAATGACGTCCACGTGGTGGGCGCGTCTTCCCTGGCGGCCGGGCACAAAACCTTGGTGCCCCAGCTCATCGAGGAACTCAAGAAGCTGGGCGGCAACGAAATCCTGGTTGTGGCCGGCGGCGTGATCCCGCCCGGCGACTACCAGTTCCTGTACGACGCCGGCGTTAGCGGCGTCTTCGGTCCCGGCACCCCGATCACCGAGTCGGCGGCCAAGGTGCTCAGTGCAATGGAAGCTTAAATGCAGTTTAAAGTGAGCTAAAGTTTCAAGTGATCTAAAGTTAAGGCATCTTGCCAATTTGATTTAAAATCAGGGGAGCAAAGCGACACCTCAACTTTAGACACTTTAGTTCACTTTAGTCACTTATAACTTTTTATAATGACTACCCAAGCCCACATAGACGGCGTTCTATCCGGTGATCGCCTGATCTTGTCCCGGACGATCACCCTGGTCGAGAGCAGCCTGCCGGAGCATCGGCAGATGGCGGCCGAGATCATCGAAGGTCTGCTGCCCCACACGGGCAAGGCGGTTCGTCTGGGTATTACCGGTGTCCCCGGGGTGGGCAAAAGCACGTTCATCGAGACATTTGGCATGTACTTGACCGGGCAGGGCCATCGCCTGGCGGTCCTGGCCGTGGATCCCAGCAGCACCCGCAGCCGGGGCAGCATCATGGCCGACAAAACCCGCATGGAGCAGCTGTGTGTCGAGCCCATGGCGTTCATTCGGCCCTCACCCTCCGGAGGCAGTCTGGGCGGCGTGGCCCGCAAGACCCGGGAAACCATGCTGCTGTGCGAGGCGGCCGGTTTCGATGTCATCATCGTGGAAACTGTGGGCGTGGGCCAATCCGAAACCGCCGTGGCCTCCATGGTGGATTTTTTCCTGGTGCTGATGCTGGCCGGCGCCGGCGATGAGCTGCAGGGCATCAAAAAGGGTGTACTGGAGATTGCCGATGCCCTGGCAGTGAACAAGGCCGACGGCGACAATGTTGAAAAAGCGGCGCAGGCCAAGAAAGCCTATGAGACCGCCCTGCACCTGCTGACGCCGGCCTCGCCCTCCTGGTCACCACCGGTGCTGACCTGCAGCGCCAAGGAGAAACTGGGGATCGACGCTGTCTGGCAGACCGTGCTGGCCCATAAAAAGGCCTTTGAAACGTCCGGCGAGTTTGTGGAAAAACGGCAGAAGCAGGCCCTGGACTGGATGTGGGCCCTGATCGAGGAAGGCTTGAAGGATCGGTTCCATAAAAACCCGGAAATCGTGGCGGCCCTGCCGGATTTGAAACGGGCCGTCGTCAACGGCTCGGTTGCCCCGGCCGCCGCCGCCGACGAGCTGCTTTTTTTTCTTGACAAGCGGGGGCCGGTCTAGTTTGTCAAAAGTTCCACCCTTGATTGTCGTTTCAGGACAGGAATTAGAATCACCCTTGAACATAAACCAATTATCAGGATGAGGGTTCCAAAGAAAGGAAGGCCACAATGGGTATAGTGGAAGACAAAATCAAGGAACTGAAAGACCGCGAAGCCAAGGTAAAGCAGATGGGCGGCGAAAAAGCGGTTGCCAAGCACAAGGAAAAGGGCAAGTTGACCGCCCGGGAACGGCTGGATGAACTGTTCGATGCCGGTACCTTCCGTGAGATCGACGCGTTCGTGTCCCATCGCTGCGTGAACTTCGGCATGGAAGATGTGGAGGTCACGTCCGACGGTGTGGTCACCGGGCACGGCCTGGTGGAAGGCCGGCCGGTTTTCGCCTATGCCCAGGATTTTACCTCCCGGGCCGGCAGTCTCGGAGAGATGCACTCCAAAAAGATCTGCAAGGTCATGGATCTGGCCCTCAAGGCCGGGACCCCGTTTGTCGGGTTCAATGATTCCGGCGGTGCCCGGATCCAGGAAGGGGTCGACGCCCTGTCCGGATACGGCCAGATCTTCTACCGCAATTCCGTGGCCTCCGGCGTGATTCCGCAAATCTCGGCCATCATGGGGCCCACTGCCGGCGGGGCCGTCTACTCCCCGGCCATGACCGATTGGATCTTCATGGTCAAGGATACCAGCTACATGTTCATTACCGGGCCGGAGGTCATCAAGTCCGTCACCGGTGAAGAGATCACTTTCGAGGACCTGGGCGGGGCCATGACCCACAACGAGAAAAGCGGTGTGGCCCAATTTGCCTGCGAGGACGACAAAGACGCCATCGCCCAGATCAAGCGGCTGCTGTCGTACCTGCCGTCCAACAACATGGCCGATCCGCCCATCGTGGCTACCGGCGACGATCCCCGGCGGACCGATCCAGCCCTGGACAATATCATCCCCGACAGCCCGGCCGCCTCTTACGACATGAAGGCGGTCATTACGTCCATCGTGGACAACGGTGAATTCTTCGAACCGCACATGTACTTCGCCCAGAATATCGTCATCGGCTTTGCCCGGCTCAATGGCCGCGCTATCGGGATCATCGCCAACCAGCCCAAGTTTCTGGCCGGCTGCCTGGACATCAACGCCTCGGACAAGGCTACCCGTTTCATCCGCTTTTGCGACGCCTTCAACATTCCCATGCTGACGATTGCCGACGTACCCGGGTACCTGCCCGGCTCCCAGCAGGAATGGGGCGGCATCATCCGCCACGGGGCCAAGCTGCTGTGGTGCTACTCTGAAGCCACGGTGCCCAAACTGCTGCTCGTGACGCGCAAGGACTACGGAGGATCCTACCTGGCCATGTGTTCCAAGGATCTGGGGGCCGACATGGCCTTTGCCTGGCCGACGGCCGAGATTGCGGTCATGGGCGCCGAAGGGGCCGCCAATATCATTCATCGTAAGGAAATCAAGGGGGCCGATGATCCGGTGGCCAAGCGCAAGGAGAAGATTGCCGAGTACCAGGACCTCTTTTCGAATCCTTATTGCGCGGCCACCCGCGGGTATATCGATGCTGTGATTGTGCCCAGTGAGACCCGTCCGCGCCTGATCGACGCATTGGAGGTGATGTGCAGCAAGCGTGAGCTGCGGCCACCGAAAAAACACGGCAATATTCCCATGTAAGGTAGGCGCTCTTATGACAATCAGCCAGGGAGAGACCATGAATGAAAAGAAGAAAGCAGCAGCGTTAGCGGCTGTAATAAATTATATCAAGACCGAGGAAGAAGCCATCATGCTGCAGGCGGCCCAGGTACCGGAAGAACCGGCCGTCGCACCGGCCCTCGCACCGGTTAACCTGTGGGGCGTCAGCGGGCGACAGGATATGATGCAGATGGGCAACATGATGCAGCTCAAAGCCTTTCACGGCATTAAATAATTCGAACGTAAAACTGCAAAGTAAACTTATATAAAGAGGAGACAGGGGTAATGAGCGATCATAGTCAGCTTAACATCACCGAAATGAATTATGACAAAGACCGTCCGGCGGCGGCCAACCCGGTCAAGGTAATGGATTTGACCCTGCGCGACGGGCACCAGTCGCTGTTTGCCACCCGGGGCCGGACCGAGGACATGATCCCGGTGGCGGAGATGATGGACGAAGTGGGTTTCTGGGCCACGGAGACCTGGGGCGGGGCCACCTTCGACACCATGCACCGCTTTCTCAACGAAGACCCGTGGGAAAGAATCCGGACCTTGAAGCGCTACTTCAAGAAGACGCCGTTTTCGATGCTGTTGCGGGCCCAGAACCTGGTGGGCTACCGTAATTACGCCGACGACGTGGCCGTGGCGTTCATGGACCGGGCCTGCGAGAACGGGATGGACATCTTCCGGACCTTCGACGCCCTGAACGACTACCGCAACTTCCAGACGGTGGTGCCCAAGATCAAAGAGTACGGCAAGCACTTCCAGGGCTGCATCTGCTACACGATGACCGAACCGCGCCTGGGCGGTGAGGTATACAACCTGGACTACTACGTGAACAAGGGCAAGGATCTGGAAGAGATGGGGGCGGACAGCATCTGCATCAAGGACATGGCGGGTCTAATCGCGCCGTATGACGCCTACGCCATCGTCAAGGCCCTCAAGGCGGCGGTTAAAGTACCGATCCACCTGCACAGCCATTTTACCTCGGGCATGTCGCCCATGAGCCATCTCAAGGCCATTGAGGCCGGAGTGGACATCATCGACACCTGTATGTCGCCGTACGCCTACCGCACCTCGCATGCGGCCCTGGAGCCTTTGGTGATGACCCTTTTGGGCACCGACCGCGACACGGGTTTTGACATCCGTGACCTGGCGGCCATCAACGAAGTGCTGGAAAAAGAGATCATGCCCAAGTACCGGCACCTGCTGGACGACACCAAGCTGTCGATCATCGACATCAACGTGCTGCTGCACCAAACCCCGGGCGGGATGCTCTCCAACCTGGTCAACCAGCTGCGCGAGATGGACGCGCTGGACAAGATCGACGAGGTGTACAAGGAGCTGCCGCGGGTCAGAAAAGACCTGGGCCAGATCCCGCTGGTGACGCCCACCAGCCAGATCGTGGGTATCCAGACGGTGAACAACGTGCTGTTCGACGATGAAAACGAGCGCTACAAGATGATTACCGGCCAGGTGAAAGACCTGTGCTACGGCCTTTATGGCAAGACGGCTGTCCCGATCAACCCGGAGGTGCAGAAAAAGGCCCTCAAGGGCTACGATCGGGGCGAGGAACCGATTACCTGCCGTCCGGCGGAAGTGCTCGAGCCCGAACTGGAAAAAGCCAAGGAGGAGATCGGCGATCTGGCCGTGGACCTGGACGATCAAGTACTCTACGCCATCTACCCGGTGACGGGCAAGAAATTTCTCAAGTGGAAATACGGCAAGGAAGAGCCGCCCAAGGAGGTGCTGCCGCGCAGCATGGAAGAGGCCCAGGCCGAGCTGGACCTGATCAAGAAGGCCAAGGCCGGCCAGCTGTATGAAAAGCCGGAAGCCCCGGAGAAGAGCGAGAACCTGCGGACCTTCAACGTATATGTCGACAAGGACTACTTCGAGGTGGGCGTGGACGAAGTGGGCGGCGGTCCGGTGATCAGCTACGTGCAGCCCGGCGCAGCTCCGGCCGCGCCGGCCCCGGCAGCAGTCCCGGCCCCGGCAGCGGCTCCGGCCGCCCCGGCCGCACCGGCAGCCCCGGCTCCGGCCAAGGAGGAAGCCGCCCCGGCGCCGGCCCCGGCGGCAGCGGCCGATGGCACCCCGATGAACGCGCCCATGCCCGGCATGATCGTGAGCTACGAGAAGAACGTGGGTGACGAAGTAGCCGAGGGCGACACCGTGCTGATTCTCGAGGCCATGAAGATGGAGAACGCCCTGGCGGCCCCGTGCAGCGGGACCATCAAGGCCATCAACTTCTCCTCGGGGGATTCGGTGGCCAAGGGCGATGTGCTGGCCGTGATTGGGTAGGGACGCACACAAACGGCATCTTCCGGCCTGGGGCGGCGTTCTTCCGTCTTCGCCGACGGCTACGCCGGACACGCGCTCTGAACCGGATCTACCATTTGTGAGCGCCCCGCGGCAGATTCGCTAAACCATGTACCTATACTCGGGGTATCGGCGCGACGGGCCTGATTGACCTCTCCGGCGCCATACCCCGCTATGTTTGGACAAACCTGAAGTGTAAAGTGACTAAAGTGACCTAAAATGCCTAAAGTTAATGCGTCGCTGCGCTCCGGTGATTTTATCTGATTGGCAGAATACCTTAACTTTAGATCACTTAAAACTTTAGCTCACCTTAGGCACTTGCCCGCGTAGGGCCCGGCGTAGGCCTTACCTGCCAGCTCCGCAGGCTTACGGGGCATAAATGGAAATACCAAAGGAGGTTTGGGATCATGAAGATTCATGAGTACCAGGCAAAAGAATTGTTCAAAAAATACGGTGTGCCGATCCCCAGTGGCGGGGTGGCCTTTTCCACCGACGAAGCCTGCTCCGTGGCCGAGACCCTGGGCGGCTACCCGGTGGTCGTCAAAGCCCAGATCCACGCCGGCGGCCGTGGCAAGGGCGGTGGCGTCAAGCTGGCCGGCAGTGCCGCTGAAGTCAAAACCAATGCCGACGAGATCCTCGGTATGACCCTGGTGACCCACCAGACCGGTCCCGAAGGAAGGCTGGTCAAAAAGGTGCTGGTGGAGCAGGGGCTGAACATTGCCAGTGAACTCTACCTGAGTATTTTACCGGATCGGGCCACGGCCAAGAACATCATCATGGCCAGCGAGGCCGGCGGCATGGACATCGAAGCGGTGGCCGCCGAGACTCCGGAAAAAATTATCAAGGTCCTGGTGGACCCGTTGACCGGGCTCCAGGCCTACCACTGCCGGGAAGTGGCCTTCGGGCTGAACCTGCCGGCTGAAGCCCGCAAACCATTTTTCAAACTGCTGACCAGCCTGTATCGCATGTTCTGCGACTACGACTGCTCCCTGGTGGAGATCAACCCGCTGGTCCTGACGGCGGAAAACGACGTCATTGCCCTGGATGCCAAGGTCGACGTAGACAGCAATGCCCTCTTCCGTCACAAGGATATCCTCGAATACCGCGACCTGGACGAAGAGGACCCGCTTGAGGTCGAGGCGTCCAACTATAACCTCAACTACATCAACCTCGACGGCAATGTCGGCAACATGGTCAACGGCGCCGGCCTGGCCATGGCTACCATGGACATCATCAAGATGGCCGGGGCCGATCCGGCCAACTTTTTGGATGTCGGCGGCGGAGCCAGCGCCGAAATGGTCGAAAACGGATTTCGCATCATCCTCAGCGACCCGAACGTGAAAGGCATTCTGATCAACATCTTCGGCGGCATCCTGCGCTGCGACGTACTGGCTACCGGGGTGGTCGAGGCAGCCAAGAAAACCAACATCGCGGTTCCCGTGGTGGTCCGCATGGAAGGAACCAATGTCGAAGAGGGCCGCCGGATCCTGACGGAATCCGGCCTGAACCTAATCACAGCCGTGGACCTCAAGGATGCCGCAGAGAAGGTGGCCGAGATTGTCGCCTGATGGAAGCTTGTCGGCAGGCAGACAGAAATTCCGCGGACGCGGTGACATTACATACTAAATTTAGCGATTTTTGAGTTTGCCGCAGATGCAAGGAAAATGGCGGGTCGCTATAGTACACTATGCGAGACGTCATTTGACGCCGCAGGTGCGGTAAAATCGGAAATCCCGTAGGGTTTCAAACTTTTAACATCCCAATGGAATATGCCTTAATGGTAGAAAACAATTTTCCATGTTAAATGGTTTGAAACGCTCATTTTAGGAAAGAGAGGAAAGCAAAGTGAGCATATTCGTAAACAAGGAAACCAAGCTTCTGGTCCAGGGGATCACCGGCCGGGAAGGACAGTTCCATACCCGCCAGTGCATGGAGTACGGCACCCAGGTCGTCGCCGGGGTGACACCGGGCAAGGCCGGTCAGAAAATGGATGACGTGCCGGTGTTCAACACGGTCAAGGACGCCGTTAGCGCCACCGGTACCAACTGCAGCATGATTTTCGTGCCGCCGCCCTTTGCGGCCGATGCGATCATGGAAGCCGTCGATGCCGAGATCGAAATGATCGTGGCGATTACCGAGGGCATCCCCGTGATGGACATGATGAAGGTGAAAAATTTCATGGCCGGCAAGAACAGCCGCCTGATCGGTCCCAACTGCCCGGGCGTCATCACGCCGGGTGAGTGCAAGATCGGCATCATGCCGGGCCCGATTCACCAACCCGGCGGTCCCATCGGGGTGGTGTCGCGCTCCGGCACCCTGACCTATGAGGTTGTGCATCAGCTGACCAACAAGGGCATCGGTCAGACCACCTGCATCGGCATCGGCGGAGACCCGGTCAACGGGACCAACTTTATCGATTGCCTCAGCGCATTTCAGGACGATCCCGAGACCAAGGGCATCGTCATGGTCGGTGAAATCGGCGGCACGGCCGAGGAAGAAGCGGCCGACTTTATCGCCGCCAACGTCACCAAACCCGTGGTTGGCTTTATCGCCGGGCTGACTGCGCCTCCCGGTCGCCGCATGGGACATGCCGGGGCCATCGTCAGCGGGGGCAGCGGAACCGCCCAGGGCAAGATCGAAGCCATGAAAGACAGCGGGATTCACGTGTGTGAGAATTTGGGGCAACTAGGCGACATATGCGCCGAAGTCTTCTAGAAAGCAATCTCAAAACTTTATTTTGACACAATTTCTGCGTTAGGCGAGTGTTTCAAATCCTCAAAATACTGAATGTATTCCTCCGGTTTGAACCGCTCGCCTGCCTTGAACTCGGATCAAAATCTAACATTTGAGATTGCTTTCAGCAGAATTAATATCAAAATTCAAATTCTTAAGACGCTTCTGAGAGCTAATCTCATTAAAGGCCGTCTGTGAGAAAAACTTGCTCGCAGGCGGTTTTTGTGGTTTAGGTGGGAGGCTTTAACCGTTTTTTCACAGGATGCCGGAGACGTTAACGCATCTTGTTCAAGTTGATAAGGTCTTTATATTATGCATGAAATGGGCATTGCCCTGGAAATAATCGACATTGCCGAAGCGTCCATTCCGGCCGAGATGCAGGCTGCGCAGGTCGAGAGCGTCAATCTGAGGATCGGGAAACTCTCGGCTATCGTACCGGAAAGCTTGACTTTCTGTTTCTCGGTGGCCATAAAGGACACCCGTCTGGAAGGCGCCCAGCTGAACATCGAACAGGTCCCGGTGGTGGCCGAATGTAAGGAGTGTGACAATCACTGGACCATCGACGAGCCTGCTTTCACCTGCCCCAAGTGCAAGAGCGGCTCCATCGAGTTGATCTCCGGCAAGGAACTCGACATCGTATCGATCGAAATTATGGATGAGGACCAACCCGCATGAGCATCGAATTTTTTACGACCAGGAAATACTATCACCACGACCATACCAAGCATTCCCACGACGGGCATGATCACCACCCCAAGACCGTCGTGGGCAGCAAGCGTTCCGGGACCCGCGAAATCAAAGTGGTGCGCAGCGTGCTGGACGCCAACAACATCATGGCCGACCAGAATCGCAAGCTGTTCGCGGAAAAGAAAGTGTTTGTCCTCAACATGATGAGCAGCCCGGGTTCCGGTAAGACCGAAACCCTCGTCAAATCGCTGGCCCTGTTGATGCCCGACATCAAGTGCGCGGTGGTTGTCGGTGATATCTGCACGACCAACGATGCCGACCGGCTGGCGGCCAGCGGGGCACCGGTGGTGCAGATCAACACCGATGAATTCGGGGGCGACTGTCACCTGGCCGCCCACGTGATCGAAGCTGCCGTGGGCGGGATCGACCTGGACGCCATCGACCTGCTCATCGTGGAAAATATCGGCAACCTGGTCTGCCCGGCCGAGTTCGATATCGGCGAGGATGAGCGGGTGGTGATGTTGTCGGTGACCGAAGGCGAGGACAAGCCGCTGAAATATCCTTTGATGTTCCGCGAGTGCAATGCCGCCCTGCTCAACAAGATCGACCTGTTGCCCTATCTCGACTGCGACCGCCAGGTCGCCGTGGACAACATTCACCAGGTCCACCCGGGTATTCCCGTGTTTGAAATCTCGGCAAAGACCGAGGAGGGCTTCGAAGCCTGGATTCAATGGGTTAAAGATAAGGTGGATGAAAAACAGGTTGGTTAGGCTGAATTGGTTACAAAATCATCCCTTGGCCCCAATTTCGGCGTTGGGCACTTGGTTCCAAGCCTCAAAATACTTGATGTATTCCTCCGGTTGAAACCTCGTGGCCGCCTTGACCTTGAGCCCAATAGAAGCTTTTGAAACCAATTCCACATGAATAATTTCAATGATTCATCCACAACCCCCTGCCTCAGCAGGGGGATTTTTTTTGCAGTTTTTTCCAAATAATTGTAAATTAGGATGACTGTTCAAGCGATAGGGCCATATTCTATGAATCATTTTCAATTACCCCAGTCATGCCGGACGCGATCCGGCATCCAGTCGTCCTTTCAATACTATCTGAGGATGCCGGATCGAGTCCGGCATGACAACTAAGCGCTCAAATCGCCTCAAGTTCTTATCGCGTAAATATAAAGATTTTGACTTTATCAGTAATTTGTTAGCCCGCCAATTGGCGAAGGGGGAGGCAAATGTCCAATATTAGAGAATCGGTATTTTCCGGCAGCTGGTATCCGGGCAGTGCCGGCGAATGTGAGCAGCAGATTAAGGCGTTTCTGAGCGAGGGACCCGCCGTCGGTGAGAAGACCAACCTGGTGGGCGGCATCGTACCTCATGCCGGCTGGTTCTTTTCCGGGAGCATTGCCTGCAATGTCATCCACGCCTTGAGCGGAACCGGTCAGCCGGACGTGGTGGTGGTTTTCGGGATGCACATGCACCCGGGATCGACCCCCTGCATCCACACGGTCGGCAGCTGGCAGACCCCTTTCGGTGAACTGCCGATTGCGGCCGAGATGGCTGGACAGCTGGCGGAGCAATTTTCCTTCAGCGTTAACCAGGATGCGGATTTTTTCAGAGACAACACGATTGAGCTGCAATGTCCCTTTATCAAATATTTCTTCGGTTCGGCCGCGTTCATTCCGATTGGGGTGCCCCCATCGCCCTTTGCCCTGCAGGTCGGTGCGGCCGCGGTGGAGATTGCCGATAAACTGGGGCTAAAACTGATGGCGCTCGGATCCACGGACCTGACCCACTATGGACCCAACTACGGTTTCATGGACAAGGGGACCGGGCCGGTGGCCCTGGACTGGGTCCGGGAGGAAAACGATCAGGCCGTGATCGATGCCATGGCGGCCATGCAGCCCGAAGAAGTCATCAAGCAGGGCTTGGGCAACCGTAATGCCTGCTGCAGTGGCGCGGCCGCCGCGGCCATTGCCGCCGGGGTCAAGGCCGGTGCCCAAAAAGGCGAATGCCTGAGCTATGCGACCAGTGCGGATAAGAGTCCGGGGAGCTCGTTTGTGGGATATGTGGGTATGATCTTTTAGTGCACGCACAAAAAGATCGCATAGAGCATGGAGCAGAGAGCATGGGGGTAAAGGCAAAACCTGAAACAGCATAGGGCATGGAGCAGAGTGCATGGGGGTAAAGGCAAAACCTGAAACCGCATAGGGCATGGAGCAGAGTGCATGGGGGTAAAGGCAAAACCTGAAACCGCATAGGGCATGGAGCAGAGTGCATGGGGGTAAAGGCAAAACCCGAAACAGCATAGGGCATAGAGCAGAGCGCAAAGCGTATGGGGCTGCGCCCCGCTTAGCGCGAAGTGCATAGCGCTGAGACCCAAAAGCAGAAACAAACAAAAAAGAAAGCAGTTTACCCTTGACATTCATGGGTAAGCTGGTTTTTTTGCCTTACGTGTAGTAATCCAGATTTGATCTGACAGTTACCGATTTTGGAAGGCAATTTGTCAGCTCACTATCAAGCTACTAATTTTTCCTCACAAATAGATTTGCCCTCTTCAAGTGTTACCATTGGCGTTCTTCCGCAACACATTTTACCTTGGTGTGTCCGCTCATTGTTATAGTATTCAATCCATTGGTCAAGATCCGATTGCAGCGAGTCGAGGTCCTGATAGATTTTTTTTCTAAAGGCCACCTGATAAAATTCCTGATTAATTGTCTTGTGGAATCGCTCACAGATGCCGTTGGTTTGGGGCGACCTGGCCTTTGTCTTGGTGTGTTCAATATCGTTAACGGCCAAATAGAGCTGATAATCATGAGTTTCTACCTTTCCACAATACTCAGTGCCTCTATCAGTTAAAATACGAAGTAAAGGCAGTTGGTGCTTATTGTAAAATGGCAGCACCTTATCATTGAGCAGATCAGCTGAGGTAATCGGTGTTTTGGTGGTATACAGCTTGGCAAAGCCTACTTTGGCATAAGTATCAATAAACGTTTGCTGGTAAATCCGGCCCACGCCTTTTATGGTGCCGACGTAATAGGTATCCTGGGATCCCAGGTAACCGGGATGAGCGGTCTCAATCTCACCCGCTACCACATCATCGTGCTTTTTACGTTCTAAAGCCTGTACTTGGCTCTCGGTGAGAATAAAGTTTTCTTTGGCTGATTTTTCCTCAAGAACCCTTAAACGGTCTTTAAAGCAGGCCAGATTGTTTCGTAGCCAGACGCAGCGAACACCGCTGGGCGAAATGAAAATCCCGCGCTTTCTTAGCTCGTTGCTGGCTCGTACCTGGCCGTGGGCAGGTTGTTCAATGGCATAGGCCACCACGGCAGCTTCAGTCTGTTCGTCCACCCGGTTTTTAATATTGGGTTTACGACGGCTTTGGTCAATTAAGGCGTCAACACCGCCTTGCTCGACGGCATTCTGGTAGCGGTAAAAAGTGTCTCGGGAAAATCCCATGATCCGGCAGGCTTTGGATACATTGCCAAGCTCTTCAGCCAAGTTCAACAATCCAATCTTGTGTTTAATGACGGTTTTGGTACCATGCAGCATGAGGGTTACCTCCTACGGTTTTGATGGTTTTGGTTGGCACCTTCATCAAAACCGGTAACCCTCACTTTTTCAAGTGCGGTGTCAGATCAAATCGAAACTATTCCACCTTACGCCTTACGCCTTACGCCTTACGCCTTACGCCTTACGCCTTACGCCTTACGCCTTACGCCCTATGCAAGGCGCTCCGCGCCCCTACCTTCGCTTTTTCTTTTTCTTCTTTTTCCCGCCGATGAAGCTCTCATCCACGGGATGGATGTTGGTGACGTCGATCTTGAAGATCGTCTCGGATTCAAACTGGCCGGTTTGTTTGGACGGGACCTTGATGATAAAGGTGTTACCCGTCTTGACGAAATCTCGCAGCCACTGGCGTTTGACGGTATCGTCACCGGTGAGAATCAGCAGGCGGTTGCCCTTTTCACTTTCCACGGCCCAGGTATGATAGACTTTTGCACCGTCGGTACCAGATGCATTGGCCTTGTATGTCTCTTTCAAAAAGGTCACCGGGTAATCTTTGGCAATTGACAAACCGGGATTAAGCCCAATGCCTAATAGCGTAACTATTATGATGAGCGTGTACAGATAGCGTTTCATGGTGAACCTCGTTTTAGCAGCTGTTTAGGTGTAAGGTATAAGGTTTAGGCTTTTAGGGTTTTTACTTCGACCTTACACCTTCTACCTTCAACCTTATCACTTAGGCCTTCTTCTTCTCCGCCGCCTTCCTCGCCTTTTCAATCTTAGCCCAGGTATCGCGCAGGGTCACCGTGCGATTGAAGACCGGCTTTCCGGGTGCGCTGTCTTTTAAATCGGCGCAGAAGTAGCCCAGGCGTTCGAACTGAAACCGGCTGCCGGGTTCTATGTCGGCCAGGCTGGGCTCTAGCTTGCAGTCGGCCAGCACTTCCAACGATTCCGGGTTGAGGTGGTCGCTGAAGTGGCCCCCTTCGGCAACATTGGCCGGGTTGTGTGCCTTGAACAAGTAGTCGTACAGCCGGACCTCAGCCTCCAGGGCATGGGCCGCACTGACCCAGTGGATCGTGCCCTTGACCTTTCGTCCATCCGGTACATTCCCACCCCGGGTCGCCGGGTCGTAGGTGCAGCGGACTTCCAGGATCTCGCCCGTGGCGTCATCTTTGACGAAGTCCGTGCAGGTAACCAGGTAAGCATAGCGCAGGCGAACCTCGCGGCCCGGGGCCAGCCGGAAGTACTTTCGGAAAGGCACTTCCCGGAAATCATCCTGCTCGATGTAGAGAACTTTAGAAAAGGGCACCTTCCGGGTACCGTCTTCGGGGCGCTCCGGGTTGTTGATGAAGTCGAGCTCTTCTACCTGATCATCCGGATAGTTTTCGATGACCAGTTTCAAGGGCCGCAGCACGCCCATGTAGCGCGGCGCGACCACGTTGAGATATTCGCGCACGCTGTATTCCAGCAGGGCCATGTCCACAATGCTGTCGCGTTTGGCGATCCCGATTCGGTCGCAGAAGTTGCGAATGGCCTCGGACGGGTAACCGCGCCGGCGCAGCCCGCTGATGGTTGGCATGCGCGGGTCGTCCCAGCCGCTGACATGCCCATTGTCCACCAATTCGATCAATTTGCGCTTGCTCAACACCGTGTAGCCGAGGTTAAGCCGGGCGAACTCGGTTTGTTCCGGCCGGCTGGGAACGTCAAGGTGGTCTAAAACCCAATCGTAAAGGGCCCGGTTGTTTTCGAATTCCAGGGTGCACAGCGAATGGGTGATGTGCTCGATGCTGTCCGAAAGGCAGTGGGTGAAATCGTACATGGGGTAGATGCACCATTTGTCACCAGTCCGGTGGTGGTGCGCCTTGCGGATGCGGTAGAGCGTCGGATCGCGCATCAACAGGTTGGGATGGGCCATGTCGATCTTGGCCCGCACGACATGGGTGCCGTCGGCAAACTCGCCGGCTTTCATGCGTGCGAACAGGTCCAGGTTTTCTTCCATGGGCCGCTCGCGGTAGGGGCTCTCTTTGCCCGGTTCGGTCAATGTGCCCCGGTGCTCGCGAATTTCGTCGGCCGTCAGGCTGTCAACATACGCCAGTCCCTTTTCAATCAATTCAACGGCAAAATCGTAAAGCCGGTCGAAATAGTCGGAGGCAAAGTATTCACGTTCTTCCCAGTCAAAACCCAGCCAGTGAACGTCCTCTTTGATGGAATTGACGTACTCCACGCTCTCCTTGGTGGGGTTGGTGTCGTCAAAGCGCAGGTTGCACGTGCCGTTGTATTGGTTGGCGACCCCGAAATTGAGGCAGATCGATTTGGCATGCCCGATGTGCAGGTACCCGTTGGGTTCAGGAGGAAAGCGGGTGGCCACCCGGCCGCCGTGTTTGTTGTTTTCCAGATCCTCCTCGATCATCGTGCGAATGAAATCGCCGGCAGCGGCGTCTGCATTTCGGGTTTTGGCACTTTCACCTTTGCTCATGGTTATATTCCTGTCAGAGTGTATGATTTCGTCTGCTGGTAAACCTGCTTAAAGTCACTGCATTTAATCGAAAAATCATAACATATCAATAGGTACGTTTCCACAATTAACAAGCTGTCCAAAATATGGACAAATAATGCGAGGGCATGCACAATTTTCTGTGCTGGCATGCACTGAGTTGTGTGCATGTATTTTTATGTCCCTATACGTGTTTAACTTATTTAATGTCTGGGCAACCTATAACTATTTGTTAATAAAGTATAAAGCTCCCTTTCTTGATATCAAGCGAGCATCGCGGGCTTTTGGCACAGGAATTGTTATTAAAGTGAAACGCTCAACGACCAAATTCGGGCATGCGGTCTCCCTTCAAAACACAAAAGCAGATTGATATTGAGAACAGATGGAAGATTTTCGCGAATACTTGCTAAAAAGCCGCGCCGCCAACACCAAAACCGCACCTTTTTACCTCCATTGGGTCACCCAGTTTTTCAACCATTGCCGCAAACATCCGGAAGATGATTTTACCCAGGAAGAGCAGGCCAGTTTCTTGACATATAAGGCTCGCTTATTGAAACCGTGGCAGCTTGAGCAGGCTAGCGAAGCCATAGAGGTTTATCGGCTGTGGAAAAACCGCCAGGGGAACAAAAATAAACTGATACGACTGGACACGAACCAGCAGTGGAAGGTAGTCGGCGAAGAAATGACCCGCATGATGCGGCTGAAGCATATGTCCCGCAGAACCGAGCAGGCCTATCTTGGGTGGGTACGACGGTTTTATCGCTTCGCGAAAGGCGATCCGCCTGAAACGCTAGAAAGCAGCCATGTGAAGGATTTCCTGACTCACCTGGCCGTGGAACGAAAAGTGGGTGCTTCGACACAGAATCAGGCCTTCAACGCCTTGTTGTTCCTGTTCCGGCATGTATTGGACAAATCCATCGAGGATCTGGGTCCGGTGATACGCGCCAAAAGGATGAAACGCTTGCCGGTAGTGTTGACCCAGACGGAGGTTGAGGCCCTTATCGGCCAAATGTCCGGTGTGACTCAACTCATGGCTAAAATTATCTATGGCGGCGGCCTCAGGCACAAAGAGTGCTTACAGCTCCGGGTTAAGGATTTAGATCTGGAACGTAGAACCATCGTCATCCGAAGGGGCAAAGGCGACAAGGACCGTGAAACCGTGTTGCCCGGATCAATCTTTCCGGAACTGAAATCTCATCTGGACAGCATACGGTCACTATATGAAAAAGATCGTGAAATTAACCACCCGGGTGTTGCCCTACCTGGTGCCTTAGAAAGAAAATACCCTAATGCTGGTAAAGAGTGGGCCTGGTTCTGGGTATTTCCATCCTATAAGCTGTCTGCCGACCCGCGCTCCGGGTTAATTCGCAGGCACCATGCCCATTCAACCACGCTTCAAAAGCACGTGAAAAAGGCGGCATTAAAGGCCAAAATATACAAGCGGGTCACGGTGCACACACTGCGGCATTGCTTTGCCACGCACCTTGTTGAACAGGGGTGTGACATACGAACTGTCCAAGATCTTCTCGGCCATAAAAAACTGGAAACGACAATGGTATATACCCATGTAGCACGGACAAATCGGCTGGGAATTGTAAGTCCGTTGGATAAAAAGAGCGAAAAATAACTAAATCAGGTAAAACACATGACATCTGCCTAACCGTGATAATAACCCCAAAAAGCAGATTAGAATGGCACATCAAAATTTGCAGATTTTGATAACATATTGAATTTTAGCCAATTTAATGTATACTTTCTTTTGTCCAATCAAACTCATTTCAGATACAAATAACTAAATCGACCCAAAAACGCGGCAGCAACATATTAATAAGTTAGGACTACTTAATTGAATTATGGGTGCTGAAGTCCCTATTTATAAAACTTTTGGAGGAAGCGCCGTATTATATGTTGTTGGCCTGATTACATTAATTCTGATTTTACTGGTTATCTTTCA
>Ga0056121_1000172_pt1 | contig 26166 bp, 39 predicted proteins | sample WorMetHEROISLAND_FD_83872 | JGI IMG/M metagenome (GOLD analysis project Ga0056121, IMG submission 83872) | Marine gutless worms symbiont microbial communities from Max Planck institute for Marine Microbiology, Germany - Olavius sp. 1 HERON ISLAND ...
GCTCCCTGATGAAGGAGATACCTCTGAGTACGCCTGCGCCGTCGAAACAATCCCGCGTGACCACACACTTTCGCCGGGGTTTCATCAACCTTGCCTGAAACGCCGGCGAAAGCCGGCGTCCATGTGTGCCGCATAGCCATACGTATCGATCCGGCACAGGGCGCGCCGCTTCAAACCGAAGCGAACGCACTCTACGGCGCCCCGCCGGCAACCGGCTCGATGTGATCTGGAGAGGTTGGTGCGGTCGAGAAGACTCGAACTTCCACGGGGTTTCCCCCACAGCGACCTCAACGCTGCGCGTCTACCAATTCCGCCACGACCGCGGCCTCCGGGGAGATAGCAAATCCGCCCCACCCCCGCAAGCGCGCTGGACCCCGTCGGGACCGACCTCAGGGGTCGCCGACGCCCACCGTTTCGGTGATGTGCACGGCAACGTTCTCGCCGTTGACCAGGATCTCGCCGCGGGCGATCAGGCGGTTGTTGGCGTAGATCCAGACGTCGTCGTCAACGCTGGCCTCAAGCTCGATGACCGCGCCGCGGCCCATCTTCAGGAGCTGATGAATAGGCATGGTGGTGCGGCCGATGACCACGGAGATCTCTAGAATGACGCCTTCGACGGCGGGATAGGACATGTTCGGCGGCCCCGGCTCGCAGTGGCGCCTACTATGGTTTCTCGCGGGTTAAGCTTCGGTTACGCGCAGCCGGCGGCGCCGGACCCTGCCAATGGCGGACGAAATCGGCTAGAAACCGTCAGGATCAGCAGCAGGCAGTCGACATGCAGCCCGAATGGATCATCGCCGATGCGCCGGTGGCCTACCCCGACGCCGTGGCCGAGATGGAGCGCCGGGTCGCTGCCATCCATGCCGGCGCCGAGGCCGAGGCGGTGTGGCTACTGGAACACCCGCCGCTCTATACCGCCGGCACCAGCGCCAGGCCGGGCGACCTGCTGGCGCCGGAGCGGTTCCCGGTCTACACCACGGGGCGTGGCGGACAATATACCTATCACGGCCCGGGCCAGCGGGTGGCCTACGTCATGCTCGACCTGCGCCGGCGGGGCATGGACCTGCGCCGCTACATCCGCGACCTGGAGGCCTGGGTGATCGCCACCCTGGCCAGCTTCAACGTGCGCGGCGAGCGCCGCAACGACCGCGTCGGGGTGTGGGTGGCGCGCGGCGGCGGCAGGGAGGACAAGATCGCCGCCATCGGCGTACGGGTGCGGCGCTGGGTCACCTATCACGGCATCTCGATCAACGTCGAGCCGGAGCTGTCGCACTATGCCGGCATCGTCCCCTGCGGCATCGCCGAGCACGGCGTCACCTCGCTGGCCGACCTGGGCCTGACCGCAAGCATGGCCGACGTCGACCTGGCCCTGCGCGCGGCCTGGGACGAGGTGTTCGGGGAGAGCTAAAGCGACGGTCGCTGCGCAAAGCCGGGCGACGGCGGCGCGTCGAGTTCTTCACAATCGATACCCGTGACATGGGCCGCCGGCGGACCCTCGCGGCAGGCTGCGATCATCTCGTCGACCGCGGCGGGCGGGCCGGACAGCACCGCCTCGACGCGGCCGTCGGCGCGGTTGCGGACCCAGCCGTCGAGGCCCAGGCCGCGGGCGGTCTCGACGGTCCAGCCGCGGTACCAGACGCCCTGCACGCGTCCACCGATGAAAAGCCGCACCGTGCGCCGGGAGTCCATCGCCGGACGCTCAGTCGAACTCGAGGATCACCTGATCGACGGCGAGGCTGTCGCCGGGGGCGGCCTTAACCGCGGCGACGCGGCCGTCGCGCTCGGCGCGCAGGACGTTCTCCATCTTCATCGCCTCGACCACGGCCAAAGCCTGGCCGGCCTTGACCTCCTCGCCCTCGGCGACCTCGATGGAGACCACCAGGCCGGGCATCGGACACAGCAGGAACCTGGAGGTATCCGGCGGCGGCTTGTCGGGCATCAGCGCCGCCAGCGCGGCCTGGGCCGCGCCGCGCACCGTCGCCGTCACGGTGACGCCGCCGTGGCTGAGGCGGTAGCCCGCCGGGGTCCGCTCGATCTGCACCGACACGCGGCGGCCGTTGACCAGGCCGCGGAAGGTCGGCTGTCCGGGCTGCCAGTCGCTGCGCACGGCGACGATGCGGTCGTCGACGCCGACGTCGACGCCGTCCTCCATCGCCACCACGCTGACGGTCTGGGTGGTTGCCCCGAGGCCGACCATCGTGTCCTCCGCCGGCAGCGACACGGCAAACGGCAGGCGGCCGGAAATGCTGGCTGCGCGCGCGCGGTCGCCGCGATCGATCAGCACCGCCGCGGCGATCAGGGCATCGCGGACCTCGCCGACGCAGTCGGCGCCGGCAAAGCCGTCGGGATACTCCTCGTCGATGAAGGCGGTGGTCAGCTCGCCGGCGACGAAGCGGGGATGGCGCATCAGCGCGCTGAGGAAGCCGATGTTGTGGTTGATGCCGCGGATGTCGTAGGCGTCCAGCGCGTCGCGCATGGCGGCGATGGCCTCGGTACGGTCGCGGCCGTAGGTGACCAGCTTGGCGATCATCGGGTCGTAGTAGAGGGTGATCTCCGAGCCCTCGACGACGCCGGTGTCGACCCGCACCGTGTCGCTCTCGGCCGGCGGCCGGCAGTGCACCAGGCGGCCGGTCGACGGCATGAAGTTGCGGTAGGGGTCCTCGGCGTAGACCCGGCTCTCGATCGCCCAGCCCTCGAGCTTGACGTCCTCCTGCCGGAAGCTGAGCGCCTCGCCGGCGCCGATGCGGATCATCTGCTCCACCAGGTCGATCCCAGTAATCATCTCCGTCACCGGATGCTCGACCTGCAAACGGGTATTCATTTCAAGGAAATAGAAGTTCTTGCTGGCATCGACGATGAACTCGACCGTGCCGGCCGAGCGGTAGTCGACGGCACGCGACAGGGCCACCGCCTGCTCGCCCATGGCCTGGCGGGTCTGCGGGTCGAGGAACGGGCTGGGCGCCTCCTCGATGACCTTCTGGTGGCGGCGCTGGATCGAGCATTCGCGCTCGCCGAGGTAGAGGCAGGCGCCCTGGCCGTCGGCCAGCACCTGGATCTCGATGTGGCGCGGCTGCTCGACGAACTTCTCGACGAACACCCGGTCGTCGCCGAAGCTGGAGCGCGCCTCGTTGGTGGCGCTCTCGAAGCCCTGGCGGACCTCGTCGCGGCTATAGGCAATGCGCATGCCCTTGCCGCCGCCGCCGGCCGAGGCCTTCAGCATCACCGGGTAGCCGATGTCGTCGGCGATCCGCACCGCCTCGTCGGCATCGGCGATCACCGCGGTGTGGCCCGGCACGGTGCTGACGCCGGCCTCCTGGGCCAGCTTCTTGGAGGCGATCTTGTCGCCCATCGCCTCGATCGCCCCCGGCGGCGGGCCGAGGAAGACCACGCCGGCAGCCTCGAGCGCCTCGGCGAAGGCGCGGTTCTCGGACAGAAAACCGTAGCCCGGGTGCACGGCCTGGGCGCCGGTGCGCCGGATCGCGTCGAGGATGCGGTCGATCTGCAGGTAGCTCTGAGCCGCCGGCGGCGGGCCGATGGCGACGGCTTCGTCGGCCATCTCGACGTGCAGGCTGTCGGCGTCCGCCTCGGAGTAGACGGCCACGGTGGCGATGCCCATGCGCCGGGCGGTCTTGATCACGCGGCAGGCGATCTCGCTCCGGTTGGCAATCAGCAGCTTCTCGAACATCTCTCAGAATCCCCCTTCAAGTTATTGATATTATTATACTAAAGCGGGATATTCCCGTGCTTCTTCCAGGGGTTCTCCAGGCGCTTGTTCTTGAGCATGGCCAAGGCCTTGGCGACCCGCCGGCGGGTGTTGTGCGGCATGATCACGTCGTCGATATAGCCGCGCTGGCCGGCAATGAAGGGGTTGGCGAACTTCTCCCGGTACTCCTCGGTCAGCGCTTCGATCTTCGCCTGATCGCCCAGTTCCGAACGGAAGATGATCTCCACCGCGCCCTTGGCGCCCATGACGGCGATCTCGGCCGCCGGCCAGGCGAAGTTCACGTCACCGCGCAGGTGCTTGGAGGCCATGACGTCGTAGGCGCCGCCATAGGCCTTGCGGGTGATCACCGTGACCTTGGGCACGGTCGCCTCGGCGTAGGCATAGAGCAGCTTGGCGCCGTGCTTGATGATCGCGCCGTACTCCTGGTCGGTGCCGGGCAGGAAGCCGGGCACGTCGACGAAGGTGACGATGGGGATGTTGAAGCAGTCGCAGAAGCGCACGAAGCGCGCCGCCTTGCGGCTGGAATCGATGTCGAGACAGCCGGCCAGCACCATCGGCTGATTGGCGACTACGCCCACCGTGCTGCCGCCGATGCGGCCGAAGCCGACGACGATGTTGCCGGCGAAGTCGGGCTGGATCTCGAAGAAGTCGTCGTCGTCGACGACCTTGGCGATCAGTTCCTTGATGTCGTAGGGCTTGTTCGGATTGGTCGGGACCAGGGTGTCGAGCGCCATCTCCACCCGGTCGAGCGGGTCGGCGGTATCGCGGACCGGCGGCTGCTCGCGGTTGGACAGCGGCAGGAAGTCGAACAGCCGGCGGATCTGCGCCAGCGCCTCGACGTCGTTCTCGTAGGCCAAGTCGGCGACGCCGGAGGTGCGGGCGTGCGTCATGGCGCCGCCGAGCTCCTCGTGCGTGACCTCTTCCTGGGTCACCGTCTTCACCACGTCGGGGCCGGTGACGAACATGTAGGAGGAGTCCTTCACCATGCAGATGAAGTCCGTCATCGCCGGCGAATAGACCGCGCCGCCGGCACACGGCCCCATGATCACCGAGATCTGCGGCACCACGCCCGAGGCCAGCACGTTGCGCTGGAACACCTCGGCATAGCCGCCCAGCGAGGCGACGCCTTCCTGGATCCGCGCGCCGCCGGAATCGTTGAGGCCGATGACCGGGGCGCCGACCTTCATCGCCTGGTCCATCACCTTGCAGATCTTTTCGGCGTGGGCCTCCGACAGCGAGCCGCCGAACACCGTGAAGTCCTGGCTGAACACGAACACCAGGCGACCGGAAATGGTGCCCCAGCCGGTCACCACGCCGTCGCCGGGAACGGTCTGGTCGGCCATGCCGAAGTCCTGGCTGCGGTGCTCGACGAACATGTCGTATTCCTCGAACGAGCCGGGATCGAGCAGCACCTCGAGGCGCTCGCGCGCGGTCAGCTTGCCCTTGGCATGCTGCGCGGCGATGCGCTTCTCGCCGCCGCCCAGCCGGGCTGCCCGTCGTCTTTCTTCAAGCTGCCTCAGGATGTCCTGCATTACGCCCCTCCCCAATCCGGCACCGGGCATTTCTTCTGCCTGCCCGGTCAATTACGCGGAAATCCGGAGATAGCACGTCAGCCGCGGCGGGGCCAGACGGTTCGCAAGCCTGCCGCGCCCCGATCCCCTAGCCCGCATTAGCTTGAGTTGAAATCAAGCCGTCTCCGTCGGGGCAACCGCTGCCACACCCTACGAGACGGCCGCTGGCGCGGCCTCCTCAGGGTGAGGTGTATGGTTTTCTGGTCCTCATCCTGAGGAGCGTCCGCAAGGACGCGTCTCGAAGGATGAAGGCCCGGGTCCATGCCTCTTCCAACTGGAGCAAACGCATTCTATCCCGTCCGGTGCAGGGCGAGAAAGCGGCCGGCCTCGGCCAGCTCGCCCGACAGCCGGGCGGCCCGTTGCGCCGCCTCGTGATCCTCGCCCCAGCGCTCGACCTGATGCTGCTCGTCGATCTGCGCCGCCGTCCAGGCCTGGGCGGCGTCCAGCCGGCCGTGCATCACGGCCAGGGCGATGACCAGCGAGCCCGAGATCGTCGTCAGATCGTTCAGTGCCGCCAGTTCCATGTTGGAGAACGCGGCCACCGCTTCGCGCAGCCGGGCCAGTGCCGCGGGATCCTGGGCGACATGCGCAAGCCCCTCGGTGCAGCGCAGGTGAACGGAGAACTCCGCTGCCAGCCAATCCAGCAACGGCTGCCAGGCATCGCGCTGGCGGGCGGCCAGTTCGGGCGGCTGGTCGGCCCGGTAGCAGACCAGGTCGCTGTCGCCGTAGCCCGCGAGGTTGTCGATCACCGCCTCACGCTGGGCCGCGACCACGTCGAGGCCGGTGTTGGCCAGGCGCAGCATCGGCATGCTGACCGGCACGATCTCCTCTTCCTGCTGGCGCCATTCCTCGGCGATCGCCTCGGCCAGGGCCCGGCTCGACACCGCCAGCGCGTTGCGCCGGGGCGTGCGCACCGGCCGGCCATCGAGCTCGACGGCAAAGCCGCCGTCACGCGCGGCAATCCCGACCTCGCTGTAGAACCGCTTCATGCCGGTGCCCCGCAACGGGCGAGCACCTCGTCGAAGCTGTCGCAGACCCCGGCCGCGCCGGCGGCGGTCAGTGCTTCGGGCGGGTGGTAGCCCCAGGCCACACCCAATGGCGTGGCGCCGGCGTTCACCGCCATCTCCATGTCGAAGCTGGTGTCACCGACCAGCACCGTCTCCTGCGGCGCGGCGCCGGCCTCGGCCATCGCCTGCTGCAGCATCGACGGATGCGGCTTGCTGGGGTGGACGTCGGACGTCTGCAGGGTCACGAAATGCCCCTTGAGGTCATGCGCCTCCAGCGCCGCCAGAAGGCCGCGGCGCGACTTGCCGGTGGCGATGCCGAGCAGCACGCCGGCGGCATCCAGCCCCGCCAGGGCCTGCCGGGCGCCAGCGAACAGCGGATCGACCTTGCCCGTGTCGTGCACCTGCCGGCGATAGCTGTCGCGGTAAGCGAGCGCCACCGCCTCGACCGTCTCCGGCGCCAGGTCCGGGCGCATCCGCGCCACCGCCAGCGGCAGCGACAGGCCGATGACGTCGCGCACGTCGGCCAGCGGCGGCGGCGCCAGGCCATTGGCCTCGAAGGCGCCGGCATAGGCACTGGCGACGGTGTGCTGACTGTCCATCAGGGTGCCGTCGAAATCGAACACCGCCAGGCGGACCGACGCTGCCGGCTGGCCGTTCAAGCGTCACCGTCCGTGCGGCTGGTGAGCACGGCGTCCGACTGCGAGCGCGGATCGCGCAGCATCCAGCGCCCGGCCTCGACCGTGGCGAAGAACTCCAGCACCGCCCGGTTGAACGCTTCCGGCTCTTCCAGGTTGGCCGCGTGGCCGGTGCGCGGCAGCATCAGCAGGCCGGCGCTGGGGATCGTTCGCTTGAGATAGAGGTTGGCGTCGAGACAGGGCTCGTCCTCGTCGCCGGTCACCAGCAGCGTCGGCACGCGAAGCTGCTTGAGGCCGTCTTCGAGATCGTAGAGCGAGGGCCGCCTGGCCTGGACGTTGGTCAGGGTCAGGGCCGAACCCTGGGCCGAGTGTTCGGCAAACTGTTGCTGGAACTCGGCAAAGCCGCGCGGGTCCTTGTTCTGGTACTGCACGCGGGTCGGGCCGACCGAATAGGTCGCCGCCACGCGGTCCATGCCCAGCTCCTCGAACTGGGCGGCGAATGCCTCGGCCTCCTGCTGGAAGCTCCCGCGGGTGTCCTTCTTGGCACCGTAGCCGCAGCCGACCACGACCAGGCTGGTCGCCAGTTCCGGATAGCGCAGGCCGAAATGCAGGGTGGCAAAGCCGCCCATGGAGCAGCCGACCACGTGCGGCTTGTCCAGGTCCAGGGCACGGATCACCGTGGCGATGTCGTCGGTGGCGATGTCCTGGCTGTAGGCTGCCGGATCGGTCGGCACGTCGGACGGCGGATAGCCGCGGGCGTTGTAGGCGATGCAGCGATGATTGCGGGCGAAGAACCGCATCTGCGGCTCCCACGAGCGGTGGTCGCCGGCGAACTCGTGCACGAACACGACCGGCCGGCCGCTGCCGGCATCCTGATAGAACAGCTTCACGCCGTCGCTGGTCTCGATATGGCTCATGACGTCTTCTCCCGTTTCTGCGCCCGGCCGCGCCGGCGCCTCCCCGCCGTTGTTCCGGCGGCGTCTTCATCAAGGTCGGCAAACGGATCCTCGTACTGCGAGCGGTCGATGCCCAGCGCCGACATGGTCTGAAGGAAGTGCCGCGGCAGCGGCGCTTCCACCGTCAGCGCGCCGCCGTCGGGATGGGCGATGGTGATCGCCCGGGCATGCAGGTGAAGCTGCCGCGCCAGCGGCATGCCGGACAGGTAGGCATCCGCGCCGCCGTACTTGCCGTCGCCGAGGATCGGCGTGCCCAGCTCGGCGCAATGGGCGCGGAGCTGGTGCGTGCGCCCGGTCAGCGGTCGCAGCTCCAGCCAGGCCGCCTGCCGGCCGACGGCCTCGACGACGGCGAAGTCGGTCACCGCCGCCTGGCCAGCCTCGGCGTCGACATGCACCCGTTCGCGGCCGCGGCCACCGCCCTTGCGCAAGGGCGCGGCCAGGCGGCCGCGCCGCGGCTGCGGCACGCCGGCGACGATGGCCCAGTAGATCTTGCGGGTCTGGCGGTCGCGGAAGGCCTGCGTCAGTGCCGCCGCCGCGGCCCGGGTGCGGCCCAGCAGCAGCACGCCGCTGGTGTCCTTGTCGAGGCGGTGCACCAGCCGGGGCCGCTCGCGCGCGCCGAGCCGCAGGGCATCGAGGATGGCATCGAGGTGGCGGCCGGTCCCGGTGCCGCCCTGGACCGCCAGACCGGCCGGCTTGTCGATCGCCAGCACCGCATCGTCCTGGTGCAACACCGCCGCGCGCAGGGCGGCGGCATCGCTGTCGCTGACCGGACGCCGGCGCGGCGGGGCGGCGGCCGCTGCCGGCGGCAACGGCGGCACCCGCACCTGCTGGCCGGCCTCGAGTCGCAGGCCGGCCTTGGCCCTGGCGCCGTCGACACGGACCTGGCCGGTCCGCAGCAGCTTCTCGAGCCGCCCGTGACCGAGCTCCGGGTAGTGCTGGCGGAACCAGCGGTCGAGCCGCAGGCCGGCTTCGTCGGCCGCCACGGCGATGACCTGGACGCCGCTCATGACAGCAGGTGCCGGCAGGCCAGCAGCCCGGCGAACAGGCCGCCGATCGACAGCACCACGGTGGCCAGCACGTAGGCGGCGGCGGCCGGCAGGTTGCCGCGCTCGAACAGCAGCACGACATCCAGCGAAAAGGCCGAGAACGTGGTGAAGCCGCCCAGCAGGCCGACCACCAGGAAGGCGCGCAGCTCCGGCCCGACCGACCACTTCAGCGCCATCAACCCGACCAGCACGCCGAGCACGAACGAGCCGATCACGTTGACGCTCAGGGTGCCGACGGGGAACCCGCCACCCACCAGGCGCAGGGCTTGGCCGGCGACGAAATGGCGACCGACGGCGCCCAGCGCGCCACCCAGCGCAACGGCCAGCAGCAGCTTCACGCGCCGTCCTCCGGCTCAGTGTGATCGTCGCCGGCGGCCGGCGGGTCCGCCTGCGCGCGTTCGTTGCGCAGCTTCTGCCAGTACTGCAGGCGCTTGGTCATCTCGCGCTCGAAGCCGCGTTCGACCGGCCGGTAGAACGCCTGGCGCGGCATCTCTTCCGGGAAGTAGTCCTGGCCCGAGAACGCCTCTTCGGCGTCATGGTCGTAGTGGTAGCCGCGGCCGTAGCCGAGGTCCTTCATCAGCCGCGTCGGCGCGTTCAGGATGTGCTTGGGCGGCATCAACGAGCCGGTGTCGCGGGCGGCCCGGGTGGCGGCGCCGAAGCCGGCGTAGGCGGCATTCGACTTCGGCGCCATGGCCAGATAGATCGTCGCCTGGGCGATCGCCAGCTCGCCCTCGGGCGAACCCAGGAAGTCGTAGGCCTCCTTGGCCGCGTTGGCCTGCACCAGGGCCTGCGGGTCGGCCAGGCCGATGTCCTCGACAGCGAAGCGGACCAGTCGGCGGGCGATGTAGAGCGGATCCTCGCCGCCGGACAGCATCCGCGCCAGCCAGTAGAGCGCGGCGTCGACGTCGGAGCCGCGTAGCGACTTGTGCAGGGCGCTGATCAGGTTGTAGTGGCCTTCCCGGTCCTTGTCGTAGACCGGCGCCCGGCGCTGCACCGTCGCCGTCAGGGCGGCGACGTCGAGCGGTTCCGCCACCGCCAGGGCGAACAGCTCCTCGGCCAGATTGAGCAGGAAACGCCCGTCGCCGTCGGCCATCGCCTTCAGCGCCTCGCGGGCCTCGGCGGTCAGCGCCAGCGACCGGCCTTCGGCCGCTTCTGCCCGCTGCAGCAGGATCTCCAGCGCCGCCGCGTCCAGGCGATTGAGCACCAGCACCTGGCAACGCGACAGCAGCGCGGCATTGAGCTCGAACGACGGGTTCTCGGTGGTGGCGCCGACCAGGACCACCGTGCCGTCCTCGACATAGGGCAGGAAGCCGTCCTGCTGGGCCCGGTTGAAGCGATGGATCTCGTCGACGAACAGCAGCGTGCCCTGGCCGTCCTGCCGGCGCTGGCCGGCCGCCGCGAACGCCTTGCGCAGGTCGGCGACACCGGAGAACACGGCCGAGAGCTGATGGAAGTGCAGCCCTACGCGTTCCGCCAGCAGGCGGGCGATGGTGGTCTTGCCGCTGCCCGGCGGGCCCCAGAGGACGATCGAGGCCAGCCGGCCGGCCTCGAGCATGCGGTGCAGCGGCCCGGCCCCGGACAGCAGATGGTCCTGGCCGACCACGTCCTCCAGCCGCTGCGGCCGCAGGCGGTCGGCCAGCGGCCCCTTGGGCCCCTGGTCGAGGCCGGCTGCCTCGAACAGCGTGCTCATGTGCGGATCCGCACGGTGGTGACCTCCTCGCCACGCTGCACGGTGATGTCCCAGGCTTCGCGCCCGCGACCGAGCACGCCCGACAGCGTCGCCACCCGGTCGGCGTCGACGCCGTTGATGCGGACGATACGGTCGCCGGCGCGCAGGCGCAGGCGCCAGGCCGGGCTGCGCTCGGCGACATCGAGCACCACCACGCCGGCGGGGCTGCTGCCCAGGCCGAGCTCTTCCGCCACGGCCGGCGACAGGTTGGCGACGGTGGCCCCGGCCAGGGGGTGCGGCCCCCGCAGCAGGGTGGTGTTGCGCGGCGGTTCCTCCGGCGCCCGGATCAACGCCAACGCGGTATCGAAGGCCCTGCCCTGGCGCCAGACCTGCAGGCGGGCCGAACCGCCGATCGGCTGGGTGCCGAGGCGGAACTGCAGCGCTTCGGGCGTGTTCACGGCGCGCCCGTCGACCTGGACGATGACGTCGCCGACCTGCAGGCCGGCGCGTTCGGCCGGCCCCTGGGGGTACACGCCGCGCACCAGGACGCCGTTGGGCCGGTCCAGGCCCATGCTGTCGGCGATCGCCGCGGTGAGTTTCTGGGTCGCCGCGCCGAGCCAGGGCCGCTGCACGTAGTTCAGGCCCTCGGCGGCGCTGCGGATCACGGCACGCACCATGTTGGCCGGAATGGCAAAGCCGATGCCGTGCGAACCGCCGCTGCGCGAGAAGATGGCAGTGTTCACGCCGGCGAGCCGTCCGTCCATCGACACCAGCGCGCCGCCGGAGTTGCCGGGATTGATGTCGGCATCGGTCTGGATGAAGAACTGGAAGTCGCTGATGCCGACGTCGGTGCGGGCCAGGGCGGAGATGATGCCGCTGGTCACGGTCTGGCCGACGTTGAACGGGTTGCCGATCGCCAGCACGAGATCGCCCACCTCGAGGTCGTCGGAATCGCGCAGTTCCAGATACGGCAGGTCATTGCCGCCGCCGTCGATCCGCAGCACCGCGAGGTCGGTACGCTCGTCGTCGAGCACCAGCCTGGCCTCGAACTCGCGGCCATCGGTGAGCGCGACGGTGATTTCGTCGGCGCCCTGGATGACATGATGGTTGGTCACCAGCAGACCCTTGGGCGAAACGATGACGCCGGATCCGAGCGAGGTCTGCACCCGGCGCTGACGCGGCCCGGTGGAAAAGCGCTCGCCGAAGAAGCGGCGAAAGAACGGGTCGGAAAACAGCGGCGATCGCGGCGCCTGCTCGACCACCCGCCGGGTGTAGATGTTGACCACCGCCGGCGCCGTGCGCTTCACCAGCGGGGCATAGGACAGCATCACCTGCTGGCGGTCCTGCGGCACCTTGCGGTCCTGCGCCGGCGCCGCGGCAACGAACAGCAACAGGGCCAATCCGGGCAGCAGCCGGACAAGACGGGTTATGCGCATGGTCAACATCGGCAGTTCTCGGCAGATAGTAGCACGGCGCCGAAAGCGAAAGGGCAGCCCGCGGGCCGCCCTTGACTGCTCCGGTATGCCGTTAGCCTCAGGCCGCGGCTTCCTCCTCCTCGTCGACGTTCTGCGGCGGGCCGGAGTCGAGACCCTTGGCCTCCGGATCGCGATCGACGAACTCGATGTAGGCCATCGGCGCGGCATCGCCATAGCGGAAGTTGGCGCGCACGACCCGCGTGTAGCCACCGTTGCGGTCGGCATAGCGCTCGGCCAGGACGTCGAACAGCTTGCGCACCGCCGCCTCGTCCGGCAGCCGCGACAGCGCCTGGCGGCGGGCGTGCAGGTCGCCGCGCTTGCCCAGGGTGATGAGCTTCTCGACGATCGGCCGCAGTTCCTTGGCCTTCGGCAGGGTGGTGTTGATCTGTTCGTGCTTGATCAGCGAACAGGCCATGTTGGCGAACATCGCCTTGCGATGTGCGCTGGTACGATTGAGCTTGCGCCCGCTATTCCGATGACGCATTGGCCCTACTCCCCGTAGCTACCTGACCTGCGAACCGACGCCGGAGCTAAAATTCCGCGTCGATCTGCTTGGCCAGCTCGTCGATGTTCTCAGGCGGCCATTCGGCCACTTCCATGCCCAGGTGCAGGCCCATCTGGGTCAGCACTTCCTTGATCTCGTTCAGCGACTTGCGGCCGAAGTTGGGCGTGCGCAGCATTTCCGCCTCGGTCTTCTGCACCAGGTCGCCGATGTAGATGATGTTGTCGTTCTTCAGGCAGTTGGCCGAGCGGACCGACAGCTCGAGCTCGTCCACCTTGCGCAGCAGGTTGCGGTTGAAGCGCGGCTTCTCCGGCTCGACCTCGACGGTCTCCTCGCGCGGTTCCTCGAAGTTGATGAACAGCTGCAGCTGGTCCTGCAGGATCCGCGCGGCGAAGGCGACGGCGTCCTCGGGCGTCACCGTACCGTCGGTATCCAGGTCCATGGTCAGCTTGTCGTAGTCGAGGATCTGCCCCTCGCGGGTGTTCTCGACCCGGTAGGCGACCTGCGTGACGGGGCTGAACACGGCATCGACCGGGATCAGGCCGATCGGCGAGTCCTCCGGCCGATTGCGTTCGGCCATGACGTAGCCCTTGCCGGAATTGACCGTCAGTTCCATCACCACCTTGGCGGCCTGGTCGAGGTGGCAGATCACCTGGTCGGGATTGAGAATCTCGATATCCGGACCCATCTCGATCGCCGCCGCGGTCACCGCCCCGGGGCCCTCGGCCCGCAGCGTCATCCGCCGCGGCCCTTCGCTGTGCAGCTTGACCGCCAGGCTCTTGATGTTGAGCACGATGTCGGTGACGTCCTCGCGCACGCCGGGAATCGACGAAAACTCGTGCAGCACGCCCTCGATCTGCACCGAGGTCACCGCCGCGCCATGCAGCGAGGACAGCAGCACCCGCCGCAGCGCGTTGCCCAGCGTCAGGCCGAAGCCGCGCTCGAGCGGCTCGGCGACGATGGTCGCCTTGCGGCTCGGGCCGACGCCCGGCTCGATGTTCAGCTTGTTGGGCTTGATCAGTTCCTGCCAGTTCTTCTGGATCACGTCGCTTCCTCGTGCTTGCACTTGCCGCGTCCGACCAGGGACGGCGGGTCCGACCATGACAAACGGCGGCAGCGGCCGCCGTACGCGCGCCGTTCGGCTACACGCGCCGCCGTTTCGGTGGCCGACAACCGTTGTGAGGGATCGGAGTTACGTCGGTAATGGAGGTAATGGTGAAGCCGACGGCCTGCAATGCCCTGAGGGCAGATTCCCGTCCCGATCCCGGCCCTTTCACCTGAACCTCGAGCGTCTTCACGCCATGCTCCTGGGCCTTGCGGCCGGCATCCTCGGCCGCCATCTGCGCCGCGAACGGCGTCGACTTGCGCGACCCCTTGAAGCCCTGCGAGCCCGCGGACGACCAGGAAATGACGTTCCCCTGGACATCGGAGATCGTCACCATGGTGTTGTTGAACGTGGCACTGACATGGGCAATGCCAGAGGTGATGTTCTTGCGTTCGCGGCGGCGAACGCGGGTCCGTTCCTTGGCCATCTGCCTGCCTTATGCCTTCTTCTTGCCCGCGATCGGCCGCGCCGGTCCCTTGCGGGTGCGTGCATTGGTATGGGTGCGCTGGCCGCGCAACGGCAGCCCCTTGCGGTGGCGCACGCCGCGATAGCAGCCGAGGTCCATCAGCCGCTTGATGTTCATCGCGACTTCGCGCCGCAGATCGCCTTCGACAGTGAAGTCGTTGTCGATCACTTCGCGGATCTGGATGACTTCCTGATCGGTCAGCTCGGCGACCCGGCGCTCCGGCGGCAAGCCGACCTTCGCGCAGATATCCTTGGCCTTGGTGCGACCAATGCCATGGATGTAGGTCAAGGCGATCTCGACCCGCTTATTGGTAGGGATGTTAACGCCCGCGATGCGCGCCACGCTCAATCTCCTCGTCGTTGACCGGCACCTGCCCGGCGCGACAGAACCCTGTTGGGGAAACGTCGCCGAATACCCGGTTTCGGCCGGTTAGTCAATGCCTTGCGATGCTTCCAGGATCGCTTTCATCGCCCCTGTCACGTCATCGATCGCGGCCATGCCGTCGACCGACTGCAACACCCCGCGCGCCCGGTAGTAGGGCAGCAGCGGCGCTGTCTGATCGTGGTAAACCTGCAGCCGCGAACGCACCGTCTCGGCGTTGTCGTCGGCGCGACGGACGAACTCGGTGCCACCGCAACGGTCGCATACGCCGTCTTTCTTCGGCTTCAGGTTGTGATCGTGGTAGCCGGCGCCGCAATTGCCGCAGGTGTAGCGGCCGGAGATGCGGTCGACCAGCACGCCGTCGTCGACCTCCATCTCGATCACCGCGTCGAGCTTCAGGCCCTTCTCCTTCAGCATCACGTCGAGCGCCTCGGCCTGGGCCACGGTGCGCGGAAAGCCGTCGAGAATGAACCCGTTGGCGCAGTCGGCCTGGTCGATGCGATCGGAGATGATCCGGACCATGATGTCGTCCGAGACCAGGTCGCCCGCCTCCATCACCGCCTTGGCCTTGAGGCCGACCTCGGACCCGGCCGCCACCGCGGCCCGCAGCATGTCGCCCGTCGACAGCTGGACGATGCCATAGGCGTCCTGCAGGCGCTGGGCCTGGGTCCCCTTGCCGGCCCCCGGCGGGCCCAAAAGAATGAGCCTCATCGTGTCCGGCCCCGCAGCTTCGACTTCTTGATCAGTCCCTCGTACTGGTGCGCCAGCAGATGGGACTGCACCTGGGCCACCGTATCCATGGTCACGGAGACGACGATCAGCAGCGAGGTACCGCCGAAATAGAACGGGATCGCGTACTGCGAGATCAGCAGCTCCGGCAGCAGGCAGATGATCGTCAGGTAGCCGGCGCCGACCACGGTCAGCCGGGTCAGCACATAGTCGAGATATTCGGCCGTGCGCTTGCCGGGACGGATACCGGGGATGAAACCGCCGTACTTCTTCAGGTTGTCGGCGGTGTCGGTCGGGTTGAACACGATCGCCGTATAGAAGAAGCAGAAGAAGATGATGCCCGAGGCGTACAGCAGCATGTACAGCGGCTGGCCGCGGCCGAGCAGCGCGGTGACCGTCGTCAGCCATTCCGGGCCGCCCTGGGCGGAGAAGCTGGCCACGGTGATCGGCAGCAGCAGCAGCGAGGAGGCGAAGATCGGCGGGATCACGCCGGCAGTGTTCAGCTTCAGCGGCAGATGCGTGCTCTCGCCGCCAAACATGCGCTGGCCGACCTGGCGCTTGGGATACTGCACGACGATGCGCCGCTGGGCCCGCTCCATGAAGACGATGATGGTGATCGTGACCACCACCAGCACGATCAGGCCCATAATCAGCAGGGTCGACAGGGCGCCGGTGCGGCCGAGCTCGAGGGTCGACACCATGGCCGAGGGCAGCTCGGCGATGATGCCGGCGAAGATGATCAGCGAGATGCCGTTGCCGACGCCGCGGGCGGTGATCTGCTCACCCAGCCACATCAGGAAGATGGTGCCGCCGACCAGGGTGATCACCGTGCTGACGCGGAAAAACACGCCGGGGTCGATCACCACGGCGCCCATCGAGCCGGACAGGCCCTCCAGGCCGACGGCGATGCCGTAGGCCTGCACCGCCGACAGGATCACCGTCCCGTAGCGGGTGTACTGGTTCATCTTCTTGCGGCCGGCCTCGCCCTCCTTCTTCAGCTGTTCCAGGTGCGGTGACACCGTGGTCATCAGCTGGATGATGATGGAGGCCGAGATGTACGGCATGATGTTCAGGGCGAAGATCGTCATGCGCCCCAGCGCACCGCCCGCGAACGTGTTGAACATGCCGAGGATGCCGCCGCTCTGCTGTTGGAAGATCTCCGCCAGCGAGGTCGGGTCGATGCCCGGAATCGGGATGTAGGTGCCCAGACGGTAAACGATCAGCGCACCCAGGGTGAACCAGATGCGCTTCTTCAGCTCCGTCGCCTTGGCAAGGGCACCGAAGTTCAGGTTGGCAGCTAACTGTTCGGCGGCAGATGCCATTCCGAATTCCCTGTTACGCGAGCCGGCGGCACCACACCCGCCGGCCGGATCAGCCGATTATTCGCTCGCCGGCGCGTCCGCTGCCGGCTTGTCCGCCGCCGGCGCGACCACGGTGACCGAGCCGCCGGCCTTCTCGACGGCCTCGACCGCCGCCTTCGAGGCACCGGTGACGGAAATGTCGACCTTCGCCGTCAGCTCGCCCTTGGCCAGCAGCCGCACGCCGTCGCGCAGCCGCCGGACCACGCCGGCGGCCAGCAGATCGGCCTCGGCGATCGGCTTGCCGGCGTCGAGCTTGCCGGCATCGATCGCCTGCTGCAGGCGGCCGAGGTTCACCACCCGGTAGCGCTTGCGGAAAACGTTGTTGAAACCGCGCTTGGGCAGGCGCCGGTAGATCGGCATCTGACCGCCCTCGAAACCCTTGATGGCGGTGCCGGAACGCGACTTGGCGCCCTTGTGGCCCCGGCCCGAGGTCTTGCCCTTGCCCGAGCCCATGCCGCGGCCGACCCGCTTGGCGCTGACCCGGGCGCCCTTGTTGTCTTTCAACTGGTTGAGCTGCATGGCTTAACCCGCCTCCTCTACCCGCAACAGGTGGCGGACCTTGTCGATCATGCCACGCACCGACGGCGTGTCTTCCAGCTCGCGCGTGCGGTTCATCTTGTTCAGGCCCAGGCCGATCAGCGTCTGGCGCTGATCCCTGCGGCGGCCGATCGGGCTGCCGGTCTGGGTCACCTTGATCGTCTTGTTGGCCATCACTCGCTCCCGCGCCCGCTCGCTCAGGCCTCGGCGGCCTGCTCGCGACGCCGGCCAAGCACGTCGCTGACCTTCTTGCCGCGCTTGGCCGCGACCATCCGCGGCGAAACCTGGTTCTTCAACGCCTCGAAGGTTGCCCGCACCATGTTGTAGGGGTTCGACGAACCGATCGACTTGGTGACCACGTCCTGGACGCCGACGCACTCGAACACGGCGCGCATCGGCCCGCCGGCGATGATGCCGGTACCGGCATCCGCGGCGCGCAGCAGCACCCGCCCGGCGCCGTGGCGGCCCTCGACGTCATGGTGCAGGGTGCGGCCCTCGCGCAGCGGCACCCGGACCATGCTCTTCTTGGCGGTTTCCGTCGCCTTGCGGATCGCCTCGGGAACCTCGCGGGCCTTGCCGTGGCCGAAGCCGACCCGGCCCTTCTGGTCGCCGACCACCACCAGGGCGGCGAAGCCGAACCGGCGGCCGCCTTTCACCACCTTGGCGACGCGATTGATGTGAACCAGCTTGTCGACCAGATCACTGTCGCCGCGGTCCTGGAAATCGCCTCGTCCTTGACCTCGTCCTGGGCCTCGTCCTGGGCCTCGTGCCATGTCTCTCGTCCCTACCTAGAATGCCAGGCCGCCTTCACGCGCCGCGTCGGCAAGCGCCTTGACGCGGCCGTGATAGCGATAGCCGCCACGGTCGAATACCACTTCGGTCACCCCGGCCTCGCGCGCGCGCTCGGCGATCAGGGTACCGACCTTGCTTGCCGCAGCGATGTCCGCCCCGGTGCGCAGACCCTCGCGCAGGTCCTTCTCGATGGTGCTGGCCGACGCCAGGGTCCGGCCGCTCTTGTCGTCGATCAACTGCACGTAGATGTGCTTGGACGAACGGAAGACCGAGAGCCGCGGCCGGGCGCTGCGCGCCTTGCGCAGCTCGAACCGGTTTCGCGTCCGGCGCCGTTCGAATAGCTGTGTGTTCCTGAGCATGACCGCCCCGCCTATTTCTTCTTGCCTTCCTTGCGGAAGACATACTCGTCGACATAGCGAACGCCCTTGCCCTTGTAGGGCTCCGGCGGCCGGTAGCCACGGATCTCCGCCGCCACCTGGCCGACCTTCTGCTTGTCCATGCCGGAGACGGCAATCGCCGTCGGACGCTCGCACTTGATCTCGATGCCCTCGGGGATCTGATAGGCGATCTCGTGCGAGAAGCCGAGCTGCAGGTTCAGCACCTGCCCCTGCACGGCGGCACGGTAGCCAACGCCCTGGATCTCCAGTTCCCGGGTAAAGCCCTCGGACACGCCGGTCACCATGTTCTGCACCAGGCTGCGCTGCAGGCCCCACATCGCCCGCGCCCGCTTGCTGTCGTCACGCGGCTTGACGACGACCGAGCCGTCTTCCTGGCTCGCCGTGACTTCCGGCACCAGACGCAGCGACATCTGACCCTTCTTGCCCTTGATCGTGACGTCCTCGCCCGCCAGCGTCACGTCGACGCCGTCGGGGATCTCGATCGGTTTGCTGCCAATGCGCGACATCGTCGACCCCTAAAATACCTGGCAGATGATTTCGCCGCCGACGTTGTTCTCGCGGGCCTCGTTGTCCGACATCACGCCACGCGGCGTCGACAGGATGGCGATGCCAAGGCCGTTCGCCACCCGCGGCAGCTTCTTGATCGAGGAATACACCCGCCGACCGGGGGTGGAGACACGCTCGATGCGCTGGATCACCGGCGACCCTTCGAAATACTTGAGCTCGATCGACAGCTCACGCTTGCCGCGGGCGAACTCGGCATGGGAGTAGCCACGGATGTAACCCTCCCGGTGCAGCACTTCCAGTACCCGCTCACGCATCTTTGACGCGGGCGTGGTCACGACTGACTTGCCCGCCCGCTGGCCATTGCGGATCCGGGTCAGCATGTCGCCGATGGGATCGGTCATCGACATCTAGACAGTCCTCCTCACCAGCTCGACTTGACGACGCCAGGGATCTGGCCCGCCGAACCGAGGTCGCGCAGGCCGATGCGCGACAGCTTGAACTTGCGGTAGTAGCCGCGCGGACGACCGGTCAGCTCACAGCGGTTGCGGACCCGGGTCGTCGAGCCGTTGCGCGGCAGCTTCGCCAGCTTCAGGCGGGCGGAGAAGCGCTCCTCCTGCGGCAGGCTCTTGTCGGACGCGATCGCCTTCAGACGCGTACGCTTGCCGGAGAATTTCTTCGCCATGCGCATGCGGCGCTTGTTCTTCTCAACGGCGCTCTTCTTGGCCATTCATCGGACTCCTTCGTTGTCCGCTAGCTCTGAAACGGCATGTTGAAGCGTTCGAGCAGGGCCTTGGCCTCCTCGTCCGACTTCGCCGTGGTGCAGATGACGATGTCCATGCCGCGGATCTCGTCGACCTCGTCGTAGTTGATCTCCGGAAAGACGATCTGCTCCTTCAGGCCCATGGCGTAGTTGCCACGGCCATCGAAGCTGCGTTCGGGCACGCCCCGGAAGTCGCGCACACGCGGCAGGGCAATGGTGATCAGCCGGTCCAGGAACTCGTACATCTGGTTGCGGCGCAGCGTCACCTTGCAGCCGACCGCCATCCCTTCGCGCAGCTTGAAGGTGGCGATCGAGCGCTTGGCCTTGGTCACCACCGGCTTCTGCCCGGCGATCTTGGTCAGCTCGCTGGCCGCGGCCTCGACCTTCTTGCGGTCGGCCACGCCCTCGCCGATGCCCATGTTGATGACGATCTTGTCCAGCTTGGGCACCTCGAACTCGTTCTCGTACTTGAAGTGCTCGCGCAGGTCGTCGCGGATCTGCTGCTGATAGAGCTGCTTCAGGCGCGGCATGGCGGGCGCGTCAGACATCGATCACCTCCCCCGAACGCTTGGCGAAGCGGACCTTGCGGCCGTCATCGAGGAACTTGTAGCCAACCCGGGTCGGCTTGCCGTCCTTGGGATCGGCCAGCGCCAGGTTGGAGATATGGATGGGCGCTTCCTTCTCGATGATACCGCCGGGCTGGGTATTGCTCGGCCGGGTGTGGCGCTTGACCATGTTCACGCCTTCCACCAGCACCCGGTCCTCGGCCCGCAGCAGGCCGAGCACGGAGCCGGACTTGCCCTTGTCGCGACCGCTCAGCACGACCACTTCGTCGCCCTTCTTGATCTTGAACTTCTTCGCCATCAGATGACCTCCGGCGCCAGCGAGACGATCTTCATGTGCCGCTTGGCGCGCAGTTCGCGGGTCACGGGTCCGAAGATGCGCGTGCCGATCGGCTCGCCCTGTGGGTTGATCAGCACCGCGGCGTTGCGGTCGAAGCGGATCGACGAACCGTCCGTGCGGTGAATGTCCTTGGCCGTGCGCACCACCACGGCGCGGTGCACGTCACCTTTCTTCACGCGGCCGCGCGGGATCGCTTCCTTGACGCTGACGACGATGATGTCGCCAACCGAGGCGTACTTCCGCTTGGAGCCGCCGAGCACCTTGATGCACTGCACCCGACGGGCGCCGGAATTGTCGGCCACGTCGAGCATGGTCTCGGGCTGGATCATCGCTTGCTTCTCCCGCGCCTCAGCCGGCGCTGCCTTCAGGCAGCACGACCCAGCGCTTGAGCTTGGAGATCGGCGCGCATTCCTTGATCTGCACGGTGTCCCCGACCTTGAACTTGTTCTCGGGGTCGTGCGCGTGGAACTTCTTCGAGCGCCGCACCACCTTCTTGTACAGCGGGTGCATGAAGCGCCGTTCGACCCTGACCACGATGGTCTGATCGTTCTTGTCGCTCACCACGGTCCCCTGCATCACTCGTCTCGGCATATCGCTACCCCTAAGCCTGCGCCTGCATCTGGTGCAGTACGGTCTTGATGCGGGCGATCTCGCGCCGCACCTGGCGGATCCGGGCGGTGTTCTCCAACTGCCCGCTGGCCCGCTGAAAACGCAGGTTGAACTGCTCTTTGCTCAGGTTGAGCAGCTGATCCTTCAGCTCGTCCGCGGTCTTGCCGCGCAATTCCTCAACCGCCATCAGTTGGCCTCCCCTGAGCGGCTGACCACCCGGGTCGCCAGCGGCAGCTTGGCCGCGGCGAGGCGAAACGCCTCATGGGCGACGTCGGCCGGCACGCCATCGACCTCGAACATGATCCGCCCCGGCTTGACCCGGCAGACCCAGTACTCGGGCGAGCCCTTGCCCTTGCCCATGCGCACTTCGGTCGGCTTCTTCGACACCGGCACGTCGGGAAAGATGCGGATCCAGACCTTGCCGGCACGCTTCATGTGCCGGGTCATGGCCCGCCGCGCGGCCTCGATCTGACGCGCGGTAACGCGCGCCGGCGCGACCGCCTTCAGCCCGTACGAGCCGAAATTCAACGCCGTGCCGCCCTTGGCGACGCCGTGAATCCGACCCTTGTGGGCCTTGCGAAACTTTGTCCGCTTGGGTTGCAACATGGCGAACTAATCCTCGTCGCGTGCCGGTCCCGACTGCCGCGCTCAGCGCGGCGTCTGGCTCTCCTGGTTGCGTTTTTCCTGGGCCATCGGGTCGTGATCCATGATCTCGCCCTTGAACACCCAGACCTTGACCCCGCAGGTGCCATAGGCGGTGAAGGCGGTCGCCTGGCCGTAGTCGATATCGGCCCTGAGCGTGTGCAGCGGCACCCGGCCCTCGCGATACCACTCCGTGCGGGCGATCTCAGCGCCGCCGAGACGGCCGCCGCAGTTGATGCGGATGCCCTGGGCGCCCAGGCGGATCGCCGACTGCACCGCCCGCTTCATCGCCCGGCGGAACGCCACCCGGCGCTCCAGCTGGCTGGCGATGTTCTCGGCCACCAGCTTGGCATCGATCTCCGGCTTGCGGATCTCGACGATGTTCAGGTGCACTTCCGAGTTGGTCATGTCGCTGAGCTGCTTGCGCAGCCGCTCGATGTCGGCGCCCTTCTTGCCGATCACCACGCCCGGACGGGCGGTGTAGATGGTGACCCGCGCCTTCTTGGCCGGCCGCTCGATGACGATGCGCGAGATGCCGGCCTGCTGCAGCCGCTTCTCCAGGAACTTGCGGATCTTCAGATCCTCGTGCAGCAGATCGCTGTACTCTTTCTTGCCGGCGAACCAGCGCGAGTCCCAGGTGCGGTTGATGCCGACCCGCAGGCCGACCGGATTGACTTTCTGACCCATCAGTCGGTCTCCTCACGCTCGCGGACGACGATCCTGATCTCGCTGAACAGCTTGTGGATCCGTCCCGTGCGGCCGCGCGCCCGGGGCCGCCAGCGTTTCATGACGAAGTTCTTGCCCACCGTCGCCTCGGCGACGAACAGGCTGTCCACGTCCAGATCGTGGTTGTTCTCGGCGTTGGCGACCGCCGACTGCAGCACCTTCTTCACGTCCTGGGCGATGCGCTTGCGCGAGAACGTCAGCTCGGCCAGCGCACTCTCCACGGACTTGCCGCGAATCGTCTGCGCCACCAGGTTCAGCTTTTGCGGGCTGATCCGCAGAAGCCGGCCGGTCGCCAGGGCCTCGTTTTCCTCGAGCCGTCGGGGCGCTGCCTGCTTGCCCATCTCAGCCTCGCCTTGCCTTCTTGTCGGCCGCATGGCCGTAGAACGTCCGGGTCGGCGAGAACTCGCCGAACTTGTGCCCGACCATGTCCTCGGTGACCAGCACCGGGATGTGCTTCTGACCGTTGTGCACGCCGAACGTCAGGCCGACGAACTGCGGCAGGATCGTCGACCGCCGCGACCAGGTCTTAATGATGTCCTTACGACCGGACTGCTGCGCCGCTTCTGCCTTTCGCAGCAGATAGCCGTCGACGAACGGTCCTTTCCACACAGAGCGAGACACGGGTCCCCTCCTCCAGCTACTTGCGCCTGCGGCGCAGGATGTATTTGTCGGTGGTCTTGTTGCTCCGGGTCTTCTTGCCCTTGGTGGGCTTGCCCCAGGGCGTGACCGGGTGGCGGCCACCGCTGGTGCGGCCCTCGCCGCCACCGTGCGGATGATCGACCGGGTTCATCGCCACGCCGCGCACCGACGGGCGCTTGCCCAGCCAGCGCTTGCGGCCGGCCTTGGCCAGCTTGACGTTGGCCGCGTCCGGGTTGGACACCGCGCCGACCGTGGCCATGCATTCGCCGCGCACCAGCCGCTGCTCGCCCGAGGACAGGCGCAGGATCGCATAGCCCTGGTCGCGACCGGCGAGCTGGGCATAGGTGCCGCCGGCACGGGCGAGCTGCCCGCCCTTGCCGGCCTTCAGCTCGATGTTGTGGACGATGGTGCCGACCGGCATGTTCGCCAGCGGCATCGCGTTGCCCGGCTTGATGTCGACGCGCTCGCCGAAGACCACCTTGTCGCCGACCGCCAGCCGCTGCGGCGCCAGGATATAGCTCTGCACGCCATCCTCGTAGGTGATCAGGGCGATGAAGGCGCTGCGGTTGGGATCGTACTCCAGGCGCTCGACCACGGCGGCCTGATCGGCCCGGGTGCGCTTGAAATCGACAATCCGGTAGGCCCGCTTGGCACCGCCGCCACGCCGCCGCGCGGTGATGCGGCCATGGTTGTTGCGCCCGCCCTTCTTGGTCAGGCCCTTGGTCAGCTTCTTGACCGGCTTGCCCTTGTGCAGGCCCGAGCGGTCGACCAGGACCAGCCCGCGCCGGCCCGGCGTCGTCGGCTTGTATTGCTTCAGCGCCATGCCTCAAACGCCTCCCAGCACATCGATCGAGTCGCCGTCCTTCAGCGTCACAATCGCTTTTTTCCAGTCCGGTCGACGGCCCTTGATGCCGCGGAAGCGCTTGGTCTTGCCCTTCACCCGGATCGTGTTGACGGCCGTCACCTTGACCGAGAACAGCTCTTCCACCGCCGCCTTGATCTCCGGCTTGGCGGCATCCAGCGGCACCCGGAACATCACCTGGTTGTGTTCGGAGACCTGGGTCGCCTTCTCGGTGATCACCGGACCGAGGATGGTCCCGTATGCCTTCTCCCGGTTCATTTCAGCCGTGCCTCCAGCTGCTCGACCGCCGACTTGGTCAACACCAGGGTGTTGCGCCGCAGGATGTCGTAGACGTTGGCCCCGATGCTCGGCAGCACCTGCACGCCGATCAGGTTCGACGCCGCGCGGCGCAGGTTGGCGTCCGGCTCGCCGCCGTCGATGATCAGCACATCGCTGCAGCCCAGTGCGCTCAGCTTGCCCTTGAGCAGCTTGGTCTTGGGCTCGTCCAGCACGGCGTCTTCCAGGATCATCAGCTCGCCCGCCGCCTGCTTGGCCGACAGCGCCGTCTTCAGACCCAGGGCGCGGACCTTCTTGGGCAGGCCGATCGCATGGCTGCGCACGCGTGGGCCGTGGATCACCCCGCCACCGCGGAACTGGCCAGCCTTGCGGCTGGAATGGCGCGCCCGGCCGGTGCCCTTCTGGCGCCAGATCTTGGCCGTCGAGCCCTTGATCTCGCCCCGCTCCTTGACCTTGTGGGTGCCGGCACGCCGCTTGGCGAGCTGCCAGGTAACCACCCGGTGGAGGATGTCGGCGCGCTCGGGCAGGCCGAACACCTCGTCGGCCAGCTCGATCCCGCCGGCCTTCTTGTTGTCCAGGGTTTTGACGTCGGCTTTCATCAGCCCTGATCCTTCTCCTCGCCCGCGTCGCCGGCCTCGTCCGCCGGGGCGTCGTCGGCCGGTGCCGCCTCAGCCGTGGCGTCGGCGGCCGCCTCGGGGCCGGCGCGCAGGGCCGCCGGGAACGGTGCGTCGTCCGGCAGCGTCTTCTTCACCGCATCGCGGATCAGCAGCCAGCCGCCCTTCGGACCCGGCACCGCGCCCTTGATCAGCAGCAAGCCGCCGTCGACGTCGGCGTCGACCACTTCCAGGTTCTGCACGGTGACCCGCGCCGCCCCCAGATGACCGGCCATCTTCTTGCCCTTGAACACCTTGCCCGGGTCCTGGCACTGGCCGGTGGAGCCGTGCGCCCGGTGCGAGACCGAGACGCCGTGGCTCGCCCGCAGGCCGCCAAAGCCCCAGCGCTTCATGGCGCCGGCAAAGCCCTTGCCGATGCTGGTGCCGGCCACGTCGACGTACTGGCCCTTGACGAAATGCTCGGCAACGATCTCCGAGCCGACGTCGACCAGAGCGTCCTCGCTGACGCGGAATTCGGCCAAGCGACGCTTCGGCTCGACCTCGGCCTTGGCGTAGTGGCCACGCATGGCCCGGCCGACGTTCTTCGCCTTGGCCTTGCCGACACCAAGCTGCAGCGCGGTGTAGCCGTCTTTCTCGGCCGTCCGCTGCGCCACCACCTCGCAGTTATCGATCTGCAGCACGCTGACGGGCACATGCGCGCCGTCATCCGTGAACACACGGGTCATACCCAGTTTTCGTGCAATCAGCCCGGAACGCATCGCTTGCAGGTCCTACAGCTTGATTTCCACATCCACGCCGGCGGCCAGGTCCAGCTTCATCAACGCGTCCACCGTCTGCGGTGTCGGGTCGATGATGTCCAGCAGCCGCTTGTGGGTGCGGATCTCGAATTGCTCGCGCGACTTCTTGTCGATGTGCGGCGAACGGTTCACGGTGAAACGCTCGATCCGCGTCGGCAGCGGGATCGGGCCACGGACCCGGGCACCGGTGCGCTTGGCGGTATCGGCGATCTCGCTGGTCGCCTGATCCAGTACCCGGTGCTCGAAGGCCTTGAGCCGAATGCGGATGTTTTGACTTTCCATGGGTCCGATCCTTGAAGCGACCGGCCGTCGCCGAAACGACGGCCGGACAGCCCTGTCTGCTACTCGATGATTGAGGCGACGACGCCGGCGCCGACGGTGCGGCCGCCTTCGCGGATCGCAAAGCGCAGCCCCTCGTCCATCGCGATCGGCGCAATCAGCTCGACGTCCATCGAGATGTTGTCGCCCGGCATCACC
>Ga0056121_1000173_pt1 | contig 26036 bp, 17 predicted proteins | sample WorMetHEROISLAND_FD_83872 | JGI IMG/M metagenome (GOLD analysis project Ga0056121, IMG submission 83872) | Marine gutless worms symbiont microbial communities from Max Planck institute for Marine Microbiology, Germany - Olavius sp. 1 HERON ISLAND ...
CTGCAGGCGCGAGGGCCGGCCGATGATCTGCGGGTGCATGGCCAGCATGAACTGGCCCTGCTCGCGGTACATGGTGTCGAACTCGGCGATCCAGGCTTCCAGCACCGCGCTGGGCGCCTGCATGGTGCGGCCCGGCAGGGTGATCGAGTACTGGAAGAACGGGGCGTCGTCGAGCACCCAGGCAAAGGGGAACTCGACCAGGTCGGTGAGCGTGCCGTCGACCTCGTGCAGGTAGGGCGCGTCGGTGTCGAAGTAGTTGGAGGAGTAGGAGAAGCCGTACTCCAGCAGCAGCGACAGCGTGTTCGGGCTGAACTCGCCGGCCGGCGAGCGGTAGCCGGCCGGCGCCTTGCCGCTGACCCGCTTGATGATCTCGTAGCCCTTCTCCATCTCCTCGCGCTCTTCCTCGGCCGTCAGGTTGACGATCCAGGCGTGCGACCAGGAATGGTGGGCCAGCTCGTGGCCCTGCTCGAGGATCTGCTCGATCACCGCCGGGCGCTGCTCGATCACCAGGCCGGGGACGAAGAAGGTGGCGTGGATACCATGGCGCTGCAGCAGGGCCAGGATGCGCGGCATCCCGGTCTTCCAGCCGTAGGCGCCCTGCGACAGCACGATCGGCCGCCCGGCGTTGGCCGCATCGCGGGCCGTCCACATGGTCTCGGCATCCAGATCGAAGCTCAGCATCACCGGGAACCCCTTGGCCGTCATCGGCATGGTTCGTGTCCTCCCGTTGTCCGCGACGTGTGCCCTGGAAGTCTACGCTGCGCGCGGCCGCCGGCGTAAGGCACTGTCGATGGCGCACGGCCGCGGCTATGATCGCCATCGTCATGCCCATCGAGGCTCTGAGCGCGGTAACCCTGGCGACCCAAGACATGGCGCGGTCGGTGCGCTTCTATCGCGCGCTGGGCTTCGAGCTGATCTATGGCGGCGAGGATGCCGCCTTCTCCAGTTTCCGTGCCGGCAGCGGCTATCTCAACATCACCGGCGAGGCGCCGGAGCGGGACTGGTCGTGGTGGGGGCGGGCGATCTTCCACGTCGATGACGTCGATGCCATGCACGCCCGCGCGCTGGCCGCCGGATTTGCCCCGCATGCCGCGCCCAGCGATGCGCCGTGGGGCGAGCGCTACTTCCACCTGACCGATCCCGACGGCCACGAGCTGAGCTTCGCCCGCCCCCTGCCGGCCGCGAACGAGCCGGCTTAGGTCGCAGTTTTCTGCGAGTTTTTCGGAGTCTTTCCCGGTCGCCCCGTTTGCTACCGGTTGTTTACGAATTCCAGGCAGGGTTTGGGTATCCCCGCGTTACCGGCAATCGGGCGGATCATGAGCGAAAGCCTGAAGACGCTGCAGAATCTGGTGACGCTGGCGGAGGAGCCCTCCTCGGAGAAGCGCCGCGAGCTGCTCGAGGGCGTGACCGACCTGTTCATGGACGGGATCATCGCCGCCAACAGCCGCGAGATGGCGCTGGCCAGCGACATCTTGAAGCATATCGCCGCGGCGGTGGAGGAAACGCTCCGGGCCGAGCTGAGCGACCGTTTCGCCGACCTGGAGAATGCTCCGCCTGACCTGATCCGCCAGCTCGCCAGCGACGTCATCGACGTGACCGCGCCGGTGCTGATCCGTTCGGGCGTGCTGCAGGATCCCGACCTGATCGCCATCGTCGAGAGCAAGGGCCAGGCGCATCAGCTCGCCATCACCCAGCGCCCGGCGATCAGCGCCGCAGTCAGCGATGCCCTGGTGGCGAACGGCGACGACGCGGTGATCGAATCCCTGGTGCGTAACGACGGGGCGGAGATCTCCCGCCAGAGCATGGAGCGCATCGTCTCCCGGGCGGAAGAGGTCGAGCCGCTGCACCAGCCGGTGCTCGACCGCAGCGATCTGCCGCCCGATCTGATGCACGAGATGTTCTGGTGCGTCAGCTCGGCCCTGAAGCGGCTGATCCTGGAACGCACCAGCATCGACGAAATGGCGCTCGACCGGGCGCTGGAGGAAACCGAGGCGCAGCTCGTCTCGCACGCCGCCGTCAGCGAGGCGAGCCTGAGCCAAGCCGAGCGCCAGGTCCGGCGCATGGCCCGGTTCGGCCAGCTCACGCCGCTGATCATGCTCGACTTCCTCGCCCAGGGGCTGATCCCGGAGTTCATCGCCGCGCTCGCCATGGTCACCGATACCGACCTGGAGACGGCGCGACGCATCGCCTTCTCGCCGGGCTACGAGGCGCTGGCGGTGGCCTGCCGCGCCGCCGGCCTCGACCACCAGGTGTTCGGCTCGATAGTGCGCCGGCTGGCGGAGAACGGTGGCGCCCGCCTCGGCGACCGCGACGAACGGCGTCAGCTGCTCGAGCTCTACGACCGCACGCCGGTGCAGACGGCGCGCCGCGCCATGCGCTTCTGGCGCGTCCGCCGGCAGAGCCTGATACGGCTCTCCGCCTGATCAAAACGGGGGTTGGGCCGGCCCGCGACCGGTCGACAGCGTCAGAACGCCAGACCGGGCCAGGTCTGGGCCCACGGCCGCGCCGCCTCGAACAGGGCCGCGGCCTTCATGAGCCGTGTCTCCGCCCACCAGGGCGCGATCAACTGCAGGCCCACCGGCAGGCCGTCGTCCGCGAAGCCGCACGGCAGGGTGATCGCCGGATGGCCGGTCAGGTTGAACGGGTGGGTGTAGGGGTACCAGGCGCCGCGCAGGCTGCCGGCCGGGCTGCCGTCGATCTCCACCTGGCCCAGCGGGTCCTGGTCGATCGGCACGGCGGAACGGGCCAGGGTCGGCGTGACGATCAGGTCGTAGTGCTCGAACCAGCTCTGCACCAGGTCGAAGATGCGGCTGCGCGCGCGCAGTGCGTCCTGCAGCTCGACCGCGCTGTAGTCGCGGCCCTTGTCCATCTGCGCCAGCAGCGTCGGGTCCATCTGCTCGCGCGCACCGGCGGCATGGTCCTGGAAGCGGCTGGCCCAGATCGAGTGGGTGATGGCGAGCCAGTAGGGTTCGGTGTTCTCGAACGGGGTCTTCAGGCTGTCGACGTCGGCGCCGAGGTCGGCCAGGACCTGCGCCCCCGCCGTGGCCAGGCCGAGGACGTCGCAGTCGATCGCCTCGTTGCCCAGGAACGGCCGCCAGCCGATGCGCCAGTCGCGCAGGTCGCCGTCCGCCGCGGCCGCCGCGGCGAAGTGGTCGGTGGGGCTGGCGGTGGCATAGGGATCGCAGGCCGCGGGGCCGGCCATGGCGTCGAGCATCAGCCCGGCATCCAGCACGGTGCGCGTCATCGGCCCGATGTAGGCCAGGTTGCCGAAGCGGTCGGCGGCCTGGTCGTGCGGCACACGGCCCAGGGTCGGCTTGAGGCCGACGATGCCGCAGCAGGCCGCGGGAATGCGGATCGAGCCGCCGCCGTCGGTGCCCACGGCCAGCGGCGCCAGGCCGGCGGCGACGGCGGCGGCGGCACCGCCGCTCGAGCCGCCGCTGGTGCGTCCCAGGTCCCAGGGATTGGCAGTGCGGCCGAACAGCGGCGCCTCGGTCAGCGGCTTGTGGCCGAATTCCGGCGTCGTCGTCTTGCCCACCAGGATCGCCCCGGCCTGCTTGAGCCGGGCGACGCAAAGGCTGTCTTGCGTGGGCATGTTGTCGGCCAGCAGGCGGGAGCCGAAGCTGGTGACGACGCCGGCGGTGTTGACCAGGTCCTTGACCGAGAACGGCACGCCCAGCAGCGGCGGCGGCGCGTCGTCGTCGGCCAGCCGCGCCTCGGCGGCACGGGCGTCGCGGCGGGCATCGTCGGCGCAGACGGCGAGAAAGGCATTGAGCGACGGCTGGCTGGCTTCGATCCGCGCCAGCACCGCCTCGACCACTTCCAGCGGCGACAGCTCACGCCGGCGGAACCGTGCCGCCAGCGTAGCCGCCGGCAGATTGCACACAGCCGGATCGGTCATCGTCGTCTTCTCCCCTGTGCGCGCTGCCCTGGCGCCGGTGTCGGCCGCGCTTCAAACAAATCGTAACGATTGCAAACATAGCATCGTTCGTTTTTCTATATGGCTGCGGTATTCACTGCGCCTGCGCCGCCCGGACGCCAAGTTCCCCGCAGGACATTACTTGACACGGACGTCCGGGCTGGCCGCGTACGCCGCGGCGGCGACGGGTCGGTCGGAAAGGACGGGCAGGGTATGCTCGACAACCGTACCAGGGACGAACGGGCGGACCGTCTCGCCCAGCTCCGCACGCTGATCGAAACGCGGATGCCGGCCGATCAGCAGGCCCAGGTCGACGATTTCGTTTCCGCCTTCTATGCCAACGTCAGTGCCGAGGACATCCTCGAGCTCACCGTCGAGAACCTGTACGGCGCGGCGCTGGCGGTATGGAAGTTCGCCGCCCGCCGGCATGGCGGCTCGGCCAAGGTGCGGGTCTACAACCCGCACGTCGAGGAGCACGGCTGGAAGTCGCCGCACACCATCGTCGAGATCGTCAACGCCGACATGCCGTTCCTGGTCGACTCGGTCACCGGCTACCTGAACCGGATCGGCCAGACCGTGCACCTGGTGATCCATCCGGTCATTCCGGTAACGCGTGACGAGGACGGCCGGCGCGACGGCATCTATGTCAGCGTCTCGCCGCCGAAGGGCGCGTCGAACGAGTCCGTCATGCACGTGCAGATCGGCGAGCAGACCGATCCCGCGGTGCACGAGCGCATCGCCGCCGAGCTCTCGCTGGTGCTGGCCGACGTGCGGGCCGCGGTCGAGGACTGGCGGCAGATGCTGACCCAGCTGGACGAGAGCATCGACGAACTGCAGGCCGGCCGGCTGCCGCTGGAAGACAGCGAAATCGCCGAAACCCGCGCCTTCCTGGAATGGATGCGCGACGATCACTTCACCTTCCTCGGCTGTCGCGACTACACCTATGCCGGTTCCGGCGACAGTGCCGACGTCGCCATCATCTCCGGTTCGGGTCTCGGCATCCTGCGCAACGACCGGCGGCACGTGCTGACGCCGCCGAACGAGCCCGAAAAGTCGGACGTGGCGCCGATCGTGCGCCAGTTCATCGTCCGCCCGGAACTCATGCTGATCACCAAGACCAGCGTGCGCGGCACCGTGCATCGCTCGGTGCACATGGACTACATCGGCGTGAAGCGGTTCGACGACGACGGCAAGCTGGTCGGCGAGCGCCGTTTCGTCGGCCTGTTCACGGCCTCGGCCTACAACCGCACCCCGTCCGATATCCCGCTGCTGCGGCGCAAGCTGGAGCAGGTGCTGGCGTTGTCGGGACTGAACCCGGCCGGCCACGACGGCAAGGCCCTGTCCCACATCATCGAGACCTATCCGCGCGACGAGCTGTTCCAGATCGATGTCGAGACGTTGACGGAGATCGCCACCGGCATCCTGGCGATCCAGGAGCGGCCGCATATCCGCCTGTTCGCCCGGCGCGACAAGTTCGACCGCTTCTTCTCGCTGCTGGTGTTCATCCCGCGCGACCGGCTCAGCACCGAGCTCAGGCTGCGCTTCGAAACGATCCTGCTGAAGAGCCTCAACAGCCGCATCTCCAGCTACTACACCCAGGTCGGCGACAGCCCGCTGGCGCGGATCCACTACATCATGGGCATCAACCCGCCGGGACCGCCGGCGCAGGTCGATTTCCCCGCCATCGAGCAGCGCCTGATCCAGGCGGCGCGGTCATGGCACGACGCCCTGTACGAGGCCCTGGTCGAGCGCTGGGGCGAGGAACGCGCCGGCCTGCTGGCGGCGCGCTACAGCAAGGCCTTCCCGGCGGCCTACAGCGAAGCCTTCAACACCGAGCTGGCGCTCAACGACATCAGCCGGCTGGAGCACATCCGCGAAGAGGGCACCGTCGCCCTCGATTTCTACCGCCTGATCGAGGACGGCGACTGCTGCATCCGTTTCAAGATCTTCCATCCCGGTACCGCGGTGCCGCTGTCCGACTGCCTGCCCATGCTGGAGCGCATGGGCCTGAAGGTGATCGGCGAGACGCCCTACCGGCTGCGCTTCGCCGACGGCGACGAGGTCTGGCTGCACGACTTCTACATGGAGACGCCGGACGGCTCGGAGATCGACCTGGCGCGGCTGAAGAGCAACGCCGAAGAGGCCTTCGCGCGGGTCTGGCTGGGCGAGGTGGAGAACGACGGCTTCAACCGGCTGGTCCTGCGGGCGGCGCTGGAGTGGCGCGAGGTGGTGGTGCTGCGCGCCTACTGCAAGTACCTGCGGCAGACCGGGACCGCGTTCAGCCAGGAGTACATGGAAGACACCCTGGCGGCCAATCCGGGCATCGCCCGCAAGCTGGTGCGGCTGTTCCTGGCCCGCTTCGACCCGGCCGCGGCGGACGACCGCTCGGGCAGCGTCGAGGGGCTGACGGCCGAGATCGAGGCCGAGCTGGAGGACGTGGACAGCCTGGACGAGGACCGGATCCTGCGCCGCTTCCTCAATCTGGTGCAGGCGACCCTGCGGACCAACCACTTCCAGCTGAGCGACGGCCTGCCCAAGCCCTACCTGTCCTTCAAGCTCGACAGCGGCGAGGTCGCGGAACTGCCGCTGCCGCGGCCGTTCCGCGAAATCTTCGTCTACTCGCCGCGGGTCGAGGCGGTGCATCTGCGCGGCGGCATGGTCGCGCGCGGCGGCCTGCGCTGGTCCGACCGGCGCGAGGACTTCCGCACCGAAGTGCTGGGCCTGATGAAGGCGCAGATGGTCAAGAATGCGGTGATCGTGCCGGTCGGCTCGAAGGGCGGCTTCGTCGCCAAGCGGCTGCCGCCGGCCGGCGACCGCAATGCGGTGATGGAGGAGGTCGTGGCCTGCTACCAGACCTTCATCCGCGGCATGCTCGACCTGACCGACAATCTGAAGGGCCAGGACGTCCTGCATCCCGACGACGTCGTCCGCTACGACGACGACGATTCCTATCTCGTGGTCGCCGCCGACAAGGGGACGGCGACCTTCTCCGACATCGCCAACGCGGTCGCCGGCGAGTACGACTTCTGGCTGGGCGACGCCTTCGCGTCGGGCGGCGCCAAGGGCTACGACCACAAGAAGATGGCGATCACCGCCCGGGGTGCCTGGGAGTCGGTGAAGCGGCATTTCCGCGAGGTCGGCCGCGACATCCAGAACGAGGACTTCACGGTGATCGGCATCGGCGACATGTCGGGCGACGTGTTCGGCAACGGCATGCTGCTGTCGCGGCACATCCGTCTGCAGGCGGCGTTCGATCACCGCCACATCTTCATCGATCCCGACCCGGAGCCCGAGGCGAGCTGGCACGAGCGCCAGCGCCTGTTCGAGCTGCCGCGCTCGTCCTGGGCCGACTATTCGGCCGAGCTGATTTCCGAGGGTGGCGGCGTCTTCGACCGCAAGGCCAAGTCGATCGCCGTGACGCCGGAGATCAGGCAACTGGCGCGGCTGTCGGCGGACCGGGTGACGCCGAACGAGCTGATCCACGCCCTGCTGCAGGCGGAGGCCGACCTGCTCTGGTTCGGCGGCATCGGCACCTACGTCAAGGCGGCGGACGAGACCGACAGCGACGCCGGCGACCGGACCAACGATGCCGTGCGGGTGAACGGGCGCCAGCTGAACTGCAAGGTGGTCGGCGAGGGCGCCAACCTGGGCGTGACGCAACGCGGCCGCATCGAGTTCGCCCTGCGCGGCGGGCGCATCAACACCGACGCGGTGGACAACTCCGCCGGCGTCGACTGCTCGGACCATGAGGTCAACATAAAGGTCCTGGTCGACGCGGTCGTTGCCGACGGCGAGCTGACCGGCAAGCAGCGCGACCGCCTGCTGACGGAGATGACGGACGAGGTCGCCGACCTGTGCCTGCAGGACAACTACCTGCAGACCCAGGCGCTGACGGTGCTCGAGCACCAGGGCGGCGCATTGCTGGAATCGCATGCCCGGCTGATGCGCCAGCTCGAACGCGCGGGCCGGCTCGACCGTACGGTCGAGTTCCTGCCCGACGAGGAGGCCTTGGGGGAACGGGGGGCAGTGGGGCACGGTCTGACCCGTCCCGAGCTCTCGGTCCTGCTCGCCTATGCCAAGATGAACCTGTTCGACGCGCTGATGGAGAGCGACCTCACCGATTCCCAGGCGCTCACCACCAACCTGGTGAAATATTTCCCGCGGCCGCTGCGCAAGCGCTACGGCGAGGCGATCCTGGAGCACCGGCTGCGGCGCGAGATCATCGCCACGGTCACCGCCAACTCCATCGTCAACCGGCTCGGCGTCACCTTCGTCCACGACGTCACCGAGGAGACTGGCCAGCCGGCCGGCAACATCGCCCGCTGCTACGCCGCCGCGCGCGAGCTGTTCGGCCTGCGCGGGATCTGGAATGCAATCGAGGCGCTCGACAACCAGGTGCCGGCCGTGCTGCAGACGCGGATGATCCTGACCGCCTCGGAGCTGCTGCGTCGCGCCACCTTCTGGCTGCTGCGCAACATGGAGCAGCCGCTGAAGATCACCGAGGTGATGGACCAGTTCGGCGCCGGCATCGAATTGGTGCGCGAGAGCCTGCCGCAGGTGCTCGGCGACGCCGAACGCGAGGCGATCGAGATCCGCGTCGAAGCGCTGACCTCCTCGGGCGTACCCGAAGACCTGGCGCGTCATGTCGAGGGCCTGGCCGCCCTGGGTTCGGGCTGCGACATCGTCCAGGTCGCCATGCAGTCGGGCCGGCCGGTCGAAGAAGTTGCCAGGGCCTACTTCCGCGTCGGCAACCGGCTTGGCCTCGATCGCCTGCGCGACCAGGCGGAGAAGCTGGCGCCCGACGACCATTGGCAGCGCTCGGCGATCGATTCCATCGTCGAGGACCTGTTCGGCCAGCAGCGCGCGTTGACCAATGTGGTCCTCGGCCGCGCCAACGGCGCCGACGGCGAGCAGGCGGTCGAGCAGTGGTGCGACGACTTCGCCGCCCAGGTGGCGCAGGGCCGCGAAATGCTGGAGGAGTTCGATGCCGCCGGCGGGCTGGACGTGGCCAAGCTGGCACTCGCCAACCGCTACATGCGCCGGCTCATCGTCACCGCGCGGTAGGCGCGGGGGCCTGCATCCTTCGAGACGCGTCCTGGCGGACGCTCCTCAGGATGAGGAGCAGCCACCACGCCCCTCTTTCCGAGAAAGCCGCGCCAGCGAACATCACCCACCTCGTCCTGAGGAGGCCGCGCCAGCGGCCGTCTCGAAGGACGTCCCCGCTGTCATGGCCACATCGCGCAAACCACGTTAGGCTTCGCCGCGACTGAAGGAGCGGGGGGCGCGGCGTGGCGCAGAGCGAAGAACGCACGGTAGCCGGCACGGCGCCGGCGGGCCGCCTCGGCCAGTTCTCCTGGATGCTGTTCGACTGGGCCAACCAGCGCTACTTCACGCTCATCACCACCTTCATCTTCGCCCCCTACTTCACCGCCACGGTGGTCGGCGATTCCGTGCGCGGCCAGGAGCTCTGGGGCTACGCCCTGGCGCTCGCCGGCCTGATCATCGCCGTCGGCAGCCCGCTGATGGGCGCGGTGGCCGACGCCTCGGGACCCCGCAAGCCCTGGATCGCGGTGTTCCAGGCGGTTTCCATCGCCGCCTGCGCGGCGCTCTGGATCGCCGTGCCGGACGCTTCTCCCGGGGTGCTGCTGGCGGTGCTGGCGTTGATCGTCGTCGCCAGCGTGGGCGCCGAGTTCTCCATCGTCTTCAACAACGCCATGCTGCCGTCGCTGACCAGCGAGGCGCGGCTGGGCCGGCTCTCGGGCCGGGCCTGGGCCCTGGGCTACCTCGGCGGACTGGTCTCGCTGGCCTGCGTGCTGACCGCCTTCAGCCTGGCGGAGACGCCGCTGTTCGGCCTCGACAAGGCGGCGCACGAGCACGACCGCGTCGTCGGGCCGCTGACCGCGGCCTGGATCGCCGTCTTCATTCTGCCGCTGTTCCTGTTCACGCCCGACGCGCCGCCCTCCGGCCTCGGCCATCGCGCGGCCACGCGCGCCGGCCTGGCGCGGTTGTGGGCGACGGTGAAGAGCCTGTCGCATTTCCGCAACGTGCTGCTGTTCCTGGTCGCGCGCATGCTCTACTTCGACGGCCTGTCCGCCGTGTTCGCCTTCGGCGGGATCTATGCCGCCGGCATCTTCGGCTGGACCACCACCGACCTGGGCCTGTTCGGCATCATCCTGACCGTCTTCGCCGCCGTCGGTGCCTTCCTGGGCGGCTCGCTCGACGACCGCATCGGCTCCAAGCCGACCATCATGATCTCGGTGGTCGGCCTGATGCTGGCCACGCTGGGCGTGCTGTCGATCTCGGTCGACGGTCTCGGCACGCCGGCGCGCGTCGACACCATCCTGTTCGTCATCCCCATCGCCGAGCCCGAAAGCGGCGGCGGCCTGTTCGCCACCACCGCCGAGCGCGTGTTCCTGCTGTTCGGCATCATGCTGGGGGTGTGCGGCGGGCCGGCCCAGGCCGCCAGCCGTACCATGGTCTCACGGCTGGTGCCGCCGGACATGGTCACCGAGTTCTACGGCCTCTACGCCCTGTCGGGCAAAGCCACGGCTTTTCTGGCGCCGTTCTGCATTGCCGTGGTCACCGGTGCGTTCAACAGTCAGCGCGCCGGGATCAGCGTGATCCTGGTGTTCCTGGTCCTGGGCTTCCTGCTCATGCTGCCGGTCCGCGAACAGCGCACCCACGCCGTCGGCCATTAGCGGGGCGGACCGGGACGGCCGCATGCCGATCGGCTAAGCTTGGCGTTTATCTGCTCGCAGGGGGGACGTGTCGTGCTTCAGCAAGCCGTACAATCGGTGGCGGAGCGGCGGGCCTATGGCAAGTCGCTGCGTCAGGCGGTGCCGCGTGCAGACCACGCCATCTGGTCGCCGGGGCAACGGCGCACCGATCCGGTGGCGTTGATCGAGGCGCAGAACGAGGACCGGCTGCAAAGCCTGGTGCCGCTGCGCCGTGCGCGCATGCTGGCTTCGCCGTTCGCCTTCTACCGGGCCACGGCGGTGGTCATGGCGGCCGATCTCGCCGTCGGTCCGTCCAGCGGCCTCAGCGTGCAGGCCAGCGGCGATGCCCACCTTGCCAACTTCGGCTTTTATGCCTCGCCGGAACGGCGCCTGGTGTTCGACCTCAACGATTTCGACGAGACCCTCGCTGGCCCTTGGGAGTGGGACGTCAAGCGCCTGGCCGCGAGCTTCGCCATCGCCGCCCGTCACAACGGCATCGGCGGCAAGAAGGCGCAGACCATCGTCCGCCGTTCGGTGTCGAGCTATCGCAAGGCGATGGCGCGGCTGGCGGAGATGCGCACCACCGACGTCTGGTACGCGCATCTGCGCGAGGAGCACGCGCTCGACGTCGCGGCCGACGAAGGCCAGGCCAAGGACATCAAGCAGATCGCCCGCAAGGCGCGCGGCCGCGACAGCCGGCAGGCGCTGGACAAGCTGGCCGAGGAAGCGAACGACAACTATCGCATCCGCAACGATCCGCCCGGGTTGATGCCGTTTCGCGAGCTGCCGCACGGCTTGAGCGAAGAGGGGCTCGACGCCGTGGTGGCGCAGAGTTTCAGCGACTATCAGCGCAGCCTGGCGGACAACGTGCGGCGGTTGCTCGACCGTTTCACGCCGGTCGACGAAGCCCTCAAGGTGGTCGGCGTCGGCAGCGTCGGCACGGTCTGTACGGTGATGCTGCTGATGGGGCGCGACCGCCACGACCCGCTGTTCCTGCAGATCAAGGAGGCCGGCCGCTCGGTGCTCGAGGCGCATCTGCCGCGCAGCCGCTATCGCAACCATGGCCGCCGCGTCGTCGAGGGGCAGCGGCTGATGCAAACTACCAGCGACATCTTCCTGGGCTGGACGCACAGCAAGCTCAGCGGCCGAGACTATTACTGGCGCCAGTTGCGCGACTGGAAGGGCTCGGCCGACGTCGAGGACGCCAGCGCCGCCGACCTGCGCTACCAGGCCCGCCTGTGCGGCTGGACGCTGGCCCGCTCGCACGCCCGCAGCGGCGATCCGGTGGCGATCGCCGGCTACCTCGGCTCGGGCGATGCCTTCATCGATGCCGTCACGCTCTATGCCGAGGCCTACGCCGACCAGAACGAACGCGACTACGAGGCCTATGCCGGCGAGGTGCGGGTCAGGGGCCTGGAGGTGGCGGAGGAGGCGTAGTCCGGCGGCGGGTCAAACGGGGAGACGGATGGCTTCCCGGACGTCGTCGATCCGTTCAGACACGGTGATGAAGCGGCTTACCGGCCCTGTGCGGTCGGCGACGGGCAGCACCAGGCGGTCGTAGGTCAAGGTGCGGCCATTGATGATGCCGGTAATGCGGTGCACGGCAGGGCGCTGCTCGGGCAGCACCTCGCGCAGCGTGGTGAGGCTGGCGTCCGTAATGGTGCCGGGCAGATCCGAGAAGCGGCGGCCGAGATACTGGGCGGCCGTGACGTCGACCAGCGTTCTGCCATAGAAGGCGATGAGCCAGCTCTCCGGCTGCGTGCCGGTCATCGTCACCAACATGGAACGCACGCCAAGGATTTCGGTTCCGGCCAGGTCCGTCAGCGGAGTTGGCCGCGAGGTGCGGAACACGCCGTCCGGCCCGGCCTTGGCCTGCCAGGCCTCCAGCGTGCGCACCAGACGTGGCAGATACACCCTGTCGAGCGAAAACCGATGCGCGACGTAGCCGTCGGTGCCGAGACGGGCGATCTGCCCGGTCCGCCGCGCGCGTGCCGCGCGTGCCGCGCTGAGTTCGAAGACTGCGCCGTTTGCCGTCATCCTAGAGTGTGCCTGCGATGCTCCCTTCGTACTACCGTAGCACGCCGGCCGCGCCAAAAAGGCGATCGGCGCGGCATCGGCGCCGCGGCGTCAGGCAGGCAGCCGGCTCGCCGCCCAGTCTTCGGCAAGGCGCTGGGAAACCGTGATGAAGCGGTTGACCGGGCCGCGGTGCGTCGCGATCGGCAGCACCAGCCGGTCATAGGTGAAGGCTGGCCCCAACAGTTGGCCGGTGATCCGGTGCACCGCGACGCGCGCTTCCGGCAGCACCTCGCGCAGGCTGGCCACGCTCGCGTCGGTGACCGAGCCGGGCAGCTCCGTGAAGCGGCGGCTGACGAACATATCGTCGGGATATTCGGTGCTGTTGAAGCTGGTGAAGGCGCTGCCGTGGTGGCTGATCAGCCAGCTCTCGGGCTCGGTACTGGTGATCGTGACGAGCAGGGAACGCTCCCCCAGCAACGGGGTGCCCACGAGGTCGGCGATGCGGCGGTGCCGGCCGAGGCGCAGCACGCCGTCGGCATCGGCCAGGGCGTGCCACATCTCCAGCACCCGCGCCAGCCGCGGCATCCGCACCTGCTCCACCGGATATCTGCGCAGCAGGTGCATCGGCGCATCGGTTCGGCGATGCCCCCTGGCTATTCTGGCCGCTGCCAGGTCGACGACGTCGCTGCGTTGCCTCATTGCCCCGCCCTGCCATTGCGACAGGGCAATGCTAGACCCTTCCGGCGGCGGGGAAAACTGGTTGCGTTGCCGGAAACCACGGCAAACGGATGGTTTCACGAAGGCAGGCGGCCGGCCGCCGTCAATGGCGGAAGTGGCGCATCCCGGTCAGCACCATGGCGATGCCGGCGTCGTCGGCGGCGGCGATGACCTCGTCGTCGCGCCTGGAGCCGCCCGGCTGGATCACCGCCGTGGCGCCGGCCTCGATGCACGCGAGCATGCCGTCGGCGAACGGGAAGAACGCATCCGAGGCGACGACGGAACCGGTCGTCAGCGGTTCCGCTTCGCCGGCCGCCTCGGCCGCGTCCGCCGCCTTGCGGGCGGCGATGCGGGCGGCATCGACCCGGCTCATCTGCCCGGCGCCGATGCCCACGGTGGCGCCGTCGCGGACGTAGACGATGGTGTTCGACTTCACGTGCTTGCAGATGCGGAAGGCCAACAGCAGGTCGTCGAGCTCGCGTTCGCTGGGCTGGCGCTTCGTCACCACCTTCAGATCGCCGCGGCCGACCTGGCCGCTATCGCGGGTCTGCGCCAGCAGGCCGCCGGCGATGGAGCGCAGGATCAGCCCCGGCGCTGCCGGATCGGGCAGGCCGTCCGTGAGCAGCAGGCGCAGGTTCTTCTTCGCCGCGATCACCGCCTTGGCCGCGTCGTCCGCGCCGGGGGCGATGATCACCTCGGTGAAGATCCCCGTGATGGCCTGCGCGGTCGCCTCGTCCAGCGGCCGGTTGGCGGCGATGATGCCGCCGAAGGCGCTGACCGGGTCGCAGCGCAGGGCCCGGGCATAGGCTTCGCCCAGCGTTTCGCCGGTGGCGACGCCGCAGGGATTGGCGTGCTTGATGATGGCGATCGCCGCGCTCTCTGCCGGGTCGAATTCGGCGACCAGCTCGAAGGCGGCATCGGTGTCGTTCAGATTGTTGTAGGACAGCGCCTTGCCCTGGACCTGCGTGGCCGCGGCGACGCCGGGCCGGGGCGTGCCGCCGGCATAGAACGCCGCCTGCTGATGCGGGTTCTCGCCATAGCGCAGCATCTCCCCACGGCGACCGGCGACGACCAGGCGTTCGGGGAAAGCTTCGCCCTGCTGGCCCGCGAACCACTGCGAGATGGCGGCGTCATAGGCGCCGGTGCGGGCGTAGGCGCGCGCCGCCAGGGCGCGCCGCAGGCCGGCGGTGATGGCGCCGTCGTTGGCCTCGAGTTCGCCCAGCAGTTCGCCGTAGTCGGCCACGTCGGTGACAACGGCGACATGGGCATGGTTCTTCGCCGCCGCGCGGATCATGGCCGGGCCGCCGATGTCGATGTTCTCGATGCAGTCGTCGAACCCGGCGCCGGCCACCACCGTGGCCTCGAAGGGATAGAGGTTGACCACCACCAGGTCGATGCCGCCGATCCCGTGTGTCTGCATCGCCTGCGCGTGGCTGGCCTCGTCGCGCAGACCGAGGATGCCGCCGTGGATCTTCGGGTGCAGGGTCTTGACCCGGCCGTCCATGATCTCCGGGAAGCCGGTGTAGTCGCCGACCTCGCGCACCGGCACGCCGGCCTCGGCCATCGCCCGGGCCGAGCCGCCGGTGGACAGGATCTCGACGTCCCGGGCCGCCAGCGCCTGCGCCAGCTCGATCAGGCCGGTCTTGTCGGAGACCGAGATCAGGGCGCGCTTGATCGAAACCAGATCGCTTGACGGCATCATTCTCTCCGGAACCTGGCGCGCGATGGGCGGCACGCGCCGGCCGTATAGCATGGCCGTTTGCGCGGCAGAAGGGTGCGCGACAGAGCGGCGCAGGCGGCGGCGATGAACCGCGTTCAGCCGGCGTCGCCGGCGGCGACGGCAGCCTGCGTGGCGCCGGCCTGCAGCGCCGCGGTGGCGGCATCGGGCGTGAACTCGGGCACCAGCCGGTGCAGCAGCGCCAGCGCCGCGGCGGTATCGCGCGCGCTCGCCGCCTGCGCCAGCTGCTCGACCAGCGCCGTCATCTCGTCGTGGTCGATCACCCGCGGCGCGGCCAGCCGGACGCCATCGATCGGTGTGGGCAGCGGCGCCTCGCCGTCGTGGAACAGCTCCTCGTAGAGCTTCTCGCCCGGGCGCAGGCCGGTGTGCTCGATCGCCACGTCGACGTCGGGGCGCAGACCGGCCAGGCGGATCATCTGCCGGGCCAGATCCTCGATGCGCACCGGCTCGCCCATGTCGAGGACGAAGATCTTGCCCGCCGCCTCGCTGCCGAGGTCGGCCGCCGTGGCCTGAAGGACCAGCTCGACGGCCTCGCGGGTGGTCATGAAATAGCGGGTTATGTCGGGATGGGTGACCGTCAGCGGTCCGCCACGCGCGAGTTGCCGCTCGAACAGCGGCACCACCGAGCCGGTGGAGCCGAGGACGTTGCCGAAGCGCACGGTGACGTAGCGGCAGGGCGCGTCGCTCAGGCTCAGGCCCTGGCAGATCATCTCGGCGACCCGTTTGGAGGCGCCCATTACGCTGGTCGGATTGACCGCCTTGTCGGTGGAGACCTGGACCATCACCGAGGTGCCGTGACGGCGGCAGGCGTCGGCGATATTGGCGGTGCCGAAGACGTTGGTCAGCAGACCTTCGTTGGGATTGGCCTCGACCATCGGCACGTGTTTGAAGGCGGCGGCATGGAACACCAGCTCCGGGCGCTCGCGGGTGAACACCTGCTCGACCCGGGCGCGGTCGCGGACATCGCCGAGCACGGCCTGGCAGGGCAGCTCGGGCCGGCGCTCGTCCAGCTCGAGGCCGATGCGGTAGAGCGCGTACTCGCTGTTGTCCATCAGCACCAGCTTGGCCGGCTCCAGGGCGGCGATCTGCCGCGTGAGCTCGCCGCCGATGGTGCCGCCGGCACCGGTCACCAGCACCCGGCGGCCGGAGATCAGCCGCCGCATGGCGTGACGGTCGAGCGCCCGTTGCGGCCGGCGCAGCAGATCCTCGACGTCGACCGGCCGCACCTCGGGGCCGTCGTCCGCCGACCCGCTGCCGCGGAACTCGGTCAGCCGCGGCAGCCGCGACAGGGTCAGGCCGAGCTCGTCGGCGGCATCGAGCAGGCCGCGCACGGTGGCGCCGTCGAGCTTGCTGGTCGCCAGCAGCAGCCGCTGCGGCCGGTTGCCGCGGGCGGCAAGCTCGCCGACCACCTGTTCCAGGGCGTCGAGCCCGCCCAGCACGCGCACGCCGCGGATGTCGCGGCCGATCCGGGTGGTCTTGTGGTCGAGGATGCCGACCGGCCGGTAGCCGGCCAGGCGCGAGCGGCCCATCTCGCGGATGAAGCCCTCGGCCTCGTCGCTGGCACCGACCAGCAGCACCGGCACGCGGGCGTCGTCGTCATGCTGCAGCACCGCGCTCAGGTTGCCGTCCTTGAGGTAGCGGTAGATCAGCCGCGGCCCGGCCAGCAGCAGCACCAGTAGCGGCCAGTTGATCAGCAGGGCGCTGCGGGGGAAGTTCTCCAGCCGGTCGAAGGCGAACATCACCGGCAGGAAGGCCAGCATGGCAATGGTCACCGCCTTGGCGATCGCCGTCAGGTCGGCCATCGAGGCATAGCGCCAGATGCCCCGGTAGAGGCCCATGCGCCAGAACACCAGGGCGCAGATGGCGGTGAAGACGATGGTCGCGTGCCAGAGGAAGAACGGCTGTTGCGGCGCGCCGTAGGTCTGGTAGCGCAGCCAGACCGAAAGCTCGAACGAGAACGCCGCCATGAACACGTCATGCAGCGCCACCGCGGCGATGCGCGGATTGAAGCCGGCGTTCCCGCGCCGGGCTGTCGGGTCAACGGACATCGTTCGCCTTCTGCCGTCGCGACCGGAAGTACCATAGCAGAAGCAGGGTCGCGGCGGCGGCGACGGCGAGCGCCGCGCCATGGCGGCCGCCGTCGTGCAGGCTCCAGGCGGCCAGGGCCACCAGCAGCAGATTCAACATCAGCACCAGTTTGGAGACGAGGGCATGGCTGCCCAGGCCCTGGGCGGCCCGTTGGTAGAAGTGCGTGCGGTGGGCCTGCCAGGGCGTCTCGCCGCGCAGCAGGCGGCGGCCCAGGGTGATGCTGGCGTCGGCCAGGAAATACAGCGGCAGGATCAGCGCCGGCTGCCAGGCACCGCGGCCGGCCAGGTCGAGCAGCAGCCAGCCGAGCAGGAAGCCCAGGGCGACGCTGCCGACGTCGCCCATGAACACCCGGGCCGGCTGCCAGTTCCACCAGGCAAAGCCGGCGGCGGCGCCGGCCGCGACGGCGCCCAGCAGGGCCATGTCCGGGGCCATCGCCGCCGCCCCGGCGACCAGCGCCAGGCCGGCGCCGATGGTGAAGGTCTCGACCGCGGCAATGCCGTCGATGCCGTCCATGAAATTGAACAGGTTGATGAACCAGAGCCAGACCAGACCGGTGGCGAGGTGATCGGCGAGCGGGGGCAACAGGCCCTGAAACACCAGGCGATCGGCCGGCGCCAGGGCGATGGCGATGGCGACGACGACGATCTGGGCGCCGAAGCGCACGGCCACCGGCAGGCCGCGCAGGTCGTCGACGAAGGACAGCGCCGCCAGGGCGAGGCCGAGCAGCAGCACCGGCAGCGAGGCGGCGGTTGCCTCCGGGTAGAGCCCGGCGGCGACCAGCCAGCCCGCCGCCAGCACCGCGATCACGGCAATGCCGCCGCCACGCGGCGTCGGCACGGCATGGCTCGAACGTTCGTTGGGGTGGTCCATGACCTGGCGCCGGCGCAGCAGCCGCACGGTCAGCCCGGTGGCGATCCAGGCGGCCGCGGCGGACAGGACGATGGCGATGACGATCTGCGCAAGCATCCGCGGCTTATAACCCATTGCGCCGCCACCGTTGAGGCGACGGCCGGCCAAACCCTTGCCGGCGTCGGCCTTAGATCTCGTCGAAGTTGCCGCCGCGGCCCTTGCCGCCGGCGAAGCGGCCGGCGCCGGCGACCGCCTCTTCCATGAGCGGCCGCTGGCCGCCGGCCGCTTCCGCCGTCAGGGCGGCCGCCAGCTCCAGGTCCCATTGCAGATGCGCCGAGCGCCGGTCGGCCTCCAGGCAGCGCGGCGGGAAGCGGGCGATTTCGGCGGCCAGGGCTTCGGCGGCGGCACGCGTCTCGCCACGCGGCACGACCCGGTTGGCGAGGCCGAAGGCGAGCGCCTCCTCGGCGTCGACCGGCCGGCCGGTCAGGATCATGTCGAGCGCCCGGCTCATGCCGATCAGGCGCGGCAGACGCACCGTGCCGCCGTCGATCAGCGGCACCCCCCAGCGCCGGCAGAACACGCCGAAGATCGCATCTTCGGCGACGACCCGCATATCGCACCACAGGGCGAGCTCCAGGCCGCCGGCGACGGCATGCCCTTCCACGGCGGCGATGACCGGTTTCGACAGCAGCATCCGGCTGGGGCCCATCGGTCCTTCGCCCGCCGGTTCGTCCAGGCCCGCCGGATCGAGCCCGGACAGCGACTTCAGGTCGTAGCCGGCGCAGAACGCTCCGTGCGCCCCCCACAGCACGGCCGCCCGCGCCGATGCGTCGGCCTCGAAGGCGGCGAAGGCCGCGCGCAATGCCTCGGCCGTGGCCCGGTCGACGGCATTCCTCACCTCGGGCCGGTCGATGATCACGGTGGTGACGGGGCCGTTGCGTTCGACATGCACGCTCATGCGCGCCTCCTTGCTGTTTGCGGGCGGCTGGCGGATCGTTCGGGGATATCGGTCCCTGGGGATATTAACCATTGCCGTTTACGTTAACGGTTCTCTAACGTCGCCGGTTCAGGCTATATCCCCATGCCGCCGGCCGTCACGCGGCGGCGCGGTGCACGACGGGGGAGCAAGGTGAAGGCAGCCGGAACAGGTCCCGAGGCCGGCAAAGTGCCGCAGGCAGGCGCTGTCTGTGATCCTGCCTTGTTCGCCCATCGGCGTTTCGATAATATCCCAGCGCTATTCGAGGTGGGGTCGGACCGTCATTTCTTGAAGAATCGCAACAGCTTTCGCGATATTCTTGCGGAAGATTCGCGGCACCGAGCTGGAATCGGTGATTATTTGTCCTGAATTGCGGGGCTGGGAACGTGCATTTACCGAAGACCGAGGGCGTCCTGATCATCGCCGCCGTGCTGCTGGCCGGTTGCTCCGTCAGCACCGATTCGATCTGGCCGACGACGTCCGGACCGGATCCCAAGTCGCCGCCGCCCGAGCAGGTGCAGATCGCCCAGTCCGAGGCCGAGAGGTCGGCCCAGCCGACGATGAGCCCGCCACCGCAGCAGGCGGCCCCGGCGACCATGGCGTCCGCGCCGACGCCGGCCAGCCTGGAGCCGACCGGCACCTTCGTCGGCGACAAGGTGACCACGCTGCGCGGTGAGCTCGACCGCCTGAAGGTGGCGCTCAACCGGCACAACAACAACCTGCAGCAGATCCGCGTGGGCATCACCCAGAACGCCCAGCGCTACCACGGCACGGTGGCGGCGATCACCGCCCGCCTGCAGCTCGGCACCACGCCGGGCAATCCGATCCTGGTCGGCCAGTGGAACGCTGCGCAGATCGAGCTCGACCGGGTCAGCAACGACATCGGCACGCTCAACACCCTGGCCAACTCCATCGCCGCCGATTCCTCGCTTGCCGCCTTCGTGCTGGAATCGGCGCGGGCCGCCTACAGCCTGACCGGCGCGATCGACGAAGACCATCGCCAGCTGGCGCTGCTCGAGGACGACACCAACCGGACGGTGGTGCTGATCGACCGGCTGCTGAGCGAGGTCAACGAGGACGTCGCCCGGCAGACCGCCTATGTCGCCAACGAGCGGGCCAACCTGACGACGCTGTCGGCGGCGATCAAGAACGGCGAGCTGCACGGTTCTTCGCTGCTGGCCCGGGCCTACGCCACCGGCGCCCCGCCGATCGCCTTCTCGACCTCGTCGACGCCGCGCAGCGGCTTCACCTCGAGCGGCCGCAGTGCCCTGGTGGTGATCCGTTTCGACCGCGCCGACGTGCCGTACGAGCGGGCGCTCTACACGGCCCTGTCGAAGGCGCTGGAAGCCCGGCCGGGGGCGAACTTCGACCTGGTCGGCGTTGCCGCCGGCGGCGAGGGCTCGTCCGACATCGCCCTCAACCAGTCGCGGGTGAAGAAGCACGCCAACGACGTGCTGAAGGCGCTGGTCGACATGGGCCTGCCGCCGAGCCGGGTGTCCCTGGCCGCGACCACCAGCCCGACGATCACCACCAACGAAGTCCACCTCTACCTGCGCTGACGCGCCCGCCCGCGGCGACGCGGGCCGAGAGACAGCGGCAGCGGCGGCTCGACCGGGCCGCCGCCGTTTCGTTGAGCGCGCGCTTGCCCCGGTTGGAACCGCTGTCTGCGGAGCCCGGCTTTCACCGGGGATTCAACAACTGCGCCTGAAACGCCGGCGACGGTCGGCGTCCTCACGCGCCAATCAGCCGAACCTCGAGCCTTGGCAAGGTGGCGTGGCCGCTTGCAGGTGCCGCAAACGAGCATTGGCGGGCAAGAAAAAGGGGCGGGCCGCAGGCCCGCCCCCTCAGGTCATGTCGCGGTTTGCGCCGGCAGTGCCTACCTGGCCCAGCTGGCGGCGCGCATGTCGTTGACGAACATCGGCGAGTTGCGCCAGATGCCCTGCAGGTTCTTGTCCTTGACGGTGATCTTGGCGAGCTGGAACAGGTAGCCGTTGACCGCGTCCTCAGCCAGCTTGCGCTGCGCCATCTTCAGGTAGCGCGAGCGTTCGGCCATGTCCAAGGTGGTATCGGCCTTCGCCATGATGTCCTGGAACTCCTTGCTGTCGTACTGGAAGTAGTAGTCCGGGTTGGCGTAGATGCCGATGTCCATCGGCTCGACGTGGCTGACGATGCTCAGGTCGTAGTTGCGCTGCTTGTAGACCTGGTCCAGCCAGACCGGCCATTCGACGTTCTCGATCTTGATCGTGAAGCCGGCGTTCTGCAGCTGCTGGGCGACGATCTGGCCGCCGTTGCGGGCATAGCCCGTGGGCGGCAGCTTCAGCGACAGCTCCAGCCCGTCGGGATAGCCGGCAGCGGCCAACAGCTTGCGGGACTTGTCCGGGCTGAACGGATAGGTGTCCACCAGGTCCAGGTAGTCCGGGTTGTGCGGCGCGAAATGGGTGCCGATCGGGGTGCCGGCGCCGAACATGGCGCCGTCGATGATCTCCTTGCGGTTCAAGGCGTGGGCGATCGCCTGGCGCACTTCCAGCTTGCCGAGGGCAGGATGCTGGTTGTTGGTCGACAGGATGGTCTCGCCCTCGGTGGTGCCGTACATCACCTCGATGCGCGGATGGCTCTTGAGCGGTCCCAGGCCCTCTTCCGCCCGCGAGAACGGGATCAGGTCGAGGTCGCCGGCCATGATCGCGGCCAGCTGGGCGGTCTGGTCATTGATGAAGCGGAACTTCACCCGCTTCAGCACCACCGAGCCGGCGTCGCGGAAGTCGGCGTTCTTCTCCATCGTCACCGAGTCGCCCTTGACCCACTTCACGAACTTGAAGGGTCCGGTGCCCACCGGATTGGTCTCGTTGGTCGCCGCCGCCTCGGGGTTGACCACCACGGCGGTGCTCTCGCCCATGTTGAACAGGAATTTCGGGCGCGCTTCCTTCAGGGTGATCACCACGGTCTGCGCATCCGGCGTGGCGATCGACGCCATGTTGGTGAAGTACTTCTTGCGCTTGTTCTTGCTGTCCTCGGCGGCGTTGCGCTCGAAGGTGAACTTCACGTCGCCGGAATCCAGGTCGCTGCCGTCGTGGAACTTCACGCCCTGGCGCAGCTTGAAGGTGTAGGTCTTGCCGTCGTCGGAGATGCTCCAGCTCTCGGCCAGCATCGGGCTGACGGAGGCATCCTGGTTCACCCGGGTCAGGCCCTCGTAGATGTTGTAGAGGGTGATCTGGGCGATTGCCGCGGCCGCGCCGGTGGTCGGGTCGAGCCCCGGCGGCTCCAGCGTCATGGCGATGGTGACGGAATCCTTGGCCGCGTGCGCACTCAGCGGCAGCGCCAGGACGGCAGCTGCCGCTGCCATTTTCCAGGTTGTCTTCATCGGACGTACTCCTCTGCTCCCTGCATCTAGCTTGTTCTGCTGCGATCGCCGCCGGCCGTCCCATGCTCGGCGCGGTACGACGGAATGTCGCCGACGGAGTCGGCCTCGTAGACGCCGCGGGTGATCGCCCGGGCCACGCAGTCGGCGGCCAGGGCGCCGATCCGCGCCACCGTCATCGCCGGCGGCTGTGTCATGGCGGCCTCCCCCAGGGACAAGACGAAGATGCTGTCCCCATCGAACGGAGTATGCACCGGTCTGATGGCCCGGGCCATGCCGTCGTGCGCCATCACCGCGACCCGCTGCGCCTGGGCCTTGTCCAGGGCGGCGTTGGTGGCGACGACGGCGAGGGTGGTGTTTGTCCCAATTCGGGATTCCAGCGGGATCTCCGGCTCCGCCTGCACGGGTTGCCGGGGCGGCGGCCGGCCGCCGAACTCGCCGTTCTGTTCCAGTGCCCAGGCCCAGAAGCTGGCGCTGCCGGGCATGGTGGTGGCGCCCACCGGGTTGGCCACGGCCAGGGCGCCGACGACGAGGCCGTCTCCGGTCACCATCGAGGCGCTGCCCAGGCCGCCCTTGAGGCGACCGGCCCGTGCCCCCATGCCGGCGCCGGCGTTGCCCAGGGCGAAGGCGCCGTCGCCGGCCGCATCGCAGGCGGCCCGGGCCAGTCGCCGCCAGGGCGGATCGCCGACCGGGTCGACGCTGCCGCCGGCGGCCAGGTCGAAGATGATGGCACCAGGCACGATCGGCATGTGCCAGGGACCGACGGCGAAGCCGCGGCCGCGCTCGCCCAGCCAGGCGACGACCTCATCGGCGGCCTGCAGGCCGAACACCGAACCGCCGGAAAGGCAGATCGCGTCGACCCGGTCGACCGCCGTCGACGGCTGCAGCAGATCGGTTTCCCGCGTGCCCGGCCCGCCGCCGCGGATATCCGCTGCGGCCAGCGCCGGCCGCTCGGGCAGCAGCACGGTGACGCCGGTGCGCGCGGCCGCGTCGTGGGCGTTGCCGACCCGCAGGCCGGCGACATCGGTGATCAGGTTGTCGGCACCCGGTTGCGCCATCGTTCCCCTGCCTGCGGTGTGCGGTTGCGGCGGTGCAGCGACGGTATCGCCGGCCTTCGGCCCAGGTCAATGCGGGCGCGGCGCGCTCAGCTCAGGGCCACGGGCGTGCCGGGGGCGAGGGCGAAGCGCGCCGCCGCGCTGCCCTGGTTGACGGCGATTTCCACCAGCCCGTTGGCGTTCTCGTACCAGAAGGCGGTGCCCGGCGGCTGGTCCGAGAAGGTCCGTGCCGCCGGCAGCTCGGTGGCGGCGAGGCTGAGGCGGGCGCCGGCCGGCAGGGTGGCCGCGCGCAAGCCGGTCATGGCGTTGCCGAACGCGTCGACGTAGATCACCGCCGCCAGATCGTCCGGCCAGTCGGGTCGGGCCAGCGTCGCCGCTGGCCGCGGCTGGCCCGGCGGCGCTTCGCCCCGGGCCAGGCGGGCCGCCACCGGGGCGAACAGGTCGCGGCCGTGGAACGAGGCCGAGAGCCGGTCCGGCCGCCAGCTGATCTCCCAGGAGTCGGCCGCCGCCGCCCGCCGCTGCACCAGGGCGAACAGGCCATTGTCCGGGCCGACGTACCAGGATCCGTCGGCCCGCAGTGCCACCGGCGCGCGGTGCCCGCCGACCCCGGGGTCGACGACGCAGAGAAACACGGTGCCCGCCTCGAATGCTGCCGCCAGCGCCGGCAGCAGATAGGCCGCGGCGCGGATGTCGTAGGCCGGCACGTCGGCCAGCAGGTCGATCACCGGCACCCCCGGGGCGCAGCGCTGCAGCACCGCCTGCATCTGACCGGTATAGGGTCCCTCGCGGCCGAAATCGGTGAACAGGACGATCATCGCCGGTTCACGACGGCTTGCCGGGCAGGGCGATGGCGAAGGTGGTGCCGGCGCCATCGCTCTTGGCCAGGGTCAGGTCGCCGCCGTGGCCCTCGACCAGCTCGCGGGCAATGGCCAGGCCGAGGCCCGTGCCGCCCGAGCGGGCGGAACCGGTGAACGGCTCGAACAGGTGTTCCCGCGCCTTCTCCGGCAGCCCGGGACCGCTGTCGGCGATCTCGATCACCACCTGGCCGTTGCGTTGCCAGGCGCTCAGCGCCACCTCGCCGCCCTGCGGCATCGCCTCGACGGCATTGCGACCCAGGTTCAGGAGGACGCGGAACAGCTGCTCCCGGTCGGCGTTGACGCTGATCTCGCTGCCGATCTGGTTCTGCCAGCGCAAGCCGTTGTCGTCGGGCAGGCCCAGGGCGGCGCCGACGTCGTCGACCAGCTCGCTCAGGCACACGTCCTGGCGCTGTGGCGGTTGTTCGTCGGCGCGACCGTAGTTCATGGTCTGCGTGCACAGGTCGATCGCCCGGTCGATGCTCTGCATCAGCCGCGGAGCGATGCGGCGTACCTTCGGATCCTCGACCGTCGCCAGGCTGTCGGTGACCAGCTGCGCGGTGGCCAGCATGTTGCGCAGGTCGTGGTGGATCTTGCTCACCGCCGCGCCCAGCGCCGCCAGGTGCGAGCGCTGGCGCAGGGCCGCGCGCAGCTCGTCCTGCATGTGCCGGAGCTCGCGCTCGGCGGTGCCGATCTCGTCGCGCCGTCCGCTTTCGGTGATGGCGCTGCCTTCGTTTTCGGGCGCCTTGCGGAACGCCACCATGCTGGCGGTGATCCGCCGCATCGGCCGGATCATCAGCAGCTGCAGCGCCAGGTAGACGAGGCCGGCCGTGAGCAGCGAGATGATGATCGACAACTGCAGGATGTTGGTCGAGTAGGTCAGCATCGCGGCGTGCAGGTCGCGCTCGTCGAGGATCACGTCGAGGTCGCCCTCGCTGCCGTCCGGCAGCGGTCCCAGCACGCGGATCACCCGGTCGCCTTCGGCCAGGGTGACGAAGGCATCGCGGATCAGCAGCGACGGCCACATCAGGCGAATGTCGAAGGTCGCGTCCACGTCCGGCGGCATGCCTTCGGAGAGCATCAGCGTTCGCCGGTCGTTGGTCTTGATGACGATGTTGCGGACCCGGGCGTTGCGCAGCAGTTCCTGCTCGAGCTCTTCGGAAATCATGTTGTCCGGGGTCGCCTTGAGCGCCAGCGAGGCCAGGTGGGCGGCGTCGATGCGTTCCTGAAGGTAGGTCAGGCGAAAGCGCGAGATCGAGGGAACGTAGATCAGCACCTCGCTGAGCATGACGAAGAAGATCGTCAGCACCAGCAGCCGCGCCGACAGGCCCTTGGCAAAGCGCCTCAGGTTGCGTCCCAGATCGCCCATGGCGAGCAACATAGTACAGAAACCGCGGTCGGCTAAGTGGTTGGCCGACGGGACTTTCCCGACCCGGCGGCGGCGCCCGGCTAGCCGAACCGGGTGAGGAAGCGCACCATCTTCTTGGTCCGCTCGGAGAACAGCTTCGGCACGAAATAGCTGCCGGCGGCCCGCTTGCCGGCCTCGCCCAGGGTCGGATAGGGGGCGACGATGCCGGCCAGCTTGCCGATCTTCATGTTGCCGGCGAGGGCGAGGATCCAAGGCTGGATCAGCTCGCCGGCATGCATGCCGGCGATGCTGGCGCCCAGGATGCGGCCCTTCGGCGTGGTCACCACCTTGACGAAGCCGTCGGTCTCGCGCTCGGCGCGGGCGCGGTCGTTCTCGGCGAACGGCCAG